>Ga0181412_1000388_pt1 | contig 18974 bp, 31 predicted proteins | sample 35SPOviralmetaG_FD_130113 | JGI IMG/M metagenome (GOLD analysis project Ga0181412, IMG submission 130113) | Marine viral communities from the oligotrophic San Pedro Time Series (SPOT) site, San Pedro Channel, CA, USA - 35 SPOT_SRF_2012-08-15 | ecosystem: Environmental > Aquatic > Marine > Strait... | reverse complement strand
TTTTGTCTGCATCCCTCAGCCCTAGTACCACCAGTACCTCAGCCCCTATGCATACCACATTACACATACCTTCCCTCCAGTTAACCTATCCCCTCAACCCCTATCCCCTCTACCTTTAACGCAAGTTAAACTTATTACAAGCTACTAGAAGTAGGGTAACCCCTTCTCCAGTGAAACGAGCCCAAATAAATAATAGGGAACAGCCCCTCTGTAAAGCCTTGTTATACTTACGATTACAGAGACAGCGAAAAAAAGTAAAAAAAACCTTGTGAGGTATGTAGATTTAGACTATCTTTGGACTAGAGATAGACAGCTCTTTGACATTTTGAGACATAACAGATTGATAAATCAACGAGTTGTGGCGTAAGTTGTGTGAACAATAGTAGTACTGAAGACCTTATGGGAGCCAAGATGATAACCAAATCTTAATAGCTAGGCTAGGCGAAAATTCAAGGGCTATTGGTGAAGCAACAAACAAATTACCGATATCTGAAAGACAGGCTAGCTGGAGCAATACTAGTATCGGTAGCTAACTTTTAAATTAAATATTATGAACAAATTTGAATTGAAATCAGGATATGCAAAAGGATACCTACCTGAAGGAGTTAATTACTCTAACTACACGATGTTAGTGGCAATCGCTAACTACTCGGATAATGGTGCTTGTGTAGGTACAGCTACTAGCTTACTGGACGAGGATATTAGCATAGCAAGAAAACGAGGGATTCTAGCTACTACAGGAGGATTTATGTCAGCTGTAGCTACAGGAGAATTTAAAACAGCCTGGAACAGGGCTGATGGTGCTAACCGACACGCTCTAACCATAGGGCTTTCAAATAACGAGATAGAGCTATGAAATTCACGAAAGACCAACTAGAAATCATCGCTTATACCCTAGCACTTTGCGAGAGTGACTTCGAAGGTAAGACACAAGCCGAGATGCATTTAATACTCGGAAAGCTACAGCAGAAGGGCATTTGGGGAGATATATAGATACACTATTTAAAGACCTACCCTCTATCGTTGAAATGGTTTGCAAAGAAAATAAGAAGGAACAAGAAAGAATAATACACCAATTAAAAATATCACTAAACAATATATAAAATGACTGAACAAATAAACAATACAAGAAACAAAATACAAATGACTAAAGAAAAAATAGATATGGCAGATAGTATGATAAATGTTATACACCACTACACCAACATAGAAAACAATGATGATGCTAAGGAAATGTTGTCCGGCATAGAATGTTTTATAGACCATTGTAAAACAATGCAAGATAATTAACATTGATTAACAAGAATTGTGGTGGCTGTAGACAGCGAAAGGCAAAGCGAAATTGCCCACCACATCTAACCTAGCATAAAGTCCTTTGCGATAAACACAGGCATTTTGACAATGAATAAATTACAGAAATTAGCCCTGTACTTCTACAATGAAGAGCAGATTAACGACATTCAATTTGACCAATACGGAAGACCTTACATCCAGGATAACGGAAGGTGGATGCTACCTAGAAAGACGCAGTATAACTACACTATAAACAACTAGAAATTATGACTGCAACAGAACACAATATACAAGTTTATAGAAACCAATTAATTGAAGAGTTTAAGAATGTCGAGAAAGGAACCGAAAGGTATTTCAGTCTAAAAAAAGTATTAACCCAAAAAACAACTAAAAATGACTAGTAGTTACGTTAATGATGAAAATGAACAGGTAGGTTTGTTTCTTCTCAACAGCCCTGAGGGTAAAAAAATATGGAGTATGAGCCATACAAGTTATGACCTAGAATACCTAGTTAGAAAATACCATATAGAAAATGGTATTATTAATTGGGAATTTGAGGACAACTATGACGAAGGAATTGATTGGGTTTGCTTCGGAGATTTATTTAACAATTTAAACAACTCGAAATTATGACAATAACACAATTCACAGACTACACTATTAACAACTAAAATAAATAAGATGAAAAAATATATTTGGATTGAAACGGACAACCTAGAATCAACAGAAATAATGACTTACAACCAAGTGATGGACGCTATTAATTGGTATAATGATAATCTAGATACTAATTATAGCTCCATTAAAGAATTTAACGAGGGCGAAGAGTACATAAAAATACTAACTAGATAAAATTTAATATTATGGTAACTATCGCAAAACAAAGAATTCAAGAATGGAGAAATTTAGGAATGAATAACCAAAGTATTATCAACCTAGTTAACGGAATGATGATGAATAAAATCAATAGCAAGAATATGCTATTATGTTTAGAAATCAAAAAACAATTAAATTAAAAATAAAATAAAGATATGATACAGCAGAATAACGAACCTGAGCACCTTAAAGAAATGTTCAAACAAAGTCTTATACCTAGTAACGAATATTACTTCAGATTAAAAGCAAACGAATTAAACATTAACACATATAAACAATTATAAAATTTTGAATTATGAAAGAAATTATCACAATTGAACACTTATTGGATGATACCCAATGGGATATGATGGACTACAAATGGAATGACCAAGTCGATAGCTTGAATGCTAAAGACTTAGGACTTCTTATGTACAAGCTAATCGAAAAGAATGTAATTCACAATGCAACGCAACGGCACATGATGTATGACGTTTTATCAGCACTGGAAGACCTAGATTAACTGATGAGTCCTGGAAGGACGAAACCACCTTTATTGGTGGTCTTAATCTTAAAATTTAATATTATGAAATCAACTATGGTAACACTAAAGTTCAAGACTGACTTCGGTACAGATTGGATTATCACGAGACAATTTAACGATGAGAGACACGTAGATAACTTCATCTCTTTACTGGAGAGAAAGAAGGGCTATCTACTGGATGAAATTTTCACTAACGATAAAACCCTGTAATTATGTATGTAGCGAAAACACTAGGCGAGGCAATGGCTATGATTGATATGGCTTATACTCAGAACAGAACAAGAGATGATATCTCCTACTCAGAACTTATCAGATGCTGTAAGGAACTAGAGAAGAACCGATGCACCAAGTTTAATGGTGTACACTACTTTGTAGATGAATTTGAACTGCTAAGTTAACAGGTTAACTGATGAGGATTTATTATCCGAAAGCCAGGTTTTATCCTGGCTCTTAACCAGTCGAAAGACACAAAAATTTAATTATGAATTACAATCAATTTTTGTTCTACAATTTAACACAAGTAGTAGATACAAATCATCCATTAAAAAAACTAGAATACGATATTGCTTTTGAGTTATTACCAAAATATTATGATGAATTTTATTTATCTGATTTTAATAACATCAACGAAGGGGAATATCAAGCAATTACTAACTATTTAAACAACTTTTAATTATGATTATCAAAAAATTAACTGAAGAACTAATTATTGAAAAGCTAGAAAAGACAGGTATTAGTGAGTACTACACAGGAACTGAAGTACAGGTCAACAACATTTATCTGCATTTCGACTTCAAGCTAACGGATGACTACAACTCTCCGAACTTTCTAATCTCCTCTCAAACCACTTATGATGGTTATGAGGTTTGGGTAGCTCACGAGCCTTCTAACATAATAAATATTGAGGAGGATGTACACTACTACGACAGCGATTTAGGAGAGAGGCTAGAGCAGTTTGTAAGAAGAGGATGGAGAGATACCCAAATTTACATTGATGACCTAGACCAACACTGGATTGAGGAAGCTATGGCAGGTCTTTGGGATGATGTGTACGAGAAACAACGTGAAGATATGGAGTATGCTTTAGAACTTGAAGGCTATGAGTACGAAGATTAACTGACGAGACCTCACAGGTCGAAACTACCTTTCGAGGTAGTCTTAATCTAAAAATTTAATATTATGAAACAATTTGAAATCTTAAGAGAACGAATCACATCACGAGGTGGTGGGGTTGAAATTAGTTTAACGCCTTATGGCTACAAAGACCAAAAGATGACTGCATACTGCAACTATCTTGGTGGTGGGATGCTAGGTAGTGTTCAGAACGATTGTACTATCAGAGATTGGTATGGCAATCCTGAACTAACAAAGTTAGCAGATGACTTAAGCAGATACTTCTCGCAAGAGCTGGGAGAAGATTATGATTTAAACCAAATGCTACCTTCGAGAGCATACTAAAAACTAAACATTATGAAACGAACAGAAATAATAAAAGAATTAGAACGATTACTTACAGATGAATATGATGCATCAGAATTAATATATTATAGCAAAAATGATTTAATACAAAAATTAATAGATGTTGCAGATTTCTACAGATATGAATTTAATAATAAATAAGATTATGAAACACACTAGAACAATTAACGGAAGAACCTACGACATCATAAGTCGTGGGTGGTCAACAAGTAGGTCTTGGGGGCACAAATCAGAGCTATACATAGACGGAAACTTTGTCGAGGAAGGCAAGGTAAGATACTATAACAGAACGTGGGAGTCCTACCAATTTAGGACCTGTATGCAGAACTTAATATGGGGATTAATAGAAAGGACTGAGAAAAAGTTTTTAGACCAGTACAAGAAAGATAATGATATCAAGAGGCTAACTGCGAGTCGTAAAGAGGAAGCCTTAAAATCTGAAGGAGAGGGCATACAGAAAGTAATTCTTAGAAATTATAAAGATTTTAAAAAAATGTATAAAACTATATAATATGGAGACTACACTAGATATTATGCGAAAGCAATGCAAAGAAATTTATAATGAATGTTGGGAGATATTCACTGAGTTTGGAGGCTATGAGTACAACGATGAGATGTACTGGCAAATAAGTGGACTCAGAGACTCTATAGATGAGTACTTTGATGAGGATGAGGATGAGGATGTGGAGTATCTTCTTAGCTTAGCCATAAAGACAGGCAACTGGTTTATGTGGGTTAAAAAGATTCGTACTCTACAGGAGAACGAGCCTGAATCACTTTTCTGTTAACAGATTAACTGATGAGTCCTGAAAGGACGAAACCTCAACGCTGTGAAGCATAGAGGTCTTAATCTTTAAAAAAAACAAAATGGTAAAAACAAATTTTAGTAATCAGACAACAGACGCAGTATTAACAGAGCACCAATACAGAGTCGAGGCTCTGCAAAAAAAGATAGACACCTTACAAAAAAGGATTGAATATCTAGAGACAGAATTAAAGTTTTATGTGTAATTAAAAGACTAGACTTGCACAATAAATAAACATTCCGTAAATTTGCACCGAACTAAAACACTAATTAAATGCACTATCCAATTTTTAATGGGTATGTATCAAAGGTATCTGATGCATACTCTCTATTACCCAGTGAACTTTTTACAAAAGATAAAAGACGAGACATAGTAGATGCTAGACAGCTACTTTATTACCTGTGCCATAAACGACCTATGCGTATACGATACATCCAACAATTTATGGAGGATAACGGATACAAGATAAGTCATTCATCCATTATTCATGGAATAAAAAAGGTAAAAGACAGAGCTAAAAAAGACTCTGATTATAAAACAATTATTAATAATATTAGCGAATGCGTTACACTTTAGAAGACATATTCTCACAGGCTGTAGAAGACTATAAAGCAATTAATCTCGATGGCGAAAGCTATCAAGCTAGGATACTATATGGATGTAAAATTAGTTTAGATGAAGAGTCTGGAATAATTACAATTCATAACACAGCTCTTGGTGGAGATTACTATCGTATAATCACAGACGAGCAGAAGGAATATTTCAAAGAGAAAGGATGGAGGCTTGGAGTTTATAATGTTTGTATCGAAACTTATCATTTAAAACTACAGAAGATAGAGGATAAGATAAAGGACGAGATGAACACAAAACAAAACCCTAAGCAAATCAAACACCTTAAGACGCATAGAGATAGAATTATTAAGATGTATAATAAAATTAACACTAAAATTAAAACAGAAAGTTATGAGTAAATCAAAATCAGTTTTCGAGACATTGAACTCTATCAATGTAAATGACAAAGTAGAGAAGAAGAATAACCTAACGTATCTATCTTGGGCTTGGGCTTGGGCAGAGGTTAAGAAGCATTACCCTTCAGCTACCTATACTATCTATGAGGATATTAATGGTATGTTCTACCATACAGATGGTAGGTCAGCTTGGGTAAAGACAGGCGTAACAATCGAAGGACAGGAGCATATTGAATATCTTCCAGTTATGGACTTCAGAAACAATTCTATTCTAGTAGATAAGATTACCTCTGTAGATGTAAATAAAACTATTCAGAGAAGTCTTACAAAGGCTATCGCTAGACAAGGTCTAGGTCTTTATGTATATGCTGGAGAGGACCTTCCAAATGGAGAAAATAAAGTAGTAGCTAAAAAACCTACTCCTAAGAAACCAGCTCCTAAGAAACCAACTAATATAGTTTTAAATGTAGGCGATGATAATTGGGATAAGGTTATGAAGTATGTAATTGATAATAAGGAGCTAGGACTTAAGACTATTGGAGAGAATCTTCTTAAGAAGTATAGTATGACAGGCGTAGTTAAAAAAGAAATAGCTAAAGCATTATAGGTATGAAAGACATCATCAAACTACTACAAGACGACAATGAATACTATAACGGAGTTGGGAAGAACTATCTTTCCAATTCCAATATAGGAGACCTACTGAAGAATCCTAAGAACTTTAACGCAGTACAGGAGGATAACAAAAACTTTTTAGTGGGAAGATATTTTCATCAGTTAATTCTAGAGCCAGAGAAGGCACAGGCTATACCTCATATAGACCTAGCAACTAGGAGAGGTAAGGCTTATGATTCATTCCTGGAGGAGAACAATCTAACGATTGGACTTCTAACTAAGGAAAAGATTATGATGGAGAACTTAGTTGAGACGATGCTTAACGTGGATGAGTTTAGAGCTTTGATACAGGAGCAGGATGTTCAGTATGAAGTACCTATGGTTAAAGAAATACATGGAGAAATGTGGAAAGGTAAGGCAGATATAGTTGGAAGCGAGTACCTTATAGACATCAAAACTACTGGAGCTATAGATAAATTTAAGTGGAGTGTTCGTGACTTTAATTACGATAGTCAGGCTTATATCTATCAAGAGCTTTTTAATAAGCCATTAGTATTTCTAGTCATAGATAAGACTACTCGTATGCTAGGGATGTATCCTGTTAGTGACGAAAGTCTAGAGAGAGGAGAGCAGAAAGTAATCAAGGCTGTTGAGCAGTACAGAAAGTTTTATGGAGACAATCCTTCAGATGACCTAGACCAATTCTACTTTTATGAGGTGGTTTAAAGATTATATAAAAAATTTATTAAAAAAAGAAAGTGTTATGTGGATTGAAGTTCCAATGGTCTGCAAATCGCTTAAAGCTAAACAAGATATTATGTTAGCTATTATGGAAACATTGGAGCAACAAATAAAAATAGATAAAGAGTATGAATAATTCAAACACCAAAGAAGAAATCGTTTTTGCTGATGGGTTTAAATTTAGAAGAAAGCATGCAAATGCTCCAGACTTTGTGCTGGGAAGTTTAAGTATTAAAGTAGACGATGCTATTAGTTTTCTTAAAGCCAATCAAAAAAATGGTTGGGTAAATTTAGGAATCAAAGAGAGCCGAGCAGGAAATCCGTATATGTTTGTGGATACATTCGAAGCAAAGAAAACAGATGAGCCTGTAAAAACTAAAGCTGAGGAGTCGGAAGACCTTCCTTTTTAGTATGACTAAATGGGGTGTTTACAGCACCCCTTTTTTTAGATGTTGATTTTTTTTTCTATATACACTATATAATTTATATACTTTATTTATATTTATTCCCCTATATGAGATTAAAAAGATAACATTTTCAACACAACTGCTGATTATCAGGTAGTTAACTAACACAAAGTCGACACAAAGTCGACACAAATAACTCAAACACAGCATGACAGCTAAAGAAATCACAATTTTTCAGAACATAAAGGAGACCTCAACTCCTTTCTTTAGAGACATAGACTTCATTCTAGAGAGAATTAAAAGTGGGGCGACTAAGGAGCTTGTAAAAAAGATAAGAACTGAGAAGAACAAAGCTCAGCGAAACGAACTAAAAAAGAATCTACCTGCAATATGTTTTTCTGGTAAGTTCAATAAACGAAATGACAAATCTATCATTGAGCACTCTGGACTTATATGCTTAGATTTTGATGGGTATGAAAGTAACAAAGAACTTTTAACTGACAAGGAGAAGCTAACAAAAAGTAATTATACCTACTCTGTATTTATTTCTCCATCTGGTAAAGGTTTAAAAGCTTTAGTTAAGATACCTCAAGACGTAGACAATCACGTTAATTACTTTAATAGCCTTGAGATTCATTATAACAATTCTCATTTTGATACTACGTGTAAAAATTTATCAAGAGTATGCTACGAATCCTATGACCCTCTTATCTACGTTAACAAGAACTCTAGTGTATGGGAGGAGATAAAAGAGAAAGAATATACAGAGGTAAACAGCAAACTAGATGTCCCTACAATACCAATCACAGATGAGAATAAGATAGTAGAGATTCTTGTAAAGTGGTGGGTAAAAAAATATCCTATGGTAGAAGGGCAGAGAAACAATAATTGTTATATCCTAGCATCAGCCTTTAATGATTTTGGAATAAACAAATCCTTAGCCGGATATGTTCTACAGAACTACAGAACCTCAGACTTTACTGACAGAGAAATTAATCAAACAATTAATTCAGCTTATGCTCAGAAGCAGAACTTCGGAACTAAGTATTATGAGGATGAGGAAAGGGTTAATAACATAAGAGTTAAACTCAGAAGGGGAGCATCAAAAAAAGAAATTAAGTCTCAACTGGAAGACAGTCACATTGAGGCGAACGTAATTGAGGCTGTCCTAAATAGAGTAGAGGAGGAGAATCAGCAGAAGCAATTCTGGACCAAGTCTGACAAGGGAGTAATCAAGATAGTACACATACTATTTAAACAATTCCTTGAGGACAATGGATTCTATAAGTACTGCCCAGAGGGAAGTAAGAACTACGTTTTTGTAAAGGTCACTAATAATCTGGTAGACCATACAGATGAGAAACACATTAAAGATTTTGTTCTTAACAGCGTAATCGAGCTAGACGATTCATCAATTTACAATCACTTTGCAGACCAAGTAAGATACTTCAGAGAGGATTTCCTAACACTTCTATCTACAATTGATATATACTTTGTGGAGGACAATAAAAGCACCTCATACTTATACTATAATAATTGTGCTATCAAGGTTACGAAAAAAGATGTAGAGGTAATTGATTATATAGACCTCAACGGATTCGTTTGGAAAGACCACATCATAGATAGGTCTTTTAATAAGTGCTCATCTGATGGATGTGATTACAAGAAGTTTATACACAATATCTGTAACAACGAGCCTGATAGAATAAAATCTATGCAGTCTACGATAGGGTTCCTAATGCATGGATACAAGAACTTATCTTATTGTCCTGCTGTTATACTTAACGATGAGGTTATAAGCGATAACCCAGAAGGAGGAACAGGTAAGGGATTGTTTATGAATGCACTACAGAGAATGAAGAAGGTAGTAACAATAGATGGAAAATCATTCACATTCGAAAGGTCGTTTGCTTATCAGCTTGTATCAGCAGATACACAGATACTTGTATTCGATGATGTAAAAAAGCATTTTGATTTTGAAAGATTGTTTTCTGTAGTTACTGAGGGACTTACTCTTGAGAAGAAGAACAAGGATGCTATTAAGATTCCTTTTAGTAAATCTCCTAAGATTGCTATCACTACTAACTATGCTATTAAAGGTGCAGGTAATTCATTTGCTAGACGAAAGTGGGAGCTTGAATTACATCAGCATTATAATAAGAACTTCACTCCACTAGATGAGTTTGGTAAGTTGATGTTTGGAGATTGGAATGATGATGAGTGGTGTAAGTTTGATAACTATATGGTAGGTTGTATGCAAGATTACTTGACTACAGGACTTGTGAAAAGTAAGTTCGTGAACCTAAAAATTAGACAGCTTTCAGCAGAATCTTCTTATGATTTTATAGAGTGGCTAGGTTTGATTGAAGGAACAGATGCCGGAGCTAGTATACCTGTGAATCACAGGATGCATACCAACGGATTATATCTAGATTTTATATCAGAGTATCCAGATTATGGACCTAAGTCTAGGCTGTCAATATCTCACGTTAAGTTTAATAAATGGCTGTCAGCCTATGCAGTTTACAAGACAGGAGCACAGCCAGAGAAAGGTAGAGACGCCTCTGGAAGATGGATAAGACTTAAAAGAGAAGACGAGGTTAATATACAAACAGCTCTGATGTAATGGTAGAATTTAGAGAGTATCAGAAAAAGATAATAGAACAGGGCGTAGATATAATAAAAGACAAAGGGTTTGTATATCTTGCGATGGAAGTTAGGACCGGAAAGACCTTAACTAGCTTAGGAATAGCAGAGATGATGGGATATGAGCACGTACTTTTCCTAACTAAAAAGAAAGCAATAAGCTCTATAGTAAAAGACAATGAGATGATGTGCCCTACATCATTTGTATTGTTTGTTATTAACTATGAGAGTATGCATAAGCTTCCTAAAATTAAATGGGACTTGATAATATTAGACGAGGCTCATGGAACAGGAGCCTTTCCCAAACCAAATAAGAGAGCTAGAGATGTTAAGGCTCTTATATCGAAAACAGGTTGTGATGTCTGTTTGTTGTCAGGAACACCTACACCTGAGTCGTACAGTCAAATGTACCACCAGGTGTATGGTATTCCACGCAATCCTTTCAGGCAGTATGCAAACTTTTATAAGTTCTGCCACGACTATGTGGACGTAAGAGAACGTAAGATTAATAGTATGTATATTAGAGATTACAGCAGGGGCTACGACTCTATCATAGAGAAGATGAATCCTTACACCATCTCATACACTCAGAAAGAGGCAGGCTTCAAGGTAGATACAAGAGAGCATGTGCTTGAGGTAGAGATGAGTGACCTGACATACAGCCTAACTAAAAAACTTCAGAAAGATTTAGTAGTAGAGGGAAGGGAGGAAACTATCTTAGCTGATACTCCTGTTAAGCTTATGATGAAGTTACACCAGATGTTCTCTGGAACGGTTAAGTTTGAGTCTGGAAACTCTACTATACTAGACCTCAGCAAAGCTCAGTTTATACACGACAACTTTGGAGATGTAAAGATTGGAATCTTCTATAAGTTCAAGGCAGAACTCAAAGCTCTGAAGGAAGTATATGGAGATGACTTATGTACCGAGCTGGATGATTTTAATAATACACACAAGAGTATAGCCCTACAGATAGTCAGTGGTAGGGAAGGAATAAGTCTTAGGAAAGCAGAAGCTCTTGTGTATTATAATATAGACTTCTCAGCTACCAGCTACTGGCAATCCAGAGACAGGATGACTACCAAAGAAAGATTGGAGTCCGATGTGTATTGGGTGTTTGCTAAAGGCGGTATAGAAAAACAGATATACAAAGCTGTAACTAAAAAGAAGGACTTTACTTTACGGCATTTCAAAAAAGATTTTTTGTAACTTTGTCTTGAATGACTGAGCAGCAGATACAAAAAAAAAGAATAAAAGAATTAGAGAGTGAAGGTTATTATGTTATTAAGCTTCTTAAGACTAATAAAAATGGCATCCCAGATTTGATTGCTATACCTCCAGATAGTAACGTTCTATTTAGCGAGGTAAAGAAACCAGAGGGTAAACTCTCACCTCTTCAAAGTTACAGATTAAAAGAACTAAAAAAGCATGGGTGCAAAATTGAAGTATACAGAGGGTGAAATTATGTATGAAGTTGATGTTGATTTTTTAGATAGATTAGATGATTTACATCCTTTAGTTGCAGTAGAAATATCTAAACAAATAGATGGAAATTCAATGACATTACCTGAAACAAAATTCTGGTCAACAACTTACGCTGGTGTAATAAAGAATATAAAAACGCCAGTTTATTTTCTGATTAAATATCAGAAAGAAAAAGACTCAATCACTTATTTTCTAGATTTAGAGATTGTAGATTCAGACACATATCTAGATTATTATTTATTAAATAAAATATTATTATGACTAAACACGAAAAACTAAAACAAATCGTCAACGAAGTTTTTAACGTTGACTTAATGAGTAAATCAAGAGTAAGAAGAATAGTAGAAGCACGAATGGTTTTTGCTAATATTTTTATGAAATATACAAGGTCCACCGCTACTAAGACTGGGGAGTATATAAACAAAGACCACGCAACTATATTACATTACAATAAAAGGTTTGATTATGTAATAAAAGTAGATAAAGACCTTTATGAATTATACCTGCAATGTGCTAAATCATTTTCAGATTTTTTTGATTTTGAGGGTTCTATACATATAGATATAGAAATTAATAAAACAAATAAATATATTTATTCTTTGCAGAATAAAATAAAAACATTAAATTTGGAGATAGAATGTCTAAATTTAGAAGTTAAATCGTTTAAAACAACATCTAAATATACGGAAAACGAAAAGAAATACAGGTCTCTCACAAGAAAACAAAGAGAAGAATATGATTCAAGAGTATCCCTGATATTAAAATCTTTTGAGTGGAAAAATAAAAACGAATACGAAATGATAAATTGTCAATCATGATACAAGATTAATGAATAAAAAAACATCATTAGAGCAGGAGAGAATAACCCATGTTAATATTTTAACAAATGAACTCCACGACTCTTGTGATGAAATTTATGAGGCATTGATAGACCACGACTACGGTCAGTGTAAAGAGGTTGCAAAACATTTAATCTTCCAATTAAAACTAATGATAGATTCAATGGAAGATGATTTATAAAACCTAATCAAATGTCAGAAGCAGATAGAAATACCACAAGATTAAGATTAAAAGAGGATGAATTAAAATTAATTCAAGAGTACAGAGGTCTTAAGAAAGCAGCCGAAGAAAGCGGAGTTCATATTGATGATGTAAAACACGCTTGGATTAAGAACAATGATGCTAGTTTATTTGTTAAGAACCCTAACTTCCAGACAGTACAGAGAGATGAGTTTATTAAAAATCTAATTGAAGATTTAGATAACCACTCACCAAAGTATCCTAAAATTAAACGAGAGAAATCTAAAGCTGGACACCTTATGGTGTTAGACCCTGCTGATATACACATAGGAAAGCTATGTACAAGGCTAGAAACAGGACAGGAATATAACTCTCAGCTAGCAGTTAAAAGAGTTTTAAAAGGAGTAAGAGGTATACTTAAATCATCCAATGGTTTTGATATAGATAAGATAAATTTTATTGGAGGGAATGATATTCTTCATATTGATACACCACATCGTAAGACAACTAGTGGCACGCCACAGGATACGGAAGGGATGTGGTATGAGAATTTTATAATGGCTAAGAAGCTTTATGTAGATGTGCTTGAGATTCTTCTATCAATAGCTGATATACACTTTACATTTAACCCAAGTAACCACGATTACATTAGCGGTTTTATGTTGGCTCAAACAATACAAAGTCATTTTAGGCATTGCAAAAACATAACCTTCGACACAGGTATTTCACATAGAAAATATTTTACGTATCATAATAATTTAATAGGTACTACTCATGGAGACGGAGCTAAAGTAGCTGACCTACCTAACCTTATGGCTCACGAAAGTAAGGACTGGAGTAAATGTAAGAAGCGTTATTTCTACACACATCACATCCACCACAAAACAAGTAAAGACTACATAGGATGTACCGTAGAAAGTTTAAGGAGTCCAAGCCCAGCAGATAGCTGGCATCATAGAAACGGATACACTGGAGCTGTAGAGGGTGTTGAAGCTTTTATACATCACAAAGAATACGGACAGATAGCTAGGTTAACTCACGTATTTTAATGAATCAAAAATTAAAAGCAGTAACGAATTTTGCTGAAAGGTTTGAAGGGTCTTTTAAAAAGCTTGGACCTGGCGATGTTGACTACAGAATATATAGTCAAGAGGGAGAGCTTATCTCATTTGTAATAGTTATCCCTACTAAAAAAAAAGTAACCGAGTGCTACCCTTTATCAATATCCTTAAATAAATTATCTCAGCTTTCAATGAAGCGTTTGAATCCAGTTATAATATGGGCGTGTGAGGATGGGATTATGTATGGTAAGGTAAAAGATATATACGGAACCGTATCCTGGATGGGTACTACAGAACTAGACTCAGAGCTAGTCGTGCAATACCCAAAACAAAAAACATTTAAGTACGCTAGGTATTATTAATCAAGACCCATAGCTGCGTCTATCTCTTTCTGGATATCTCTTTTCATTTTTCTCTGGTCTTTCTTCATCTGTTCGATATCCTCTAAGCTACCACCAGGTCCATATAAATCTTTGTAAAGCTCAGGCATAAACTTTTTCATGTCTGACTTACTCATTGGTTTCGTTTTACCACCCTCGTTCTTAGGTCGGTAAGATGGAGATATACCAAGCACATCATACATTGCTTCATCTACATCCTCTTGTTCACCTGCAAAATAATTATATAAACCAACGAAAGGGTCCATCTTTGCTCCTATAGTTATCTCTGTAAGAGTTCTTAACTCAGCAACAAGTTTATTCTCATCATTCTTAGTTATATTTTTGTACCGTTGCATGACACTAGCTAAAGGGTCAACAATACCACTACTATATATCCTACCCCTCTTATATTCTTCTCCTTTAACACCAGAAATTACTTGCCCAGCTATATCTAAATCTTTTACCGTAGAACCTACATAAGGTATCTGGTATATAAGATTTAAGCCCATCATTGCTTCAGTAATACTCTTCATAGCTGTTTCTATGTCTTCATCATCTCCCTTAACAAACTTAGCTATGTTAGCTGCAGTTGCAAATAATACGTTGGCTACCGCTAAGTTCAAAGCTAAATCTCTAGTATCTTTTGAACGTGGTCTCTTCTTATTAGAGATATCTCTTGCGATATTAGTAGTGCTCTGCATAACCTTATTCATCTGCAGAAACAATGTACTTCCGAACATGGTAAATCCACGAACGAAAACGTTGTTGTTTCTTTGTATTGGAATCTTGTCTGTGCCTCTTCTTGATTGCTGTGTAGCATTGTAATCATTAAAAGTTTTTACTGCCTCAGCTTTACTCATTCCATTTGCAATGTTACGCTTATAGTTAATCATATAACCCATAACCCCCAGCACATCACCAATCACAGTTGGTGAAGCTGCCGCAGTTTTAAAAGCAGCTTGTGCTTTTTTAATTTTATCACCAGTAAGAGCAGTTTTCTTAAATGTTTGGCGACCAGATTCTAATCCAACAACATCACCCTCAAGACCTTGTGCAAGCCTTTTTCTAAACGTAGGCGATATCTCCATTGCCTCTCTTATAGCTCCTTTCTTTCCAACTAAATCTTTAGCTAAAGATAAAACAACTCTAGCTCCATCAAACATAAACATAGGTAAATCCACAGCAGCCTGTACAGCTCTAGGAACTTTAGAATCTTTAGGGAAATAACTATAATCAGAGTAAGCATTAATAAAAGATGTAGCCTGCTTAACTATCTGTATAGCTTTAAAAGCTAAAGCAAATCCTGTAAATCTATTTTGTAATGTTGAAATGATACCAGGATTTAAGCTTGAGTCTTTTCCAGAGTCAGGATTGATAGCAAAGTTAACAGCGTTTTTCATTGCATTTTTTACACCCATCTCTTTTAATAATACACTGACAGAATCAATTTGAAACAATGCATTAAGCCTCTGCGTTCCAACAGCGTACGCTTTATATTTCTCCATTGTATCAACATGATTCTTAAGAACAGTTGTAAATGTTCCTGCGTGCAAATCTACATCAGACCTCATATCCACCCTTTCTTTAAATGCAGGAGCGGACTCAGCATTAAAAACACCACTAAAATCTCCTTCAGTAAGCATCTTCTTAGTGGTCTCCTTTTGTATGGTTGATGTTGGGAAGTAGTTATTAACGTAACCTAGGTTTACATCATTAACGTAAGAATATACATCGTTAACACTCTCATAGTATTCATTACTCAAAAAGTTTACAGTCTTATCCGTAAACTCTACAGCCTCTGGACCTATAATATTTTTGATATTCTCTATAACATCAGGAGTTATACCTTGAGCCTCAAGCTTCTGCCTTTGAACATCGTTTAAACTAAGAGCGTATAGACGCATTAACTCATCAGCACTAAATATATCAGTAGACTCTCGCCCAGTATCACTACGTTTCCATTTTAAAGGATGAACACCGCTATTTAGTTTGCCGTATACCTGCTTTACTCCTTTAGTTATACCAGGAATTGTGTTAGCTATATCATCAAGCTTCTTCTGAGTTTGGAATAAACCTCCGTTATTGATGTCATCCATTCTATTTAGAGAGTCATAAACATTCTTGGTAAAAAAGTCTTTACCCTGCGTTACTCTATCTAATAGATTACTTAATGTTCCTAAATGCTGGAACATCTGCTTCATATCCTGGATTAAACTTTTAGCGTTACTAAACTTCATTTGTTTTCCTAAAGTCGAAAGTCCTTTGCCTATCTCAAACTTTCTGAAGTGAGATAGTATCTCATTCTTTTTAGCATTACGCTCATTATTGTTTAATACATTACCATCTTCATCAAACAGCATGGGGTTGGTTTCTTTAATCTGAGCATCAGCTTGCTCTTTCATCCTCTTGTTTGCCTCTACTCTTGCTAGTCTTCTTGATTTAAAGGTAGCAATAGATTGAGCTCTTACATCTTTAAGCTGCTGCATTAAGTCCTGAACCTCTTCCAGACTCATGTTAGATACATCACCAAAGGTATCAAAAGCTAGAGCCTGATTAACTTTAGCCTGCTCTTTCTGAGTTAGCTTCTGTCCATCTTGTTGTTTCTCTATAAGATTACTTATCTCTGTGCTTTCATTCTGTAGGTCCTCCTGTATTTTGTTAAGGGTATCTGCATCAGCTGTAAGTATCTGCTTAACTGCTTTGAAGTAAGATGTTCCCTCTTTACTTAGACCTTTAGCTCTACGCTTACCAGACTTTGTAAATGCTGTCATAGCTTTTGCTTTGACAAGATTGAGCATATCTTTAACGAGAGCCTTTTTCATCTTAGCTTTCTGCTGGTCTACAATTTTCATTATGTATTCAGTATCCGCCTCGAATGTATCTACCGTTGATTTATTTACTCTTGCTATAAGTTTATTTATTTGAGCCTGTGTATAGGTCTTAGACTTAGGTAAAGCTTTTCGTATGTAATTCTTAAGCTGTATCTGTGCAGACTTAATATTTTTAGCTCCAACCTTACGCTGTCTTAGATTGTTTTTAATGGCTGATATTTCTTTTTGCACCTTAACATTAGCACGAGTGTTTAAAGTCTTATCAAAGTCCGTTAAAAGCTCCATCTGAGTTTGTTCTGGCTGTGCTTTATAGATAGGATTGTCCTTCATTAAATCCATAGCCTTCTGTCTAACCTCTGACATAGTTTTATCTGGTGTGATAAACTTAGACAACTTCTGTCTAACCTCCGTAAAGAGCTGCATACCTTCGTTGATACCACCTTCTACGTTACCAAAAGCATCAGGTAGTTGAGTGAATACATCAACCTTAACCTCCATTGCATCTCTTATATCAGCCACTTTGAATCCTCTACCTTTAAGAACCTGTTTAATAGATGCGTCTGAGAAACCATTAGCTCTACCTTTATCTATTATTGAACGCATTGAGTCTGTCTTACTAAATGCAGCATCAGGATTTTTAAGATTTTTTAATTGTTTGTCGTTTAATTTTATTTCTTTACCAGCAAATATATCGGCAAGAGCAGTGCCTAAGAAAGTATCTAAGTTCATATTCTGAATCTCTTCAGCACTTAAATCTTTAGACATTTTAAATTGAGACTTAATATAATTCCACATCCCTAAAAGCCACTCGGTAAATTTACTTTTAACAGCTCCATCAGCTATGGTTTGTCCTTTATTTCCTATAAGGATAGCCATTGTTTCGTTGGCAGCTTGAGCTTTATTTCCGTTAAAATTCTTAAGTTGTTTCTTATATTCTTCTGTTTGCTCTACAAGCTTTATACCTTGCTCATATATAGCTTTACCTTTTTTTGTAGTTTGTAGATAGTCAGTCCACACGTGCCCCATTTCGTGAATAGATGTATTAAATAAGGCTGATTGAGAATTATGTACATCTGGATTTACATATATATCTCCGTCTACAGTAACTCCATATATAACCTCATCACCTTTAAGATATTTTTTAACACCTTCAGCCTCTATAACATTACTAAATGTTGAACTTTCTGTGGATATAGATACAGATGGAAAAGAAATATTCATGAACGCATTTAACTTTGCAAAATTGTTCATATTATTATTAGCTAATGCCCCTATAAATTCTAAACCAGGGAGCCCATATTGCACTCCTAGTTTTTGTGTTAATATAACACCAACACTAGATGGAGCGAGTTCACCTTCAATTAATTCCCCTTTACTCTCTTTTGCTTTTGCTTTAGAAACAGTTTTTTGTTTTCCTTCCTCTTTAGTTAGTCCAGCCATTGCCAATCTATATGCTTCAGGGAAAGTATCCACTAAAGAAACTGGCTGTTCTAGTATTCCTATGGTTTTTCCTTTAGGACCAACAGGGTAGTTTAAATGATTTGTTTCTATTCCATTTTCTGGCTGGGTTAAAACATTTATTCCTTGAAGAGCGATTATACTTCGCTGTGGTATATTAGATAGTTGTGGTTCAGTTATAAGGTCTGTTATCTCTTGAATAGATGTAAGATTCTTAACTTCATTAATATCCAAGCCTTCAAACAATGCCACTATAACTGGCTTACTTGGTTTGCCTACAGATTTTTTAGGTTGCCCTGCTCTTCTTACTGAACCTGAAGTTATCAAAGTCATTAACTGCTCCCTACCAGGAAGTGGTTGTTCTTTTAAAAAATCTATACTTAAT
>Ga0181412_1000387_pt1 | contig 18981 bp, 14 predicted proteins | sample 35SPOviralmetaG_FD_130113 | JGI IMG/M metagenome (GOLD analysis project Ga0181412, IMG submission 130113) | Marine viral communities from the oligotrophic San Pedro Time Series (SPOT) site, San Pedro Channel, CA, USA - 35 SPOT_SRF_2012-08-15 | ecosystem: Environmental > Aquatic > Marine > Strait... | reverse complement strand
TCAAACGGTTCTTCAGGAACTTCAGGATCTAATGGTTCAAATGGTTCATCAGGTACATCAGGATCTAATGGTTCTTCAGGTACATCAGGATCTAACGGTTCAAATGGTTCATCAGGTACATCAGGATCAAACGGATCTAACGGTTCATCAGGTACAAGTGGTTCTTCAGGTACTTCAGGTTCAAATGGTTCAAATGGTTCATCAGGTACATCAGGTTCAAATGGATCTAATGGTTCTTCAGGAACTTCAGGATCTAATGGTTCAAATGGTTCATCAGGTACATCAGGATCTTCAGGAACTTCAGGTTCAAATGGATCAAACGGTTCTTCAGGTACATCAGGATCTAATGGTTCAAACGGTTCTTCAGGAACTTCAGGAACAAATGGTACAAATGGTACAAATGGTTCAAATGGTTCATCAGGTACATCAGGATCTAATGGATCTAATGGTTCAAATGGTTCATCAGGTACATCAGGAACAGCTACTATATCAGGAACAACAAATAATGGTGTATTAACATTAAATGGTTCTTCACCAAATTTAACAGTAGAATCTGAATTAACATATGATGGAACAAGATTATATATTAATGGTGCTTTAGGAGTTGGAACAAGTACACCATCAACTACAGGTTTAATTAGAGCTACTAATGATGTTGTTGCTTATTATTCATCAGATAAAAGATTAAAAACTAATATTGTACCAATACATAATGCTTTAGAAAGTGTAGGTAAATTAAAAGGTATTTATTTTGATTGGATTCCTAAACAAGGAATACATGAAAATGAAGGACATGATATAGGTGTAATAGCACAAGAAGTAGAAAAAATATTCCCAGAAATAGTTGAAACAAGAGATAATGGTTATAAAGCAGTTAAATACGATAGATTAGTAGCCGTATTAATTCAAGCTATTAATGAACTAAAAACTGAGGTTAATGAATTAAAAAAGAGATAAATGTCAATTGTAAATTTAAGTTTTTTAAATATATCTACAAATATAGGAGGTGATGGATGGTGGCCTTTTAATGAAGAAATTAAAAGTTTATCTTATTTTTCTAATGTAATTGGTATTTCTCCAGGTTTACCTACTTTTAGTTCAGAGGTAACTTCAACAGCAATAAGTACCTTAAAATTAAACCCTATTCTTTACAATGCACAAGGAACATTATATCCTGGTGGACATGGTAGTGCAAGAAGTATGTCATCATCTGGTTGGAATTTAGGTAACATAAATAATATGTTTTTTATTGTATATGCAGGATCTTATAGAGTTATAAATTGGTGTGATTCAACAACTATTTATAAAAATGGATCTTCACAAGGAACAGTATCAACTGCAGGAACTGTAACTACTTTAAGCTCTTTAAGTATTGGAGATAGAATAGAATGTAATAAACCATTTACTTTGTATTATAATGGACTCCCAGGATTATACGGTGCTTACGCTGGATTTTCAGGCTATTCATTTGCTACTAGAAATGATAGAGAGTCAACTACAAATGGAAATAAATTTTATGTATTTTGTACAGATAATAATACAGATGCTAATTTTGTTCAAATTCGTCATACTAATACATCAAATTCAAATGTAACTTCTTTATCGTCAACTGATTTAGATGAAGAATGGGGTGGTGTTTATGAAACTTTTAATATAAGTATGGCTGATAATGATGGAGCATATTTTGCAGTTTCTGACGTTATGTTTTGTGCTTGGAGAGGTAGATCAACTGGGTCATCATTATATGATTCTATTCCAATGTTTCCTTTAACACCAGAACCAAAATATGGTTGGTATTCAAATGGAGGACATATATTAGCAGGTGCTGGACCTTATCAATTTAGAGACGGATCAACTTCAAATTATGCAATGAAAACACGTACTAACTCAACTACAACATCAGAATTTTCATTAACAACAGGTGTAGAAAGATGGGCAAGAAATGACTCTAACACAGGAGCAAACAGTGCAGCTAAATTTGCAGGATCTCCAGCAGTAACTTATCCATCACCAACAGGATCAAATGCTCAAGGTCCTATCTTTGCAGCTGAATCACAAGGTGATGGTGATGGAACTGAAATGACCCCTCATGTAGGAGTTAGAGCTGCAGGATCCTATCATTGTAATCCTGGAGGTGGTAACTGGCAAGCACATATAGCACATGGAACAGGAAGTGAAGGGGCAGCAGTAGTTCAAAGATTTAATTCGGATAGACAATTTGTTGAATCTTTTAGTGTTGGTAATTCATCAAATGGTTATACTAATACAACAGCACATCCATGGGCCTCTTGCCGTTTTACTAATTTAAACGCTGGAGATGTTTTTGTTTCTACAGGTGCAAATAATGGTGGTGGATCAACAATGGCATGGGCTGATATGGATAGTAGTGATGATGATGAAACATATTTAGTTGCCGGTGATGATATGGATGGTTTTTCATTTACTTCATATACAATGTTTTATGATGAAGAAGAAAGTAGTGGTTTAGCTACATCTGCTGCTAATGCATGTAATTTAGAAGATGTTAGTACAACAGTTTATAGCCCTTCAACATCAGTACAAGTAGGAATGGTAATTTATCTTCAAAATACTAATGTTTTATCTCCATTAGTTACATTTGGTGGAGGATTAGGAAGAGCAGAAGGTGGATTTGCAAAAATAGTCTCTGGAAGATCATCTATTGCTGTAGAATTTGAAGATACAGCTAATGGTAGAATTAAATCTGTTTCCACTTGTGTATCAGATAGAAGACTTAAGAAAAATATCACAAAAGTAGGCACATCACCTTCAGGAATTAACATTTATAAATTTGAATATATTGATTCTAAATTATATGGTGGAGGAGTATTTGAAGGAGTAATGGCACAAGAAGTACCTAAGGCATCAATTTTAGGTAAAAATGGGTATTATTCTGTGGATTATTCTAAACTAGATGTTACATTTAAACGAATAAATGATTCTTTAGTAGGTTAATATGTACACTTTTTTAAACGACAAAATTCTAGATGAAGAAGGTCGAGAAATAATGATGGATTGGGAAACTAACTTAATGCAAGAGCATGCTAAAGTAGTTACTGAAAATGGAGGTGATATATTAGAAATAGGATTTGGGATGGGTATTTGTTCTAATTTTATACAAGAAGCAAATATAAATACTCATACTATAATTGAAATTAATGATCAAATTTTTAAAAAATTATTAAAATGGGCTAAGGATAAACCTAATGTAATACCTATTAAAGGTGATTGGTTTGATAGTATTCCAAATAAAAAATATAATGGTATTATGTTTGATACTTGGATGGAAAAAAATTGGCACCACTTTTTACCTAAAATAAAATCTTCATTAAATGAAAATGGTATAGTTACTTGGTATAACCCAAATAATAAAGATGCAGTAGAATATAATTGTAATAATTTAAAATGGGGTACTTTAATAATTAAAGAAATTAATGTAAACCCACCAAAAGATATGCAATATAAATACTTTAGTAAAAAAATATATTATGTACCTAAATTAATATTATAATTATTATACTATAAGGAATTTTCCAATATGTATAACAAAATAAATCGAATGATTAAGAAAAAACAAGTTTTAGAAAAAGATGAAATTAGTAAAATTCAGGAGTTAAAAGAAAGGTTAAATACAATTACAGAAATTTCAGGTGTTGTAGAAGTACAAAATTATAACATACAAATAAAAAAAGAACAATTGAAGTTAAGTTTACAAGGTTTACAGCAAGAAGAAGCTGCTTTAGCTAAAAAGTTAGAGGAAAAATATGGACCTGGTACTATTTCACTAGAAAATGGTGAATTTTTACCGAGTAAATAAACTTTTGAAAAAATTTAGTATATTTATCATAAAAATAACATAAAATGGCAGAAACATTAATTTCCCCAGGAGTATTAGCAAGAGAAAATGATCAATCTCAAGTAACTTCTCAACCAGTTCAAGCAGGAGCTTGTATTGTTGGACCAACTGTTTTAGGTAGTGTAAACATTCCTAAATTAGTAACAAGTTACTCAGAATATTTAGCAAATTTTGGTAGTACATTTACAAGTGGATCAGACGAATACACATATTTTACATCAATTTCAGCATATAATTACTTTCAAAATGGTGGTACATCATTAATAGTAAATAGAGTAGCTTCAGGGTCATGGACTCCAGCATCTTCTTCAAAAATAGAAAATGACGTAACAAGTACAGAATTAAGACCATCTCCTTACAATTTTACAGGATCAGCAGGAACAACAGGTAGATTTGGTACTGCAGCTACAGCAACAGCAGTAGCTAGTACAAAAGATGGAGGAGCTTCTACAGCTACATTTGATGTAGTAAGAAATACTGCAATGGGTAGGTTTACTAGTGATGCTGCCGCAAAGAATTTAAAAACATCTATTCAACCTACTCCGGGTACATTAGCCCCAGTAACGTCAATAAATTCACCTTATACAGTTGCTTTAACTGGTGGATCAGCTGGTTTAGGAGCTACTGCAACAGTAGTAATTGCAAATAATGATTATGATGATGCTGGTTCAACAGTAACAATTGCTGCACCAGGTAGTGGATATGTTGATGCTGAAACGATTACAATTGCAGCAGGTTCCTTAGGAACAGGTATGTTTAAATTATCAGGAATTACAACAAATATAGATAATTCAACTCTTACTGGTGTTTTAGCACCAGCTACAACTAATACAGCAGTATTTTCTTATGGAAATGCCGGTGGTGGTACTGGTACATTAGCTACATTTGATGTAACAACAATTAAAGCTGGAACATTAGCCCCAGTATCAACACAAACTACAGGATTATCAGGTGCTGCAATAGCAGCAGGTGCTTATGGTTTTAGTGAAACAAGTACAGCAATTACAATTTTAGATTCAATGACTAATGTTTCTAATGCTTTTGGTGGAACAGTTACATTAAGAACTGATGGTGCAGGATCAATAATTAATATTGACGTAGCAACTGGTGCTTCAACAGGATATACAAACGTAACTGGAACAATTACTTTACTTCAATCAGAAATAGTTGCTGCTGGTATTACATTAACAGGAGGAGGATCAGCAGGAACTGGTGGATCATTAGTAATTACTTTAACTAATGATAATATTAATACAATAGTAGGAACAGTTACTCCAACAGCAAGAGGAGGAAATTATGCTGCTAGTGATACAATTACATTTGCTGGAACTGCTATAGGATTAACTGGAGGAGATGCTGTACTTACAATACAAGCGGGTGATTTAGATACTTCCCCAGCAATTTCATTTGCAGCAGCTGGACCATTAACAGCAGGTACTTTACAAACAAATTCTAATTTATTAATTGAACCAGTTTCTATAGTATTAAATACTCAAGGATCTACTACATTTACAATAGCAGAAGATATTGAAATAGCAAATAATGCAACTATTGGTTCACCAGCAGATGCAATAGATATAAATTTAACAGATAATGATTTAGTAGATGATCAAGCTTTTGAATTAGAAACATTATCTGATGGAACTATAATGAATACTGGTGATGCTACAGGAGCAAATGGAACATTAACTGGTGGAACTAGTAATAATATTAGATGGGAAATACAAGGTACAAATACATCTACTGGAACATTTAGTTTAGTAATTAGACAAGGTAATGACACACAAACAGCTAAAAGAGTATTAGAAATATTCCCTAATGTATCATTAGATCCAAAATCATCTAATTATATAGAAAGAATAGTAGGTAACATGACAAAAGTATTTAATGGAGCTGGATCAACAGACCCATTTATAAGTACAGTTGGAAATTACCCAGTATCTTCAAGATATGTAAGAGTAAAATCAGTAAAATATAAAACTCCAGATTATTTTGATAATAATGGAACAGCAAATCCAGCGTATGCTACTTTCCTACCAGATAGTGGCCAAAGTGGATCATTTGGTGGTGCTGATGGAGCATTATTCTCTAAAACAGGATTCCCAGCATATACTCAAGCTAGATATTATGATGCAATAATAGATGATAATTCACAAGGTATGACTGGAACAGAAGCAGCAACATATACAGATGCATTTAATTTATTAGCAAATAAAGATGATTATCAATATAATATTATTTCTGCACCTGGTTTATATTTTGCATCTTCAACTTGGGCAACTCCAATGAATACGTTATTATCAAATACACAAGGAAGAGGAGATGCTATAGCAGTTATAGATTTAGTTAATTATTCAGGAGGAACAGTAAATACAGCAATTGGACAAGCAAAAGATATTGATAATTCATATGCTGCTGCTTATTGGCCTTGGGTTCAATTAAATGACCCAGATTCAAGACAGTTAGTGTGGGCAGTACCATCAGCGGTTATTCCTGGTGTATACGCGTTTAATGACAGAACAAGTGAGGCTTGGTTCGCACCTGCTGGAATCAATAGAGGTGGCTTAAGTACGGTAGTACAAGCGCAAAGAAAATTAACTCAATCAAATAGAGATACTTTATATACAGGTAAAGTAAACCCAATAGCTACATTCCCAGGAAGAGGAGTTGTAGTATTTGGACAGAAAACTTTACAATCAACAGCAAGTGCTTTAGATAGAATAAATGTTAGAAGATTATTAATAGCATTAAAATCATTTATTGTACAGATTGCTGATAATTTAGTATTTGAACAAAATACAGCTGCAACAAGAAACAATTTCTTAGCGCAAGTAAATCCATACTTAGAATCAGTACAACAAAGACAAGGTTTATTTGCCTTTAAAGTACAAATGGATGCTGCAAATAATGGACCAGATGTAGTTGATAGAAACCAAATGGTAGGTGCGATATTTATCCAACCAACTAGAACTGCTGAATTCATTTACTTAGATTTCAACATTTTACCAACTGGAGCTGAATTTCCATCATAAGAAGTATAAAATATAATATGTATAATAAAATAAAATAATAATAAAATGGCAGTAGTAAATCCAAACGAAATGTTTTTCACAGCTTTTGAACCAAAAGTTGCCAATAGATTTATAATGTATGTAGATGGTATACCATCATACATGATTAAAGAAGTTGGTGAAATTAAGGTAGAGCAAGGTGAAATAGTACTTAATCATATCAATACTTATAGAAAAGTAAAAGGTAAAGCTAAGTGGGCTGATGTGTCTATGACATTATATGACCCAATTACACCATCAGGAGCTCAAGCTGTTATGGAGTGGGTAAGATTACATCATGAATCAGTTACTGGTAGAGATGGTTACTCTGATTTCTATAAAAAAGACGTAACTATTAATGTACTAGGACCTGTAGGTGATGTAGTATCAGAATGGATATTAAAAGGTTCATTTATTAAAGATGCAACATTTAAAGGATTTAATTGGGATACTGAAGCGGAAGCTCAAGATGTTTCATTAACTCTAGGAATGGATTACTGCGTATTAAATTTCTAAAAGAAATTTTAAATATATTAAAGAATAGCTTGGCTTTGTCCAAGCTTTTTTTTATGTTATATATGTATACACGAAATTAAGTTATAACTAAATAAAAGATATGAGTGAAGAAAAATTAAAATTCCCTACTGAAGTAGTAGAATTACCCTCAAATGGTATAGTTTACCCATTAGATAATCCATTATCATCTGGAAAAGTAGAAATAAAATACATGACTGCTAAAGAAGAAGATATTCTTACAAACCAATCATATATTCAAAAAGGTACAGTAATAGATAAATTATTAGAAGCTTTAATAGTATCTAAAATAGATTATAGAGATTTAATAATTGGTGATAAAAATGCACTATTAATAGCTGTTAGAATATTAGGTTATGGTAGTGAGTATGAATTTTCATATAAAAATGAAAAAATAAAAATTGATTTATCATCTTTTAAAAATAAACCTTTTGATAAATCTAAATTTGAACAAGGTAAAAATGAATTTCCATTTACCTGTCCTAAATCAGAAACAATGCTTATGTTTAAACTTTTAACTCATAAAGATGAAACTAAGATTGAAAATGAATTAAAAGGTTTAAAGAAAATAAATCCTAAAAATTCACCTGAACTATCAACACGTCTTAAACATATGATAGTAGCTGTTGATGGTTCTGATGATAAAAAAGATATTAGAAATTTTATAGATAATTATTTTTTAGCACAAGATTCAAGAGCATTAAGAAACTATATTAGAGATTTTCAACCAGATGTTGATTTAACTGTATCAGTTGATACATTAGAAGGAGGAGAGGAGGAGATCTCAGTGCCCATTGGGCTTAACTTTTTTTGGCCTGACACCGAAATATAGATTAAGTTTATTTTCTCAAATCCATGATATAGTATTTCATGGTAAAGGTGGGTATGATTGGCATACTATTTATAATATGCCTATATGGCTACGTAATTTTACATTTAATAAAATAAATGATTTTTATATAGAAGAAAATAAAAGAGTTAAACAAGCCCAAGGTAAAAATAGTAATAGTAAATCAGTAACTACTGATGGTAAAGTAACAGCTCCTGAATTTCTTAAAAACGCTAAAAAACCTCCATCTAAACCAACTTATTCAACAAAGGCATCTAAAAAATAGATGCTTTTGATATTTATAATAAAACCCTTTAATGCCTGATTTCAAGCAAAATAAAAAAGATGCAAAAGATATAAATAAAGAGTTAGGCTTTATTGAAGACCAACTCCTTAGTATTGCAGCTCAATTAAAAGGTGCTATTGTAAATGCCCTTGAAGATGTAAAGGATGAATCAAAACAAGTAGCTGAAGTATTAGCAGGTGATGTTGATAAAGCTATAAAATCATTAGCTAAGGGATTAGATGAAACTATAAAAAATCAACAAAAATTAAATCAAGGTGCATTAAAATCTGTAGATATACAAAAACAAATAGAAGATAGAGCAGCAAAAAGTTTAATGATTGAAAGAAAACTTAAAAGTTTAGTAGATCAAAGAATTATTTCACAAGAGATGATGGATCAAAAAATAGCTGAACTTAATGAAGCTGAAGAATTTCATAATACAGTATTACAAGAACAATTTGGCATAGCAGCAGCTATTGAAGAAAGAATGGGTGCTATAGGAGCAATTGTAAAAGGAATTTCTAAAATCCCCATAATTGGTGAATTAATTAATGCCGATGAAGTAATGGCAAAAATCCAGAAAAAAGCAGCTGAAACTGAAGGAAGTTTTGCAAAATTAGAAGTAGCGGCTTATGGATTTGGTCAATTGTTAGGTAGTGCTTTTAATACTATATCTGACCCAACAGTTATATTTGGAGCTATTTTAAAATCAGCAGGAGAAATTTCAAAACAACAAAAAGAATTTAGATCATTAACAGGACAAAATGTAGATGTAACAGATGCTGTAAATGATAGACTTCTTACTACAGGTGAATATATAAAGACTGCAACTATGCTGTCTAAAGAATTAGGAGTTAATGCTGCAGTTGTATTCTCTCCTGAAACAATTGCTGAAGCAGCAGAATTAACTGAAAATATGGGGTTAGGTGCTCATGAAGCAGCTCAATTAGCTAAATTTGCTCAGTTATCAGGTAAACCACTAAGTGAAGTTTCTGCTAATATGGAATCATCATTTAAATCTTTTGTTGGTCAAGAAAAAGTAGGTTTAAATTTTAAGGATGTAATGGATGAGGTAGGAAGTGCCTCAGCTGCTGTTACTTTATCACTAGGAAGTAACCCAGCAAAAATACAAGAAGCTGCTATGCAAGCTAAAAAGTTAGGGTTAAGCTTAGAACAAGTAGATAAAATAGCAAGTTCAATATTAGACTTTGAATCTTCTATTCAAGCAGAAATGGAAGCTGAATTACTTACAGGTCAAAACTTAAATTTAGAAAAAGCAAGACAATTAGCACTTGATAATGATTTAGCAGGTTTAGCTGAAGAAATAGGTAAAAATCAAGGTATATTAAAAGCATTTGCATCTGGTAATAGAATACAACAAGAGGCAACAGCTAAAGCTATGGGTATGAGTAGGGAAGAAATGGCTAAAATGATTTATCAACAAAAAATACAAAGTGGTTTATCAGAAGAACAAGCAGCTAAGGCAGCTGATGTATCATTAGAAGAAGCAAAACGATTAGATTTACAAACTCAAATTCAAAAATCAATAGCTAAAATAACAGAAGTTTTAGCTGGTCCTCTAACTATGATATTAAAATTTGTATCTAATGGTTTTGTATTAAGAGCAACAATGATTACTATTGGTGCTATTATGACAGCTAAAATAGCTCCAGCTTTAGTAAGTTCAGCTAAAAGTATGGCGAGTATGGTTAAAGGATCTATAGATTTCTTAAAAAATAATAAATTATCATCTTCAATTTTAGGTAAATTCTATAAAGGGGGACAATTTATGAAAGGTGGAGGTAGAGCAAAAGCAGGAGGACAAAGAGCAGGAGGTTTAGTAGGATCCATTAAAGGACTTTTTAGTGATGATGGTGGCGCAGCTGATAAAGCAGCAGATTCTACTAGTAAAGTTAATAAAGGAACAGGTGGTATTAAAAAAGGACAAGGAAAAATAGTTCAAAATTTCCTTACAGGAATAGGAAAAGGATTAGCAGCTCTTGGTAAAGCTATAATGGGTCCACAAATGGTAGGTATAGCAGTAGGTGTAGGATTAATATCAGTTGCAATGATAGCTTTAGGAGCAGCTTTAGGATTAGCCGCACCTGGTATTAAAGCATTTGGTACAGTAGTAACTGCAGTATTTGACGGACTTGCTGACATGATAACAGCAGCTGCAGATGGATTCGTAAAAATAATGGAAGCAGTTTCAATGGAAAATATCTTACCAATGTTATTATTAGGACCTGCATTATATGGAATTGCAGGAGGACTTTTAGCTGTAGGATTAGCTGGGATACAAGCTTTACCTGTATTAGCTGGTTTAGGAGCTTTAGCTTTAGTAGCTACTCCATTACTTCAATTAGCAGGTGTATTTGGTGGTGGTGGAGAAGGAGGAGGAGATGAAACTTCTCAAATAGTTGAAAAATTAGATCAATTAATAGCTGTAGTAGAAGCGGGAGGTGATGTGATTATGGATGGTAATAAAGTAGGAAAAAGTTTAACAATTGCATCTTCTGGAATAGGTTAATATTTATAATAAAATAACAATTTAAAACTAAAATTATGGCACAATCATTAAGGAATAAATTTGACTCAGAGGGATCGATATTGGGATATCCTATATCACCAGCTTCACCTCAACCTATGGCTCCGTCACCATCGTTGCCATCAACAATGCATAATAAATATTCATTAGAAAATAACCCACAAGAAATATCAGTATCTCCAAGATATGATAATACTGGTACGACAGTACCTTATCCTAGTCCTACTAAATTACAACCTTTTGGAGGCCCTGCAAACAATTTAGCAGCAGGTGCAGGATTTAAAGTATATAATAACCAACAAACATATGATGATTTTATATTAAATCAAGGTTCGGGTGGTGCATTAGCTGCAGCTAGATTTCAAGGAACTGGAGATACCTTCTTAGGTACTTTAGCTGGTAATGCTAACTAAAAAATAATATTATATTAAATAACATCCAATTATGATAATAAATTCAACTACAGAATTAAATAAGTTGAAATTTACTACTAATGGAAGTGACAGGCGAAATAGTGCGTGGAGTGGTCAACCTTTCATACCGAAAGATATACCAAATGTTGAATATGACAACCCAAATCAAACTTTTCAATCTATGGAAGGTTTACCACCAGAACCTGCTGCATTAGGTGGTATTGATTTCTTTTTAAGAGGTGGTATATTAGCAGCTACTAATGCTGAAGATGATGTTAGTAGATTAACTAAATTACTATTCGATACAAAATCACCTAATGGTTTTGAATTTATAGCTAAACAAAATGTATTATCTCGTCAGAGTGTAAAAACAGAAGCTACATTTGGAGCTGGTTATGGTTTTGGATTAATTAATCAAGGTTTATATTTACCTACTAGTACATTACTACAGACTGGTTTAGCTCCAATTGCCCCAGGATCTATTAATTTATTTGGAGTAAATCCTATAACTGATAATGTTCCCTTAAATATAAAAGATGGTGATCCTAGAAAAACAGGTAGTGGTGGTATAAATAGTTATTTTGGAACTATTAATGCACAAAATATTGGTAGTGGAGGAGAGCAAGCAAATAGATTAGTTTTATTACAAGATGCTGTTAATACAGGTAAAGAACAAAAAACAGCAGGTGGAAAAATTAGATTAGGGGGGAGAAAAAATGCTTATATTACAAGATATGGTGGAGGGCCTAATTCAATAGGTGGAACAGTTGGTAGAACTACAATTCCATTTACAGATCAAAGAACAGGACCAAATAATCCTAAAGTAAAATTAAATGGGTTTTATGATAATAAGGCAAACCCACTAATATTTACTAATGCTGCTCAACAAACTTTTATTAATCAATCTCCTACTCTTAATGTTAATTCTATTAAATATGATGGGTTTTTAGAAGCACCTCTTATTGGTGATAGTACTAATGTAATTGACTATAAACCATCAGAAGGTAATTATCAAGCTTTTATTCGTCCTCCTGAAGTTGGAGGTTATGAGTCTGAAGAAGTTTCATTTAATAGAGGAGCTTCACAAATGTATGAAGCTTTTATCCCAGATAATAGTAGTCCAGGAAGATTTGCTAAAAATACTCAATTAAAAAATAATATTAGATTAGGACAAAATAATTTAGTTTATGATAATGATGCTGATAAAGCTAATAAATTTGCAAATCCTTTAGGCCCAGATAAATATTATGAATTAAATAGTGCTTCACCTACAATTTCAGAAGGTGTATTTGCTGATGAAATTGATGTTGATATAGTAGCAAAAAGTAATTTATTTATTTCAGGTTCAGGAGTTACTAATACATTTGCTGGTTTATATCCTGATTTATCTGGTTCATTAGCTGAAGATTATTATTCATTATCTTTAAATAAAGATAGGTATGATCAACAAGCACCAGGTGGATTACGTCTTTATTCTAATAAAATATATTCTAATCCTTTCTCATTTATAGCGAATGAACCAGGGATGCAAACTAATCCTCTTTTAGCACTTAATAATTTAACCCAAACTTCAACACAAAATCAATTATATAGTTTTGAATTAAACTCACAAGGTAATTCAATAGGATTATCAAATCCTTTAGATTTTAGAAAAAATACTATTGCAGGAAATTTTAATAGTAGTGCTATAGCTGCGGCTGCAACACCTGGATCTGTAGCAGTACCAGGGATTGCTAATGAGCAAATGGAAAACCAGTTAAAGTCTTCAAAGGTTTTATCATTAGCACCAGATTATAGGCTTAAAAATCAAAATAAGAGAATAAATATGGGGGATCCTGGACAAGAAGCAGGTATAACATTACCTAATACATCAGGACAAACAGTTACCCCAGTTAAAAATGTTTTAAATTATGGGGTAGATGCTTTTAGCTTACAAGCTTTAGATAAACTTACAGCTACACCGATGTATAAAGGTACTCAAGTAGATCAAACTAAAGCAACAAAAGACTCAGTTGATTTTAATATTGCTATTATGGATTTTAATAAGCCTTCTCAAAATACATACATACATTTTAGAGCATTTATTAATGAATTTAACGATAATTATACAGCTAATTGGGAGGGAGTTAAATATGTAGGTAGAGGTGAAGAATTATATAATTATCAAGGATTTGGAAGAGAGATTTCAATGGGTTGGACAGTCTATGCTCAATCAAAAGCTGAATTAATTCCAATGTATAAAAAATTAAATTATTTAGCATCGTCTCTTGCACCTGATTATAGTAGTAGTGGTTATATGAGAGGAAATATAGCACGTATAACAATGGGGGGTTATTTATATGACCAACCAGGTATTATAAAAAGTATAAGTTATGGAATACCTGAAGAATCTCCTTGGGAGATAGCAATTGGGGTTAATGGAGAAGAAGATAAATCTGTTAAACAAATGCCTCATATGATACAAGTAACAGGATTTACATTTATACCAATACAGAAATTTGTTCCTGCAAGAGCAGATAGTTTAACAGATCCAAGACAAAAATATATAGCATTAGCTAATTCTGCTGGTAGTACTAATTACTCAGATACCTATAAAAGTTATGAAAATACAGGAACACCAACAATATAAATTATGAATAGGTACGAAACTATACAAGAAATAAGAAATAAAAATCCATACGTTGGAACTACAGGAGATAAGTATTATGACACAGTTTATTATCCTGAGGTTGGAGCTAGCGAAGAAGATATTTATGTTGAAACAGAATTTGGTGATAGGTTAGATGCTTTAGCATATCAATTTTATGGAGATGTAACTTTATGGTGGATAATATCAATTAGAAACCCTAATAAAGTTAATTTTGGTTCAATTTATTTATCACCTGGTTCACAAATAGCTATTCCTCAAAATATTAGCGATATAGTTGATGAATATAGGAATTTAAATGAGTTGTAAAAATGAATATATTAGGACAAAGTTTTGAAGATTGGGTAACCCAACAAATTAATTTCAGACAAGCATCTTTAAAAAGAGGTAGTGGAAGAACTCAAAAAGATTTACAATATCAACAATCAAAAACCCCATGGCTTAGATTAGCATCTTCAATTGATGTTAATAATGATGGTGGTGATTTAGCTAAAAGTTTAATCTTACAAGGGGGGGTTGTAAGAGAAGATGGAAAAAAAAGATTTGATGTTACTTCTGATTTAGATTCAAGAGCAGGGGGTGCTTATGGTTGGGGAGGTGATAGAGAAAGAGGATATGTACCAATGCCTGGTATTACTAATGCTGCTGTAAAATTTATAAATAATGGAGCTTTATCAAAAACAGAAGTTACAATAAAGTGTTATAGTAAGAAACAATTTGAATTAATAGATAAATTGTATATGCGACCTGGATATACTTTACTTTTAGAATTTGGGTGGAGTATTTATTTAAATTCTAAGGGTGGAATTCAATCATATGATGAATTTAATTCACCTGCTTTAAGAAACTTTTTAAATGGTACAAAAAATCAATTTGAATTAATAAAATTAATTAAAACAGAAAGGAAAAAAAGAGTAGGAAATTATGATGGTGTTTTTGGAAAAGTAAGTAATTTTAAATGGAATTTTAACCCTGATGGAAGTTATGATATTACAATTGATTTAGTTGGGTTAGGAGATGTGATAGAAACTCTTAAAGTTAATCAATCTTTAAATAAAGAACAAGAAATAGAGGGTAGTGGAGGAGACCAACAAGAAAAGGAAGGTGTAGAATTTCCTTTAATTGATAATGCTACTAAAGACTCACTAAGTCAATGGTTATTTGCAATATATAGTGCTAAAAATAGATTTAGGGATTTTGTTACTAATGCCGCTGGTGGGTTAAATTTTGGTACAGAAGATGCTAAAATTAAAGGCTTTGCATTACCCTCTAAAGACTATAAATCAAAAAAGACATTAACTATAAAAAAAGGTATATGTCAACTAAACCAAGGAATGTTTGGTAGATCAAAAGCAGGTAACCCACAAATGTTTATAACATTTGGTTATCTTATAGCTTGGTTACAAAAAAATATCTTATTAAATAATGAAGATGTACCTAATTGTGCATTTGATTTAAATTTTGAATATTTAGGTTTAAGTTCATCCAGTTCAACAACATCAGATTTAACATTATTTAACTCTCCACAAGGAACTTTATCTGCAAATCCTATAACTTGTTTAATTCCTTTTTCTAAACAAATCCCTTTTGTTAAAAAGGATGATGGATCTATATTAGAATATCCTGAAGTAGGTTCTACTAATGGTATATCTGATGAATCAGAAGATACACGAATAGCATTATATAATACATATAATACAGCTTATAGATATGATGATTTAAACGGGCGTTTATCACAAGTATTATTAAATTTAAATTTTATAGCAACATGTTTAAATGAAGAAGAAGAAAATGATGATGGTGCTAAATCTTTAATTGGATTTTTAAATAAAATTTTAAGTGGAGTTAATACTGCAACAGGATCAATTAATGAATTTTCAGTAAGATTAAATGATGACCAAACTTTAATTCAATTTATTAATAATGCACCTCAAACTTTTACAATAGAGCCGCCTTCAACAGGAAGAACAATTTGTACTTTTAATACTTTTGGTAAAGGATCTTTTATACGAAATATAAATCTAGATGGTAGTATACCTTCTAATTTTGCATCTATGGTTACAATTGGAGCTCAAGCTAATGGTAACCAAACAGCTGGTAATGCAACTGCATTTTCAAAATATAATGAAGGTTTAATAGATAGAATCATTCCTGTAAAAAGATCTGAAGGTGATAAAGATAAAGAAGGTGTTAATAAAGAAGAAAAAGAAGAAACCCAAAAAGAAAAAATAATAAAAACATTTAAAAAAATAACAAGTAATGAAGGATTTTGGAGTAATGTAATAGCAGCATTTAGCAAAAAAGATAATTCATACCAAGATATATATGCAGATAGACAATGGAATGAAGATTTTGCTCAAACATTCCAATCATTAAATAATCAATTTATTCAACTTTTAATGGGATATTTACAAAGCCCAGTAGAAGAAGGAGGTATAGCAAAATCAGCAGCTCCATTTTTCTTACCTTTTAATCTTAGTTTAGAAATAGATGGTATATCAGGTATAAAACTTTATGAAACTTTTAAGGTAGATGGTAAAGTATTACCACCATCTTATGATAAAGATAAAATTAAACTTATAGTCACGGGTACTGATCATAAGATAGATCCTACATCATGGACAACAACAATAAACACTCAATCAGCACCTAACAATTAAAAAATGGGAATATTTAGTAATACAGGTAATATATTAAAAGGTCCTAGTTTACCACCTCCACCACCACCTTTACCATTAAGTAAAGAAGTGTTAAGGGTTAATTTATGTCGAATAATGGATGATCGTTCTCAAACTTTAGGAGTAATGGATGTTTTAAATAAAGATGGTAAGATTTTATATTCATTAGCAACTGTAGAATTACCTTGGAATAATAATCAAAATGTTATTAGTTGTATTCCTATGGGTAATTATAGGGTTATATCCTACAGTAGTGGTAAATATGGTAGATGTTTTTGGTTAATAGGAAATGATAATGGGGGTTATCAAGATAATAGAATAACTGGAAATGGTTATACTAGGGGTTCTATATTAATGTATGCTACTCCTAAAGCAACTAAAAATTTACAAGGATCTATAGGATTAGGGTTAAAATTTAATACTCAAACAAATCAAATGGGTAACCAAAAAGGAACAGGACAATTTTATTTATCACCTGCTAAAGAACAATCCCAACAAGCATTAAATAAATTATTAAATACTTTATATAATGTAGGATCATTTAGAATGGAAATAAAAAGTGCTTTTCCAACAGTAACAGATGAAGATAAAAACGTTTATCCTGCATTACCACAATTTTTTAGTGGTGTTGCTCAACAATATGCACAGAAAAAAAACTTAGCACCAAATCCTTATATAGCTCCTAAATAATAATTATGTATATACCTAAAAATAGAATAAAAACTAATTTATATACTCGAGGAAATGAGTATCAAAAAATATCTAATGGAGAAGAATATATTGGTTATTATTGGTCTATGTATAATGGTAATCTTTTTAGTGGAAAAAATCCAAATGATCAACCATCAGAACAAATAATTAAAATTGTTCAAACATCAAATATTGAAAAAAAAGAATCTGAAAATTTAGATTTTCAACAATATGCAGCTAATTACGATGGAGAAGTAATACCAGGCCAATATCAAAATATAAAGGATGTAGATGATTATAATAGAATTAGGGGTGTAGATATAGCTTCAACACAATTAAATCCCCAACAATATTATCCTAACCCAACAGAAGAAGATTATATAAATGGATTTTTTATAAGATATTTTGCTTGTAAAAGAAATGAAACTAAGTATTTAGAATTAGATAAAAATACTTATGAAAAAATGAAAAAAAATGATATTACTTATAATTACATACCTTATGTAATAACTGAAGTACAATGGACTTTAGTAGGAGAGGCAAGAGATGTATCTCAAGCTAATCTAAATATCATTGATTCAACAGAAAGAAAAATTAATAAACTAGGTTTAAAAGAATTTATTAGAAATGATTTTTCTAAATTTTACAAACCTCAATCAATACAAAGTAATTTAATTACAGATGGTACAGTATATAAAAATAGTAGAACAGGTTTAGCATATTCGGGGTCTTATCATATTCATCCTGATAAAGGACCTATGGTAGGAGCAGAGCATATAAAAGAATACCACGATTATTTAGTACCTATTTCATAAAGTTTGGATTACTAATAAATTAATTGTATATTGAGCCAAAATAAAAGTTATGTTTTGGTTAGTTGAAGACGACAAACAATTAGAGTTATTTAAAAATTATGCTAAAGGTGAAGCATTTGTTGAAATAATCCCTAATAATCATTTCGAACATCCTACAAATAATGGAGTATGTGCTGTTTACATTCGTCCGTTAAATAGTAATAAAGGATTTATATTGACGAATGACCATAGTGAGACATTAAACGTTGGTATTGACGCTATAAAATATATATTAAACGCATTAGATAAAATATATGTGCGAGATAAGAAGGAATTTTTACATTATCTTATTCTTCAAAATCTTTTTGACATAACATTAAATTCACCTACGTATATACCAGAAAAAACAATAAGCCATCAATTTCTTTACTACAAATATCCCAATAAAGAAGATGTTAATAGAATAGTACCTATAGTTAAACACTATGAATATTGCGAAACGATATTTAACGACTTAAAAGACAAAATAAATGAACCAATCAACGACTTTTACAACACAAAAGCCACAGTGGTATTCAACGCCGTGGAGCAAAGTGGAATACGAATTAATAGAGACGAATTCAAATCGCACTTTTACG
>Ga0181412_1000382_pt1 | contig 19049 bp, 6 predicted proteins | sample 35SPOviralmetaG_FD_130113 | JGI IMG/M metagenome (GOLD analysis project Ga0181412, IMG submission 130113) | Marine viral communities from the oligotrophic San Pedro Time Series (SPOT) site, San Pedro Channel, CA, USA - 35 SPOT_SRF_2012-08-15 | ecosystem: Environmental > Aquatic > Marine > Strait... | reverse complement strand
TAACTCATTACGTTTTCTTTCGGTATAATCAGCTAACATTGTAGGTATTACAACCTCTTCCCAAACCTCCTTGCTTGTAGCAACGAGTTCTCCATCAGGAGACAACTACTCACTAGCAGCTACATTGACGTTGTAGCCTTCTTGTAGTGCTAGGTAAGTGTAATGTATATTGCCATTGCTGAGCATCCACTCTGCTAAAGGATCGTAACCATATGGCTCAGATAACCTTTGAGCAAGACCAGCATTAAAGGACAATTTGTCATTAACTTTATATCTATATCTTTCTGACGTTTCAACATATTTTATATCAGCAAAACCATCTTCTAGGTACTCACCTTTTAATATATACTTGTCATCAACAAATCTTATAAAGTGATGCTGATCTAAATATTCATTACCTTGTTGTCTCTTATAATCTACTTCAAATAAAAATTCTAAGCCACGCACTTTACCTACATTAGCACCATCTGACCATGACTCTTCTGTGCCATCATAAAACGTACTAGCTCTATTCTCATAACCAAATCTAGCTATTTTACGTATACCTAAAGCTAAGTTATAATCATATGGTGTTTCTACTGTTACAGTTTCTAAACCATTAGTTACAGAAAACACATCTACATCTGATATAGAGTTACCACCATTAGCCGCGGCATAAAACGTAGCAAATTTAAAATACTTTTTAAAGTTTTGCGAACAACACTCTTTTGGCGCTGCACAAGCAGTCAGTGCTATACATATTGTTATTAATAATTTTTTCATAGTTTAATTCTTGGCTTTTTAGGTTTTAATTTGTTTTGAAGAATTTTTTGAATTTTTATTTGCTTTTTAGTATCGTCAACTAAAGTATTTTCTATACCAAGTTCGTAACCACTCCATCCACCAAAAGCCGCAGCATTTTGCCACCATTGATATTGAAAGTCAGCAGCTATTCTTAAGTTTCTTACCTTGTTTAATATCCTTGCTGTTGGTAAGTTTGTACTAGCCTCAATAATGTTAGCACCAGTGAGTAAACGTGGATTGTCTATAGAAAAACCAATTTTTGAGTTAGCCTCTGCGTTAAATCTTTCTTGACCAACACCTGAATATCCAAATATTTTTCTAAATTTAGACCCAAGAACAGGAGAATAACTTAAAAGTTGATTCATTGTTCTAGTGTGATCAGCGTTGTAACCCCTTGCACTTTGTTTTTGATATTCTACTACCGTGTTTTTTACAGTTGATAAAATAGCACCAGGTATACCTATACCTCTAAGTTGACTATCAAGCATGTTATTTAGTGATCTTGAAAATCTTTGATCTTTAACTAAGTCGTCAAATGAGTTTTCACTGTCTAAAGAGAAAGCAAACAAAGCGTTTTGCATAGCGGTAAAAGCCGTAGATTGTATAAAACCATAGTAAGATAGTTTTGAAAAATTTTCTATTTTACTACCTCTATTGTTTAACAAGTCTCTAACTGCTTTTTCTTGTATTCTAGCGTACTGCATTGGCGTGTTACCCCAAGCAAATATCATTCTACCCATTGGTCCTGCTTGCTGTTGTGATATTAAATCAGGTCTTGAAGACTGCTGAGCTGTCTCTGTTGTTTCTTGAAAATCTATCCAAGCTTTTTCTTTAGCTTCTTTACCGCTTAACCCTTGGTTTATATATGTTTTTATTCTATTTCTATAAAAACTAGCACCACCGGCTGATATTGCAAAACTATCTGCAATTTGAGTAGGTGTAAAACCTATTTTTAATAAATATGAAAATGCAGCTTGAGCTTTGTTTTTAGAACCAGCAGCAGCTTGAGCTATTTCAGCTTCTTGAACGTTGTATTTTAGACCAGACCTTCTTTGTTTTAGCATATCTGAGTTAAATATGTATGAAAAGTCAGCCCAGTATTGTTGTTGGTTAGCAAAAGCAGCTCCAGCTTTTAAAGGATTATTGTCAGACCAATTTATATAGTTTAACGTTGATAAAGTTTGAAGCGTAGCAGACCTAGTGTTTAAAAACATTGTAGCACCAACAGAACCGTTAATAAAGTTCATGTGCATGTTTACTAGTTTGTTTTTACCAGCAGGCCTATTACTTCCTGTTTCCATTCTCCACAACATATCTTCTAAAGCATCTTTGTAAGCTGGGCCTTGAGTAGCCTCTATTTTAGCCATATTTGGCCCAACTAATTTGCCATTTTCCCATTTACCAAATATAAGCTCTCTATTTTGTCTAAAAACTTTAAAATACTCTGTTCTTCCGTTTTTATTTATCATGTTACTTAAATCAGAAACTATTGTTTCGGAAGTCCAGTTTTGAGTTGGTTTTATGTAACCCATTTCTTGTTTTGATAATTGAGCTAAATTATCCGAAAAAGCTAAAAGCTTAGGATCATTTACAACTGCTTCATACATTATTTTTACATCACCTGGAAGCAGGTCAGGTATTTTGTAACCAGCTTCGGTCCACCTGTGAACTCTTATTGCTTGGTCATAAGTAAAAGGCATTCCAGGTAATTCTTTATCTAATTTTTTAACTACACCTTTAAATATTTTCCCTAAATTGCTATAGTCTGTTGTAAGTGATTGTGAAGCTGAGTTTATTTCATTATAAGCTTTAGCATATGGTTCATGAAAAACTTCATTAAAAAACATTTGTTGTAGCTCTCCTTGCTTACCTTTGCCTACAAAATTTTGTAATAACCCTTTAAAATCTTGTGCCCCTGGAACTATTATTGATTTTGTGTATTTGTTTTTTCCAAGCATCCTTCCTTTAGCCGCTGATATGTCACCTTTTAAATCAGGAAATGCAAAAGCAGCAAAATCTTCACCAATGTTTTTTGATCTAACAGCTATAGCTTGCTGAACGTTATATTTTACATCTAACTGCTTTAAAACATCTTTAACAGCTTTAACGTTTGGTAAAGCATCGTCCACAAAATACATATCGTTATAACCTTGAGAATATTTTTCTAACATCCACATAGCTTTTGCCTCTGGTCTACCATCAGCTAACCCGGTAATGTTTTCTAAAGGTAAGTCTATTCCCTTGGTTTTTAACCACTGTTGAATAGCTATATTAGCCTCAACAGGTCTAGCTGTTACTATAAAAGTATTGTCTACACCAAACTTGTTAATACGGTTTTTTAATTTTTGAAGCAAAGGACCGTCAACACCACCTGTTACGTTAGCAAAATCTTTAAAATCCATTTTATAACCCTGCGCATAAAGCTCTTTACTTCTTTCAGCAAAGTCTTCAGAGTTTATTTTTAACACCTCCTTAGTCGTTGGGTGTGTAGCGTAAACATAGTTTTTTCCTTTAATAATTAAAGTTTCATCAAAGTCAAAAGCACTAAACCCTCTAGATTTCTTCATTGCTAATCTACCAAGAGAAATAGCCTTGTCTATTTTGTGAGACATGTTTATTAGTGACTCAATAGATTTAGAGTTAACAAAACCTTCAGACAAGTTAGCGCTAAGTGAAATTTGGTTTTTTAATTTCAAAACAACATCTGCAGCTCGAGTATAACCATCATTCAATTGTGATAAAGTTTTTCCTGATTCTATATCAACCATTTTGCTAAGTTGCTCTTTATGTAAAAGGTAGTTAACATCTACATCAAAAGCTTTAAAGTCTTTTGCCGCATACTCTACAAAACCTGTTGTTCCTTGGTTTTCAGCATTATCTATTATTTTTTGAACTCTTTCTGGAATTACCATTTGATGGTATTTTTCTGACAAAAGTTTTTGTTTTTTTAGAAACGACGCTTTGTTTCCAGCTGTGTTAACTATGTTTAACAATGTGTTACCAGACCAGTTCGCTAAAGCAAATGCATGCTCTGGATATATCTCCCCTAGTTCAGTTGTAAACCTAGTGTGTGTTGCTAAAGATCTACCAAACCCTCCAATATTACTAGTTTGCCCTTGAAGAAGAAAAGAAATGTTTGCTATTGCTTGAGCCTTGTTTGTTGAGCCTACATAGTACTCGCGTAGTTGAGAAACAATTTCTACCTGTAACTTTCTATTTGCCTTAACAGTAGCCATGTAAGACTTTGAGCCTTTACCTTTTAAATATTTTCTAATTTCCCCAACATAATCGTTTAAGTTTTCTTGACCTTTTTTAGTTGACGGATCTAAATTTTGATACTTTTTATTTTTCATCAACTTTTTGTGCCACCTTCTTAAATCGCTATTGTTAACCATGTTGACATCGTTGAGGTATTCGTATGGGTTTTTTTGACCTGGTTTTAAAACTGTTTCAACACCCTCAATACCTTCCATTATAGCCTTACCTTCATCAGCTGAAATAGTTTTTTTACTTCCAAGTATTTTTTCTATTCCATTAAGAGTAAAAGAACTACGAAGCATTGTGTTATATTTAACAAGTATTTCTTTTGGAAAGTTTTTTAATACTTTTTGAACAAAACCTTCTGTACCTTTTTCAATAACATTACCAAACTCATCTTTAATATCTCTTGTTCCGTGGTATTGATCTATAAAATCTTTACTTCTTAACAGGTCAGCTTTTTTAGCCAATAAATCTACAAGCAACTCTTCTGGGTAACCTTGTTTTTTAAGTATCTTTGCAAGCTGGCCGTTTATTTGTTTGTATTTGCTTTCAAAAACTTCCACTACAACAGTTTCTGAATCTAATTTACCAAGCTCTCTTTTTGCCTTTACTAATTGAGTATAAAGACCTCGAACACTTTTTGAATAAAGCCTTCTTCTTTTTAATAATCTTTTCTGAAACTTTAAAGGCACACCTTCTTTTTCCATTATTAAAGCCATAGCAAAACCAACATCTTTTGTCTCAACAAAGTTAATACCTTTAATTTTTTCAATTAACCTTTTAGCGCTATCTTCTGAAATATTTGAAGATTTAACACCTTCCGGCGTTGCACCTCTAAGTCTTTCTATAGCAAGTTGAGTTGTCATACCCATATACTTGTTAACTGCACCAGGGTTTACATAATCACCTAACACTGTTTTTCCAGTTTTAGTATCGACTGTAGAAGGCTTACGCTCCATAACCTCAGTTTTAAACTTTTTACCAGCCTCTGTTGTAACGTCAAACATGTCTCTCACGTGCTGCACACCTATAACATCACCAGCGTATTTTGCAGCTGTTTGTATTTTTGTCATTTTAGCACCAGCGCTTGGCCCAGAAAGTACTAAATTAATTAACTGCTCAACCCTTTCAGGTGTTACTTCTAGTTTTTCATACTTATAAGTTCTAGCATTTGTTTTTTTAGTTAGCTCTACAGGTAGTTCGCTTGACTTATATGTTTCACCCGTGTTTTTGTAAAAAACTTTAAGTATACTTTTACCTATCTGTGAGTTTTCATAAAACTTTGGGCTAGAATAATTTGGAAAAGATCTAAGAAATATCTCAGCGTTTTCTCTAAAGTTTGGCCCTGCAACAGCAAGTTTTGCCTTAGGAGTTGTAAGGCCTTCGTGTAGTCCTAAAATTTTATCTGTAATAACTTTTGTCTGTGTTTCAAGACTTTTTGCTGTATTGAAATAAGTGTCAAGAGTTGTAGATTCTTCAAATGTTTTTTTATACGAAACTTCTATAGCCTCAATATCCTCTGTTTCTATTGTTCTTTCTACACCATTAGTTTTAAAAGGGTATTTTTTAAGCTGTATACCTTCAGAAGTTGGCTTTGTGCTTTGGTTTCCAAGACTACCGGGTGAGCTAGCATCTGGTACAAAATCAAAATCAACGTCTCCTTTAGCGCCTGTAGCTGCATCTTCTTTTTTACCTTCTATACCTTCTCTTATCTCGTGAATTCTTCTACCAAGCGTGTTAACCACGTGTGTCATTATTTGTGATTCTTTGTTTGGATCGTAAGTTTTAAAAGCACTCATAACACCCCTTTCACCAAAAGCCATTTCAGTTTTTATAGTGTTATATAAGCTTTCGTAATTTCTAATACCATCTCTTGTTACAATTGCTCTTGATGAAGATGACATGTCTATTACAAAATCTTCTAAACCTCTTGAAACTAAATTTTTATTATAGTTTTCAATAACAACATCTATATATGGCCCTAATTTATTACCAACAAGTGGGTGCATTGAGCTTGGGTGTCTCGTTGGGTTTGATAAATTTTTAAAAAACGTTTCTTCAGTTTTGTTTTCTACTGATTTTTCATACAAACGCTGAACTTCGCTTGAAAGTTTACTAGCATCTACTTTGCCTTCTTTTATCCAAAAAAGGGGTGTTGTTTCTTTAGTGCCTTCAGACTTAACAACAACAGAAAGATCAGTAACTTGTTTGTTTATAATTTCTGATGTTGGAATATCAACCACTCTATCCATCCACTCAAACAACTCTATTACAGAACCACCATTTCTAGTTGTTCTAGCATAGTCAGCAAACCATCTTCTTACATCTTCTTCTTTGTGTAAATCATATTTTTGTTTTCTACCAAATGCAGCATCTGTTGATCTTATTATCCAGTCTTTTAGCTTGCTGCCGTTTTTACCAGATATAAGGTGGTAGTTTTCTGCTATGTATGTAAATATTTCGTGCTCTTTTAGTTTTTCAATTGATTTTGCATCTTTTGTGTTAAACTCCATTCTAGTATTAATATACTCAAGCATAGACATTTGTTCTTTTGGATTTTCTGCAGAACGCATAGTGTCTAGCTTTACATCTTTTAAAATGGTTTTTAATATATTTAAATACTTTGTCTTATACCTAAAATCAGTTCCATACTTAGCGTATTTAATAACGTGACCGCCTTCGTGAAGCTTAATAACGGAAGTGCCTTCAGCTAAGTTGTAAAAACCAGTGTTATAAGTTAATGTTTTAGTTTTTGGATCGTAATTTGCCTTGTCGCTTTCACCAAATCTTTCTATAAACTCTTTGTTACCAAGAACTTCAATTTTTAAATCATTACCAGTAATTTTTTTATAATCTTTTTGGAGCTGTTCGTTGTCTTTTTTAACATACTCTATTGTTTTTCCCGGATTTTTTTCAAAATCTAAAACTGACCATCTTTTTGCATTTTGAGCCCTATTCATAAAATCAAAAGCAAGCTCTGCTTTTAGCTCATATTCTTTTTTGTAAAGCTCTTTACCTTTTACCGGCCCATGCTTTTTTACATACCAATCAAAAAGCTTTTTACCAACAACAGCGTTGAACACCCCACCACCAAGCATTGGATAATCTTTAGTTATTCCATCAACATCAATTTTAGCTTCAATCAACTTGTCATTTACCTCGTCAAATATTTTACTTACTTCTTTTTTAAGTTTTTTAGGTGTGTTGTTGTAATAATCTACAAGCCCCATAGTGTTTTTTCTTAAACCTAAACTCATGGCAAAAATACTTTCTACAGCAAGATCTTGAGCAACTTTCCCAACACTACTGTACTTGTCCTCCACAAATCTAGTAAAATCATCATGTCCTAGTAGTTCTTTATAACCACCTTCAAAAAGCCCTGAAAAATTAGAAGCTACAATAAACGATCCAGAAGTACCAAGAGTTGCATCAAATAGTTTTTTAGCTAAAGGTCTTTTAGCAAAAAGTGATTTTGTTAAACCGCCCATAGCTCTTGATGCAGCACCAAAACTACCACCAAGAACTGCAGACTCAGCCCGCCACTCGCCAGAACCAGCTCTATCAGCTAATAAAAACTTAAAAGCCTCATCAAAAGTTGGTGTTATATAACTTTCAGCAACACTTTGAGAGTATATAGAATTTTTTGCTCGTAAAAATTTCTGAAGTTTTTTTACACTAGAATATCTTTGTGCACCGTAATTTATAACACCTCTTCCAGTTCCTCCAATAAGATATTTACCAACCTTTAGTATTTTACCAGCACCATATATATCAAGTAAAAATTTAGCGCTATAACCAAGTTCAGCGATTTTATCACCAAATGTAGATTTCATATAGTCAGACTCTTCAATAGTTAAATTAGCACCTATTAAAGAATAAAGCTCTGGTAGCTTTCTAATCACATCTATTTGCTTAAGATCGCCTTTGCCTCTATAATAATCATCTACACTGTCTTTAACGTTTCCAATAAAGTCACTAAAAGATGCCCTGTCTTCACCAACTAAACTTTCGTTATTAAGATATAATCTTTTTATAGCCTCATGCTCAGTGTGATAGTTTCTTTGGTCTTCAGCAAGCTCTTCTCTAAACTTTATCCAACTTTCTTTTGTAAAACCTTCTGGAACAACATTACCACCTTCGCTTTCAAAGAAGTTTTCAAGAAAACCATCAGGCTTCATACCTATTAATTCTTTTACTGTTCTTCGTAGTGTTTGAGCTTTAGAATGAACACCTGCAGTTGTTATGCTTAACACTTGGTTTAATCTTTCTTCTAAACTAGTCATTTGCAACACAGACTCTTGGTATAAATTTTCAACTTTACTAGCAAGGTTTGGTCCATGTATTTCTCTTAAAAAACCTATGTGCTGATCAACAAACAAAGGTATATCTGACAAAGTACCTTTTAACATGTCTACTTGCTGGTCGCTTAAATCGTCAATGTTTTCAGCTTGGGCTTTTAGCTTAATAACATTTTCTAATCTTTGCTCAAGCTTTTTTATTTCTTTTTTATCTACTTTTTTCTTGTTTTTTTCAATTTTCAAACGTTGAGTTATTGAATTATACTCGTTAGAATAATAATCAACTTTATTTATAAGATCACCGGTTTCATAATCAAGAAATGTTGTTAAAACTTCTTTTTTATCATTTTGTTTTTTATAAGTATTAATTTCGTTTTGATAATAATCTACAAGCCTAACCTCTTGTTGTCCTCTACCATCATTACTATCAACAAGCATTTTTAATTGAGCTTTTTCAGCGCCTGGAGTTGCTAAAAGCCCGTCTTCAACAGCTTTTTTATACTTATTGTTAATAAGAGCAAGGCCTCTGTCATATTTATTCATAGAAGCAATATCTATGTTTTCATATGCTTTGTAATAGTTTTTCAACTGCTCTTTGCTTCTGCTTTCTAAATTTAAACCAAAACCCCCAGCTTTATAAATAGTCTCACCTTTTTCGTTTGTAATTTTAGCCCCATCAAGTGTGTTTAAACTACTTTTTAAATTATCTAACTGATCTTTTCTTGCTTTAGCAGCTTTAAGGTTTCTTTCTCTATCAAGGTATATGTTAAACTTAGATTCCATCAACTCTTGTAAATCTCTATCGTTTAAAACGCGCTTACCGTCAGTCATCATACCAGCAAGAGTTCTTTCTTTTCTTCTTGAAACTTTATTACCCTCTCCCGGTGTAAGTGGGTTTTCTATAAATGATGGCACTCCTAATTTTTCAGAGTCTTGGTCAAACATTAGTTTTAAAGCCATGTCTTTAAACGTGTTCATAGCCGACATTACATCACCGTTGCTTTGCCTAACTAAATCTGATAAATCTGTAGCACCGTTAAGTATGTCTTTTTTATTGTATTTAAACAGTTGGTCCATTCCAAAGTCAAAACTAGTAGCGCTTAACTTGTAGTCTAAGCTTTGTCTACGATCTAATGTTTTTTGCTTTTTAGACACGTACTCGTTTACATACGGAAGATCAGGTTCTTCAGTAGAACTTGTTAAATCATAAGCTCCAGATTTAATTCTTTTTTCAACTGAAAATCTATCAGAATAAAAACCATCAAAGTTAAATTCTTTTTCTTCTTTCATTTAGTCTTTTTTTAACATTATGTTATTTTCACTAGTAAGTGTTACTTGACTTTGATCCATAAACCTCCATATATTCTTAAACCGCAGGTGTGTTGAGTCTTTAATAAAACTGTTTTGCCCTATTTTTGCTCTTTGTATTAGGCTTTTTTCATAAGCGTATTTTAGATTATCAGGATCGCTATCATCAACAATTTGTTTAGTTATATAATAACCTGTACCTTGATCTCCATTTTCAATAAATTCTACACCAAAACCTTTTTTCAATCTATTTTTAAAGTAACCAGCAACGTTGCCGTGGTGTTTTAAAGTGTTATACATGCCTGGAATAATTTGATAACCACCACCCTCAGTTCCAGTCAAATCAGCCTCGTACTGAGCCATACCTTGATTCATTTTTCTTGTAGCATCTCTTTCACCTGCTGTACCAGCTGTATCTTCAAAAGTTGCCACAGGACCTGCTAATTTATTGTTTATTTCTTCATGCACACTAGCCATATGTTTAGACATTAATCCAGCTAACTTATCAGAGTTTGCGTCATCAAACATCCAGTCTGTTCCATCTTTAAGTGGAAAATCTTCGTAATACTCTGCAGACATTTTTCCATTTTTCCACAGCTTTTGAAATGATAAGTTTTTATCCCCATAAGTACCACTTAAATCTGTTTCAGCAAATACTTGAACTGATTCTGGACCTCCTTCTACTAATTTTTTATAAAGATCCGACTGTGTTTTTGTTACACTAAAAAACTTACCTTCCATTTTGTTCTTTTCAAGATTTGCTCTCATGTCTGCTTCAAACAACTCTACTGTTTTGTTTTGTAAGTTCCAAGAGTCATCTACATCGTTTAGAGATATTACACTAGCTCCTCCTTCTTTTTCTCTACTTAAAACATCTTCATTGCTTGGTCTGGCTCCAATAAAACTCATATTACCATTTTCGTCATAAGACATTTTGTGAGTTCCTTTTTTACCAAAAATATTACTAACGTTATCGTAATCAAAAGTTTGACTTCCATAAGCAACATTACCAAGATCAGCGCCCCACTGAACAGTGTTTTCATTATATCTTTTTACGTTAGAAGCAACGTTCATTATAGCGCTATTAATATCGTCCATTTTATCTTGCAAAGCTGGATCTTTAGTTTTTTGAAACTGAACCGATAAATCATTGTATTCATCTCTTTTACCTCTAAACCATTGTTTTGTAATATTTTTTTCTTCTTGTGAAAGTGTTCCAAGATCACCTAGCTTACCTAGCCTTTCCATATCTTTCTCGTGACCTTTCTGCATGCCAGCAATTTTTTGCTGCTCTTGCATTACTTCGTTTTTTAACACACCTGTAGCTCCTTTAACAAAAGCCTCCATGCTTTTATCTTGACCTCTACCAAGCATTTGGTCATACGATTCTATTAAGTATTTATTTGCTGCCATATTATTGGAAAATTGATGTTAATTTTTTACCCATACCGTCCATGCCACCTGTTAGATACTGCGTGGCTAGATTTCCTATACCACCGTAAAGAGCTGCGTTGGCAGATTGAATAGCTTGGTCTGCTCTACCTTTTCTTTTCATCGCCATACCAAACAAAGTTTCTACTCTATTATTTTCTAATGTTCTTGCTTGTTCAGCTCCTTTAAACTTGTATATATCTGTCATTTGTTGCCCTTTAGCTGTAGCCATTTCCATTTGCATCTCACCTTTAGCTTGCAACGCTCTATTTTGCGCTTCTTGCTGCCCTATTGAAGCAGATGCTTTTTGTGCACCTATTTGCCCTTGGTTCATTAATGCTTGAGCTAAACCAGCTATACCACTACTACCAGCGGCACCAGATAAAGATGCCATAGTGTTTGCTTGGTTTTGATTCATTTGTTGAGCCATAAATTCAGCTTGCTGTGTATTAACCGTTAAATCTTCAAAAGGATTATTCATTTTAGCGTAAGGGTTTGTTAAGTCACCAGCTAAGTTTTTGTACTCTTGAGCTTCATAAACTTTTTGTCTTTTAGATAATTCTGCAGCTGCAGCTCTTTGCTCTCTTTTTCTTTTTTTTCTTCCAAACAAACCTTGTAGTATACCACCAACACCTTGTGCCATTTGAAAGTTGTTCATAGCTTGACCAGACGTGAAAGGATTTCCTCCACCAGTATTAGCCCCACCACCAGTATTACCACTGTAATTGGTGTTAATATTGTAATCAAGTTTAAACCCATCACCAAAAGATCTGTTTTGGCTTCTTAGAGTTCCGTCTAAATTATAATTAGATATATCAAATGTTATTTCACTCATATTAAGTTTTTGTTATTTATATTATTACACTTTTTAAGTGTTTTTTAAACTTCTGCACTCACCGCAAATAACTCTGCAGAAGCTGTTGAATCGTTTTTCATTTCCACCTCAGCAAAGTAACCTCTTAAGCTAGATGTACTAATTTTATTGTTTTTACCAAAAAATATATAATCATTGGCTGTTGGTAGTATTTCGTTACCATCTGTTTCTACATCAATAGTATATGTTGTTGTTCCTTGTACAACTGCTATACACTCACCAAGCTCTATTACACCTCCACTTTGTTTACCATCAACCATTTTAACAAAGTATATAATGTCCCAACCACCACTATCAGATGTGTTAGGTGTGCTGCTAGCTACAGTTGATACTTTAGGTTGTAGCGAAGCGTTTACTGGTAAAGGTAATGTTATTCTTATTGTTGCCATATTATCCTCCTGTTACGTTAATTGTTATTGATCCTTCAGCACTATCTTGCTGGCCATCATTTGCTTTAAACTTTGCTGTTGTAGTACCAGCTGATTGAGCTGTGTAAAGAATTACAGGACTACCTAAAGCAATTGATACAATAGCACCATCAACTGTAATTGTTTGTGGTTGATTGTTTGTGTCTGTGTATGTTAGCGATCCGTTTGCAGGTGCTGCAGTTAGTGTAAACGTTAGTGCGTCTCCTTCTGCATCTGTAGCTGTTAACGTTATTTCTTTTGCCACACCAGCAGTCGCGCTAACACTAGACTGGCTAAGTGCTTGTGGTGCTGCGTTAAAAGCAACAACACTAGCCGCATCTAATGTACATGTTTGATTGCTAGTACCAAAATTATTTACACCAATTTGTCCAGCTACATGCATCACAGCGTGAAAAGTTAAAGTTGTACTAGCGTTAACCGTACCACCAACAGTTTGGTTAAACTTAACAACAGTAGCGTTTGAACCAGGGTACAACACCTCTCCTACTAACAAAGGTGTATTACCAGATCTTGTTATACCACTCCCAGTAACTCTCATACCAACCTTTACTGACTCTGTGAAATTACCGGCTAGAGTAACTGAAGCACCAGTAAATGTACCGCTGTTTGTTGGGTGTGATGCTGTAGGATATATTGTTCTTTCTAAATTATTAAATCTTACAGTGCTGCCACCTGTTAAAGTGTTAACAGTTCCTGAAGTGGTGCCTGTCCAGTCGTTAGCATCTAAAATGGCGTTGTTTTTTAAACTTATACTAGAAGACTGACTAGTTATACTCCAATTCTGCAGCTCCACGTCTGTTCTGCTTGCAGTACCAACATCACCACTTGAGGTTCTATTTGGTGCCGCTATAATAAAGTCACTAGCACTTTCTGTCATAGAAAAAGTTAAAGTTGTTAAACCATACTGATTTAAAGACACTGTTTGCGGTGATGACATAGTTAAAAAACTATTATTAACCTCAGTTAAAATAACAGAGTATGTAGTTGTTGCTGTTGTAGCTGGAAAAACTATGTCTTCTAAATAAACACCACCACTTGGAATAGTTACATTATTAGCACCACCTCTTATAGAAGTGTTAGAAGCGTTTTTAACGTCAAAAGTAAAAACAGCGCCTTCATCGCCATAAACTTTTATTTCTCTAGTTTCACCTTGTTTTAATACAGTTACAGTAGGAATATAAAAGCTATATATTTTACTAGTAGAAAGAGCTATATTTATAACCGCTTTTGCAGAAAAATTTATAGTATCATTAGTTACTAGCTTTAAAGGATATTTATAATTAACAGCAAAAGATCTAACGGTTAAATTACCGTTGGCTATAGAGCCTGTGTCTGTTACAACAACGTTGTAACTATTAGGATCTTCCACTTCAGAAAAATCTATTGACGGTGCTTTTTTAAAAACATAACCACTAAGCACTGTAAATGTTTTAGTAAAAACAGTGGCTGTTGTTAAAGGCACTCCAGCAGTGCTATAAGTAGAACCAGCGTTTTCAGTACAAAAATTTTTATCAGTTACTATGTTTGCCATATTATGTAATTTGTGTTAAGTTAGGTGTTACAACGGCTTTTAAAAGAGAAACAATATTGTAAGCAGGCATAGTTCCTGATATTGGTACTTTTATTCTAACTACATTTGTATGTAAACCTTGATGCGCGTTGCTTACAGTCCAAGTGTTACCGTTTATATAGCCATCTTGTTTTACAAGCGTACCCATTAAATTACTAGGGTCAGAAGTTTGTGTTGTTGCTACGTCACTAGCTAAAACACTCCATTTTTGACCATTAACTATTTGTGGGTGAACGTAAAAATATTGGAATTCAGATGTTATGCTACCAGAAGGTCTATTTACAATAATTTCTTTATCAACTTTAGTTGGCCTGTGTGCAAACCTATTTATAATGTATTTAGGGTATCTTTCTTCGTTAAGGTTTGTTTTTGCAATAGAAATATTATCTATGTTACCAGCAACACTACTACCTTTAAACAAGTCTATTTGTGAGTTTGTAGCTACAAAAGTTTCTGATATAACACCAGTTGTAGTTCTTCTAGCGCTACCACTTACACCACTTCTTTGTGAAAAGCCCATAGCCTTACCCTCTGGGTTAGACGTTATAGTTACATCAGCAGACAAAGTGTAAGTTTCGCCAACCGTTAAATCATCAACAATACTTCTTAAGTACTGTAAACTTGCAATCGCTGTACCAGTAATTTTACTACCAGAGTTTAGTGTAAAACCACTATTGACGTGTGTTTGTCCTATAGCCGCTGGATTACCAGTCTCTGATGTTGGGTATGAACTACCACCAGAAGATCCATACACACCGCCAACTAAGGCAAGCGTAGGTGATGACAGTGGTGAAAATATTCTTATAGTTTGCGTATATTGCGTGTTGTGTGTTCCGCTAGCAACTGTAACAGCACTACAAACGCCTAAACCTTGAACGCTAAATTCTTTAGGGTCTAAGTTAGCTATAATATTATTTGTTCCTTGTATAAAGTTAAACCACTTGCCTTCTTTTTCTTTAAACTCAGGTATTTTACCATTTTGATTGTCTGTTTCTATTTTATTAGCATACCAACCATTAGTAACTAAAGTTAAATCGTCATTGTCTGACTGATAAACTCTTGATGTTGTTCCTTCGTAGTTTAAACCTTTAAAAGATTTTATTGTAGAAGGACCATCGTTAAAAACAAACTTTATACTTGACTCGTATTGAACTCCGTAAAAATTATTTCTTAAACTACTTGCATTATGCTGATAAAGCTCTCCACCAAAAACAGTATAGTAGTCTCCGCTAACAGAAAAACCAGATTCAGGTATAAAAGATTTAAAACTTGTCCAACCGTTTATACGGTCTGAAAAGCTAACTGTAGCACCATTAAAAGTTAAATTGTAAGTATCTTTGTCTTCGTCGTAACTACCAACTATATCATCTGCATCAGAAAGGTTTTCTTTAAAATAAGTAGACATACCATAGTCAGCAACGTTAGTTAATCCGTCATTAGACAACCTTAAAACAGCATTTCTATTTTTATCAGCAAAGTAAACTCTATAACCGTAGTTAGCAAATGACTCAGGGTTTTTAGATATACCAAACTCACCTGCAAAAGGCACTGCTTGGCCTAAAACGCTGTTAGTTGATAATAGTTGCGGTTTGCCATCAGCATTAAACATGGCATCTTTATTTGCTAATATTCTTAGTGTTTTATGCTCACAAAAAGCAATAACATTTGTATTTCTAGTGTATAATTTTTGTATTGTACCGTAGCTTGGGTTAAGATCTTTTGTTATTTTTTCAGCTTGTATAAATTGGTTTAAGTTATTAACACCGCTTTTACTATTAAATATACCAGAGTATATAATTCCACTACCAAGAGTTTCTTCTGCATAAGTGTCTTCAAAAGTTGTACTAACTCTAGGGCCCATATCAATTGTAGGCGCATTAAAATCATCTCTAATTCTGTTACTTTCTACACCGTTGCCATAACTAAAGGCATTACTCCAGTCTAAAGGTATTTTATAAAAAATATTTTGCCTTGGCATTTCAGGCGCTAAAAAACACCCTATATTTCCAGTATAATTCCCTGGCGCACAAGTTATTTGAGTTGACACTATTTTTTGCTTGTGTTCAACATTTCCATTTGCATCTTTTGTATATACAGTTAGTGTTGTTCCTGGAATTATATGTTTGTTTTGCTTGCTAAAAGGAGAAGTGTCTTTTATTACAAACGCAGCTTCCATTATGTTGTCTGATACTGTAGTTATTTGACTGTTTGCATCAAAAACACCAGTTTCTATAGTACCGTCTGGTTTAACAACATCTTCTTCAATATACATGTCGTCTTTTATTATTAAAACAGAGCTTGGTGTTTCGTGAAATAAGTTTAAATCCGAAGAATCTTGTGGTTGCACTTCAAAAACAGCTGGGCTAGTACTAGCAAAAGTATCAGTGTCTGTTATAGGTACTAATATTTGAAGTTCAGAAGTGTGTCTTGCGTTTATTTCATCAGGTGTCCAAGCAGTATCATTAGCATAATCTCCTTGAGCTAATATAATATCTTGAGACGCGTTTTCTGGATCACTTTTTGCTCTACCATCATAAGGCGATATTCTTTTTGCCATTTGGTCAAATACTGTCGTTCCTGACGAGTCAACAATAGTTGATGTTCCATCAGGCAATACATGGGAGGTTGGTGACCATTCTATAGGTTTGTCTAATCTTAAACGCCATCTAACGCCTTGATTACTTCTTTTGTCAAAATCATCATCTGTATTATCATTGGTGTAGTTGTTAACATCAAGAAGATCTGAAGATACAACAGTGTATATTGTTCCGTTGCCATCAGGTCCACTTGGATCATCTGTCCATCTAAACTTAGTACCAACAGTTCCTAACGCCTTAAACAAAGTAAAGTTGTTTTCAATCAAAGATCTTCTAGGGCCAAATGGTCTGTCAAACGAAAAACCACCAGGGCTTTCTGATACGCTAAAACCAGGACCCATGTTAAATAATCTAAAGTTACACTCTCTTTCACCTAGTCTAAAACCTCTACCCATTTGCATATCATGGTTGTCGCCATTGTGCTTTGACAAAGAACCTTTACTACTCCATTGTTTCCAAGCCCAAGCTTGGTCAATAGCATATCTTTGAACACCATTATTTCTACCGTTTATTACAGTTCTAATTGAAGCGTGCCCTTTGTACGACCAGTCTCTGTAAACAACTCCATAAACAGTGTCACCAGTATTGCTACCATCTTTTTGCCAAAAGTTTGGATCTTCTTCAAGTGTTTCATCACTAGGAAAAGTACCATTATACGTTGTCATTAAGTGCGTAGCCGTGTCATTTCCAAAAATATTGCTACCAGAGCTGTTATCGTGACTTGTATCAGTTAAAAGATTAAAAGGCGCGTTTGTGTCTGCTCCAGGAGCAAAACCAGTTTCTTGATTACCACCACTACCAGTAAACAAGTTTTGAATCCAATATATTTTTTCTGTAGATTTTATAGCATAAACAAGACCACTAGAAGAGTTTGCATTTATAACATGCTCTTGTAAAATATCATCTTTTAATATTTTTAAAAAAAACTTACCTTGAAATTCTTCATCAAACTCTTTAGCTTGATCTTCATAAAGCTCAAAATACTCTGCTCTTGTTGAGCTTCCCGGTGCGCCAAACATAAAGTTTATATCTGCGTTAAAAGGTTTTTTAAGTGTAAACTCCCAATAGTCATCACCATCTAAAAAATCACCATCAGTATTAGTGTCAGTTTTTGTAATACTATCTACTTCGTAAAAATCAGAAACTGTATTTTTAAGATACGATCCTATTCTTATATATCTAGCCTCAGAAGTAGTGTCTGCAGAATTTTTTATAGCTTCGTTTAAATTTACTCCTTGAGTTCCTCTAACCCTTACAACCATACCACCTAAAACAGGGTAACCTGTAGTGTCATCACTGTCGGTTCCAAAGCCTTGGTTTTCTAATCTTCCTAGTAATTTTCTTTTAACTTTAATTGCATCAGGTGCATTTTTTTCAATAGAAAGAACTTTGTACTTAGGGTTTTTGTTTGCCTCTATTTTTTTAACACCATCATGGGCTTTTTTCAAAACTATAATATCTCCTTCTTGAACCTTGTTTACATCACTAGAAGGAAAAGACACCCAAGCAAAATCTTCGTTTATATTTTGGTATATTCTATCCATTGTAATGTTGTAATACTCTTTTTTTGGTTCTTTTATATAGTATTTTAAATGAGTACACCATGGTGGAATTGCAAAATCATGCATTACAAAAAATGAGTTTGCAGTGTAAGAATTGTCTCTTGAAATTTTTATTGAAGACTTTTTTGGATTTACTGAAGATGGTGAAAAAACTGGTGTTTGCCTACCATATTTATCAAGCAAAGCAACGCCAGCTTGATATGTTCTTAAAGATTTTATAGACCTTGCAGCGTTACCTATATTAGATTCTAAAGATGAACTTTCCATTGTGAGCTCAAAAATAGGTTTATCGTTTATTAAGTCGTATTGCTGCGTATAGTTTCCGTATAACAATCTATTTGCTGTTATTTCTTGAGCTTTTGCTTGTTTTGGAACATTATCGTATGCTCTAAGAATTTGATTGCTTGGTAGCATTGCATTTAGCTGATCACTAGTAATATCTAAACTTGTAAAAGAGTCTAAATCAGAAGAGTTTATTGTTTTAAATTTGTGTATATTTGGAGAGTCGGAAAACTTACATAAAACTTCTAAAGAACTGACATCGTCTGGTCTAGAACCAAAATCTGATAAAGTTATTTTGCTAACGCTGTTTACCATGTTTTTATTATACCCTATTTCAGAGTTTAATTCATAACCCTCTTCTGTAGGTAAAAACGCAACAGGTGTAAAAGGAGATATACAAGAATATTCACCATCAATATATTTCCATCTAAAAGCAAATCTTGCAAACTTATCATCAAATATAGCTGTGTCTGTTTCTTTGCTAACCGTCCAACTATCAAGATCAGCCGCTGGCATAAGAGCTATTTGAGGTGATATTGTAAGTATTCTTGCATCAAAAACTTTTCTAAAAGTAGTTGAAGACAAAACACCATGCGTTGAGTTTATCATAAAACCTTCATCTTCGGCTAATAACCTTAATCTAACCTTTACAACG
>Ga0181412_1000381_pt1 | contig 19053 bp, 10 predicted proteins | sample 35SPOviralmetaG_FD_130113 | JGI IMG/M metagenome (GOLD analysis project Ga0181412, IMG submission 130113) | Marine viral communities from the oligotrophic San Pedro Time Series (SPOT) site, San Pedro Channel, CA, USA - 35 SPOT_SRF_2012-08-15 | ecosystem: Environmental > Aquatic > Marine > Strait... | reverse complement strand
TTTCTACTAAAGGCGATAAGCCATTATATTTTTTAACTAGTTCGTTTAAAGAGTTATTTTTTTGTTTTGCAGACAATGTTTTATCATTGTAAACTTCTTTAGCCTCTGCTCTATACTCACTTTGAGTTTCAAGCACCTTTTTGTAGGTTTCAAAATTACTGAAAGACATTTTATTCTGAAAATCAAGTCCAAAATCTTCTATCTTTTTATATATACTTTCGCTTGCTTCTTCTATCTGCTTTCTAATAACCTTAGCTCCTTTACTTCTTTTGTCAGGTAGAGCAGAATATTCAGATCTTAACTCTCTTAGTTTTTGAGATTCAATATCTATTTCTATTTTTCGATCTTGCGGCATCAATGTTCTAGCCGCCGCGCCCATAGCGACACTACTGCCACCTAAGAAGCCTCCAAAGAATCCGCCAGAAAACATTGCGTGATCAATACCTTCAAATATATTGTCATTACCTATGATTAAGTTTTGAGTAAGCTGCGTTAAACCCTCAGTTATACTTTCACCAGCAAGACCTAATGCAAATTCTCTAGCTACTAATTTTCTAGAAAAAGCTTTAAACTCTGCGCCTGTCAAAAGTTCGCCTACTCCTGCTGTTTTAGATACTGACCCAAAAGCATTCTTAAAAAATCTTGAACCTAAAAAATATGTGGGTGCCACACTGAACAGGCCTTCAGCTGCGCCGAATCCTAACCCAACTAGATACTTGTCTATATCAGATCTCTCTTTATTGTTATATTCTAAGTCAACACCATATTTCTCTATATCATTATGAACATTTAGGTATTCTTCATAGTTCATTTCGTTTATTTGTTGGCCAGCAGATGATGCACCTATAGTTAAACCTGAAAAAGCTGCTCCAGCCCTAACCCCAAGTCCTGCTAAAGAACCTACTCCACCTGTTGTGGCCATTACTGCAAATATAGGTAGTTGTCTGAAGGTTTCTTCTGCTAAGAACCTTCCTAAATTTTCAGGGCTACTGAAAGCATCTTCGAAACTTACATCGTCTCTATATTTTTGTCTTTGTATCTCTATTTCTTTTTTTCTTCTTAAAGCCGCCTCGTCTGAGACTAATTTACCACCAAACCTAGTTTGCACAAGACCTCCTAGCCCATAAGCCATGTCACCTAAGACATTTGAAGCAGTAAACATACCTTTTCTTAAAACGCTATAATCTTTTTTAAGCTCCGGAAGTTTTTCCTTTATATTCTTAAGGTCTTCGTAATCCTTGCCAGTTTTCTCGTATCTATCTAGAACTATTTCTAAATCGCTATTATAAGAGTTTATTGACGAAATGTACATGCTAGCTAATTCTGGGCTTACATCTTTTCCGTTGTCTTTAGCGTATTTAATTAATGCTTCGTATTTTTTAACCTCCAAGGCGTCTTCTTGAACGCTATCTATCATTTTAGAATACTCGTCTATATCGCTCTGCTTTATTTTTTCAATTTGCTCAGCTTGTTCTATAGTTGCTTCTCGCTGATAATCAGTTAAACTAGCAATTGCTTTATCTTTTCTTGCTTTTCTAAAGTTATACTCATCTTGGCGTCTCATTCTATCTGCAAAAACTTGCTTAAGCACGTCTTCAGGTGGCACGTCGCCTTTCCAGCTTGGTGCACCTTTTAAGTTGCCGCCTTTTTTCTTTACTTCTGTAAGCTCTTTTTTTAATTCATTAAGCTCTTGTGCGTACGGAAATATTTTTTCGTAACTAATGTACTGCAATGCGTTGTTATTTGAGTCGTAGTGTTTACGAGCTTTTTCGTAAGGTTCAAAATCTTTATCAGTATATTTGTTTTGCAGCTCCTGCATAAATTTTCTATACTCTGGATCTTTTTCTTTAGTGTTAAGTTCTGCAAGAGATATATATTTATCGTTGTCTAGCTCGTCTTTGACTAATATGTCTTGAATATAGTATTGACTAGTCATTTGCTTGTCGACATATCCCTGCTGTGCTCCATCTGAAACATCTAGAAACATCATGCCTTCCTTACTTACGAATTTCTCTTCGTCAGGTGATGAGCTTCCGCCTGCTACAGGAGATCCACTGCTAATAGTTTTGCTATACTTTTCTATGTTTTTTATCAAGACGTCTACGTCATCTTCTACCACCTTTTGTTCAGGCGTGAAGTCGTAATAAGTTTCTGCACCAGAATAGAAGTCAGCAGGTTTTTTATCACCTGAAACTGACTTTGCATTAGGATATTTTTTCTTAAATGCTTCTAATTCTACTACGCCAAAATTGCTTGTGTCAACTATACCGTCTTCTGTTTCAAACATATTTATTTAATTTTATTAAGTCCACCTATGTAGCTTGGTCTTTTTTCTTGTTGTTCTGGTTGAGCTATAGGCGAATAACCTTTAAACATCTCTTCCCTTAATTTTTTAATGTGATCTTCGATCTGTTGTGGCGTAAAACCAGTCTGCTCAAGTTTTTGTTTTATATTCTCAAACCTTTGCTTTAAAGGATCCACCTGATTAACGCTTCCGCCTCTAGGCTGTTTCGCACTAAAACCTTGCTTGGAGTTCGCGACTAAAACCTCCATATATTTGTTTACTACAATATCTCTAAGATCTTCAAAACTAATATTACCTCCTTGATAAGCTTCGACGTTTTGAGCAACCATAGGGTCATCAATCATTCTAACGCCTCCTATTAATCCATCGTGAACTACCGACATTAAAGAGTTTCTACCTCCTTGATCTATACCTAACGTTAGAGCGTTTACATACTGATTATACTTTATGCCTCCTTGTTGCAGTACTACACCAGCGTTGTACACTTGATCACCCATCTTTAACATGCCTTTAGCTAATTTATAATCTTTCACTTCGTAACCAGGCAAGTCGTTTAGGCTTAATACGTGATCGCTGCCTACAAAACTAACATTACCGTATTCGTCTATATTTAAATCGAACTCTTCGTTATACACGCTTCTTAGCATATTTACGTTAGCTTGATTTTCTGGATAAAGAGACGTGGATTGATTCTGTATGTTACTTATTATCTCTTTTTTATTTTCCCCATACATCTTCATTTGAGAGTCAAGAGTTTCAAACGAGTTTCTTATTTGGTTCATTTGATTTGTTATATCCATATACTTCTCACTACCTACTTCATAGTCGTTCACTTGGTTAGCTAATACTACGTAGTTTTGCTTTTGTGTCATTAAAAAATTAGATATACTATTTCTATATTTATCTGGCACGCCACCTAAATCTACATCTGCTGGAAGCTTGTTTAGATACTTCTCAAGTTGATCTTCGTAGTTGTTTTTAACAGCTTTAGTAGGATCGGTTATTTGAGTTCTATTGAACTTACTTGCTTGAACTAAACCTTTATTAAAAGCAGCGCCTACATCTAAAAACCTACCATAAAGATATGGATTTTGTGCGTTTTTTACTAATTGTTCATCTGTCATTTTATCCTATTTTTGCTGTTGCGTCTGCTATTACACCAAGACCACTCATTCCTCCAGCTACTTGGCCTATGCCACCTATAACCGCTTGCTTGGCCTGCTCTCTAGCTAAGTTGGCTGCTCCTAGTCTTCCTTGAGCCATACCTAATAGTGTGTTTGTTTTTTGATTTTCCATTTGTCTAGACATAAGTTGTCCTTCTCTATCTTGAGCCTGTAATTGTCCAGCCATGCTTCTTTCGGCCATTAGGTTAGATCTTTCTTGCTGACCTATGTCTACTGCCGCTGCCTGAGCTGATTGTGCTTGCTGCTGTGCCATGGCTTGCGCTAGACCAGCAATACCACTTCCACCAGCTGCTCCCGCAAACTTATCCATTGTGTTAGCTTGGCCTTGCGCTTGTTGTTGTGCGGCAAAATCCGCCGCTTGCGTGTTTACAGTAAGATCCTCATATACGTTTTCCATGTTGGCATATGGATTAGAAGTATCTCTAGATTCTAATTGAGCTTTGTACATATCAAATTCTCCTTGAGCTAATTTTTGCTCTCTTCTTCTTTGCTTGCTCCCAATTATACCACTGGCAATACCAGCTATACCTCCGATAATGCCTCCACCGCTTGATGCTACTGCTGCTGGGTCTACTGTTTTTAATGGTGAATTTTTCTTATTCATTTTAGTTTATTATCTTATAGTTACACATTATTTACTACTTTCAAATATCTCAGATCCCATAGCAAAAAGTTCTGCTTTATCTGTTGAATTATTTTTTACTTCTACTTCTGCATAATACCCTAGTAAACTAGTCATATTAGCTCTATTATCTTTGCTAAAAAACAAAAAGTCATTAGATGCAGGTAGCACTGTGTTGCTAGCCACATCACAAGTTATTTGTTTTTGTGCGTAATTAATAGCGGTTATAGCACCTAACCTAACAAAAGTGTCTGCGTAGTCTACAGTGCTAGAGTCAGAAAAAGGGTAAGTACTTGTGTCAGCATAGTAAGCTACATCAGTAGTTCCTGGCTGTATCGCTTGATTTAATGGGTGAGTTAATGTAAATGTTATACTTGGCATGTTATTAATAAGTTTGTAGTCCTGGTGATCCTGCTAAATTTCCTAGTGATTCTTCTACGTCACCTATGCTTTGATAAGTATCATTAAATCTATGTATTATATCAGCGTTAAAAACGTAAGACTGAGAAGCGCTCATGTTACCAATATCAGTTTGATTAAACTGTATTAATATAGAAAACGTAGACAAGCCTAAAGATCTATTTACAGTAGATCCATGTTCTAAAGACAACGATGGTTGTGCATCTACACTAACTTGCGCGTTGTTAAATATCGAATCATTTGATCTAGGAAATACTAATAAATCATAATTATTAGTGTTATAGTTTAAAGGCAAGCCATCTTGTGCGTTTAAAAAAGCACCTGTTATAGTATATTTAACATGAGAAGTGTTAGTAGTTATATTCTGTTTGCTGTATCCACCACCTGAAAAGTTAAGCACTTGTCTAGATATTGAATATCCTATATCAGAAGTATAACTAACTCCTCTAGATATAGAATTTACAAATTTTCTTACAAGCTCTGATATATTGAAACGTATATCTAACGTTGTAACAGAGGTTTGAGCGGATGTAAAAGCAAACGTACTTAAGTTATGAGTAAGAGTTATATTGTTTGTGCCCCACTTATCTATCAACATGTCTTTTCCTGTTAAATACAATTTAGTCCTGTCTATAGCTAGTGCAGATATAGTAGTTGTATTTTGTTGGTTAATTGTACCGTCAGTATTTATATCGCCCGCTACAAATAGATCTGAATTAATTTCTATGGTTTGACTTTTATATATAGGTGTTTCGTCTGTTGTAAAAAACTTTATTTTAAAAAACTGAGATGCTCCAGTGACGGTAAGTGCGCTACTAAAGCTTTCAGCGCTGAAACTAGCTTTGTTTGTTAACGCTTCTCTTTGCTCAAAATTTAAAACTATAGCAGCAGCAGCTTCGTGAGATTGTGCGTGTGCGTGGCTACTATACCCAGTAGACTGTACTTCTCCCGCGTTGTATCCATTAGCACTATTTTTAACAGACGCTACTATTTTTGGGTCTGTTATTGATCCGCCGCTAAGTGCTTTTGTATAATTTAAGTCAGTTAAAGTAAATTCATTAGCTTGGTTAGGAAGATGAAAACCAGCAGCGTTTGTTACTACTATTTCATAATCGTATTCGTCTGCTGGTTTATTTGGCACTGAGTTCTTTCTGCCTCTTGGCTCTAAGCTACCTCTAGTTACACTTTCGTGGTCAAAATACTCTGTTGTATTTGTGGTATTTGATCTTCCGTCATAACTAGCTGTAAAGAAAGCGTCTCCATTTCTAGTTATATCAAAAGTTATTACGTCCGGGTCAGGAGTAACGTTTAAATACCCTGGTGCATTTGGATCCACAGTAGTGCCTGTCTCTGGTATTATAGTAAATCTATACACTTTGTTTTCAACATCCTCTGGTATTAATATATTTCTAGAAAATAAGCCAGTACTACTTAGTGTCAATGGATTAGTTGATGCTATATAATTTCCACTAGAATTTATTTCAGATGGATAGGTTACACTAGAAGAGCTAGGTAGAAAAATATCAGCTATAGTTGTTTTAGAGTTATCAAATACATATATACCATCGTTAGTATCAGTAGTATAGGTAGAACCAGACAAAGTTCCTCTCTGCATTTTTATTCTAAATTGAGCGCCAATATCGCCAAAAATTTCTAAACGTCTACTTATACTAACCAAGCCAGCGCTACCAGTATTCATTCTATATCCATATATCTTTTTATCTAGACCTGGAATATCCGCGCCAGCTCCTGCAAAAGTTATAACATCATTATTTCTACTAACTTTTGGTAAAACAGCTTTTACAGTATAAACTACTTGTGTTAACCTTTTAGAGCTATCGAAAGTGTTTACTCTGTCTATCTGATAGTCTTGATCTGCGGTAGAGTCAGATGAGTTAGTTATAACTATAGTAGCGTCTTCATCTATAAAATCATTAGTTGTTGCGGCTATAGTCATGACCATTATAGTAACTAAATCACCGGGGTTGTCGTAAGCGTAGAAATCTGTAGTAGAACTAGACGATGCAAAATCTAATACGTTAGATGCCGTAAAAGTAACTTTACTCGGCGAGGCAGGTATTGCAAATGTACCTTGAAGTTTTACTGGCACTAAGTGTACTGCAGTTGCTTCTCCAGCAGGATCAATATCTAGCACCACGTCTGTCGTGGGAGCATAGTTGTTTTTAAAGTCTACTGTAACTATTACTTTATTAACGGTAGTGTAAGACCCATCATTTTGTGGACCACCTGAGCTAGCACTATTTGATAAAGTTATACTATTAATTATATTACCAGTAGTATCGGGGTTAGCACCAGCAACAAAGTCTCTAGCTGCCACAACATAACCTGAGTCAGGTATTATTTCTAACGTAACACTAGTTACATTGCTCTGTCCGGAGGTAACTATAACCGTCCGCTTTTCCATGCTACAATTTATCAATGCCATGTTATTCTATTATTATTTCTATTTGGTTACCTGCAGATCCTGTTATTCCACCGTCTGTTATATATCCTAAGCCTTGAACTGAGTATTCTTTAGTGTCTAAGTTTGCAGAAGTAGTCTCTGTACCTAGTATATTGTAAAACCACTTACCTTCTTTGTTTTTAAATGTTTTTATTTGTCCACTTTGAAGATCAGATTCTATTGAATCAACCCACCATCCACTTTTAGCTAGTCTATTGTAAAACTTATTGTCCGTATCTGGATTGCCACTTGCATCAGGATTATCTAAAAACACCCTAGCCTGAGTACCTTCGTAGTTTAGTGTTTTAAAAGATTTTACAGATCCAGGTGCATCGTTAAATATAAACCTAACAGATGAGTTATATTGAACGCCGTAGAAGTTATTTCTAGTCTCATTATTATGTGACCATATTTCACCATTTTTAAATGTGTAGTATATGTTGTTTAATGATAAGCCATTTTCTTTTATAAAGCTTTTTCTTGTATTCCAACCATTAACATCCTCTTTAAACGAAATAGTTTCGTTGTAGCTACTAGAGTCCGTTTGTTTAGTTATTGTTAAGTTGTACTCGTCTTTATTTTCATCATAACTACCAATTGCGTTTTGAGCAGTAGCTAGCTTGTCTCTAAAATAGTCATCCATACCGTAGTTAGATATTGGCGTTAAACCATTGCCTGACAATCTTAGTATAACGCCTCTATTTTTATCTGAGAAATAAGCTCTGTTTCCGTATCTAGCGTATGACTCTGGGTTTTTACTTATACCATAATCACCTGCATAAGGTTGTATTGAACCAAGAACATTTGTGCTTGATACTACGTTTTTACTTCCGTCAGCATTAAATAGAGCATCTTTGTTAGCTAATACTTTAACAACATTGTCTTCTAAATATACATCTAAGTCGCCTAATCTAAACTCCATTAGCTGTATTGCTCCATAAGAAGGGTTTATAGCTTTTGTTATTTGCTCTGCTTGTATGAATTGGTTTAGATTATTTACACCAGACGTTGAGTTATATATACCAGAATATATAATATCAGATTTTTTATTTACTTCTTTATATTGATCTTGTAAGACAGTAGATGCTTTAACACCTTTACCTATTATAGGGGCATTAAAATCATCTCTAATTCTATCTGACTCAACACCGTTACCAAAAGTAAAACAATTTGAATACGACAACGTATTTAGCACGCCGTGATTAGATTTATTTCTAGCGTTTCCTGCTTCATAATATATATCTAGCTCTGCAACTTCTTTTGGCTCTGTCTCCCATATAGCTGGATTACTAGACGTAAAAGTTTCTTCAGAGTAAAAAGAAGCTAGAAATTCCATATTAGTAGCGCTAGATTTTGTGCGATGGCCTCTCTGTACGGGCGACCACTTTATAGGCTTATCTAGCTTCAGCGTCCATCTTACTACTCTACCTAATGCAGATTTACCATAATTTTTTGCCAGTTGTGCGTCTTTAAAAGCAAGTAAATTAGTTCTGCTCCAAGCGGTTATAGTGTATGTGTTTTCTTCTTTAGCTGGATCATTAGTAAACCTAAATTTAGTTCCACTTGTTTGCAGTAAACTAATCATAGCTGCATTCTCCTTAGAATCATCAGCTACTCCAAATTGTCCCCATACGCTCCATCTAGCGCTTTTGTCGTCATTAGGGCCAAACCAATGATATGCTATTTCTATAAAATCATTTCCCTCTTCAACACCGTAACCGTATGTAGAATGCATGTGGCTTTGCTGACTCACTAAGCCACCTCTCCATTTTACTCCGTTAGTAATCATATTGCCTCCGCCGTACTCCGAATCTTGATATGCATTATGGCAAATAAACCATTCAGCGCCTAGCACCGCGCCTCCGTCTTTTGGGCCATCTATGCCTGGGTAGTTACCTTTGTCAGCCTTCCAATATTTTTTCTCGTCAGAAGGTGAATAACCTTGCTTATTACTATTTTTATATCCATATATAGCTTGAGAATTTACTATTCTATATTCATCTTCGTTGTCTTTGACTAATATAGCTCTCTCTAAAGTATCATCTCTTTGTATTTTAACAAAAAATCTTCCTTGAAATTCAGGTCTTATTTTTGTTTGTTTTTGGAAAATTTCTATAGATAGGTTGCCGTCGTTTGCATTAAAATCCCCTACAAAAGCAACGTCTAATGCGTCGAATTTACCGTCTAAAGAAACTCTATATATACTAGGACTCAACTCAGGTTTATACTGTATATTAGCTATGTCGTAATGCTTTGTTTTGTTTTTGGCGTTAGATATAACTAAAGTTAAATCATTAAGCTGATGCACTGGTACTGCTGACGCCCTTTCATCTCCAGTTCCACCATATATTTTTTGCCAATCCCAAGACTTAATATCTACGTAACTACCCTCTTGAGTAGGCCAACCAGACCCTGCAAAAACAGTACCTCCACCGCCACCTGGCGCCAGAACTCTGTTTAACTTGCCTTTTGACACGTTTTCTTGTTTTATAAAATCAGGAGCTTCGTTCTCTATTGATAGTATCTTGTACTTAGCTTCTTCCTCAACAAAGTCATCTGCATCGTGTTTCTTTTTTAGAGTAATAAATGTATCTTCTTGTACTTTATTTCTTTCAGACGACGGAAACGATAACCACACGTTACCATCTTCAGCAGGATAATGCCTATCCATGGCTAAATTATAATAAGGTTGTGAAGTTTCCTTTATGTAATATTTGTATGTTTCTGCCCAATGAGGTATAGGGCTTTTTATTCTAGCTGCTAAATAGTTTCTATTAGGTGCGAAGCCTTTATTTAACTTTATTGATCCGCTAGTGTCTGTCAATACAGGAGTTTCTCTTCCATATTTATCTCTATATACTACGCCTAGCTGATATGTTCTTTGAGATTTTAAAGATTTTCTAGGCTCTCCAACTGTAGATGAATTACTTCTTGCGCTTAAAGCAAACTTTATAGATATATCATTTGCATCATTGATATTTTCTTTTACGTTGTAGTTTTCAATGTAGTTACCGAACAATAATCTGTTACCTGAAACCGCTAAAGCTTTAGCTTTTTTAGGTACATTATCAAAAGGTCTAAGTATTTGGTTAGAAGGTATTACTTTGTATATTAATTCTGAATCTATTTCTAATCTTCCTTCATAAAAATCTGGATAAGAAGATGAATCAGAGTATTCAGAGTCAGTGGTCTTAATACTTTTTACTACATATATATTGTTGCTAACAGAGTCTTTGTAAAGTATGTCTACTTCAACAACTCCGAAAGGAACTTCGTAAGCCCAGTTGACTATTTCTAGCTTTCTAAGCTGATTAACCATGCCTAAGTTGTATCCTTTTTTAGGATCGTAATCAAAATCGTCTCCTACGAAAGCTACTTCGCTAAATGGAGATATAGTAGAATACTCACCGTCTTTGTATTTATATCTATAAGCAAATCTAACAAATTTAGTTTCAAACAAAGCTGGTTTTTGTATTAGTTCTACTCTCCAGTTCTGTAAGTTTTCTTCTATGTTTTCACTTATAGAGTCTATATTTATTTTAAATATTTTTGGATAAGCTTCGTAGGTTTCCACTATAGAAGCTATTATCGCAGAGTCTTCATCTACTTCGCTTTCATCAGCTGTCAAAAGTGTTATCTTTACTTTGTCACCTTCTCTAAAGTCTGGAGTAGTTCCAGATATTATTATTTCACTGTCAACCGGATTAGGTAGTGGACGATTTAAAGCAGAGTCAGCAACTCCATCACCATTTTGGTCTTTATATTCTCCTGTTGGTAGTGGTTCCCAGCTATCTGTATTAGAGTCTAAGTATGTAAAAGATTTGCTATGAAGAGTTCCAGATATAGCACCATCCCTAGTGGTGTTAGCCATTTTTAATCTAGGTGCGCTCAATGGACCTTTTTTTATAACTGTACAATGCTCTTCTTTAAAGTCAGCTCCATTTACTTGCGTGTGCGTCCAAGTATTGTTAGTATACGTTTTCCAATCAGTAATTTTTATTCTCTTTGGCTCTGTTTTGTTGTCAGTCCAAATTAAAAAATCATCTAATATTTCTATCCCAGTTATTAAATTATTTCTACTAAAATTAAGTATTCTTTTAGTATCTACTAGAACAGGTGTTGCACTGTTAGTTTCTTGATTATACTCTACAATTAAACTCTTTGTTTGACTTTCAATAAACCAGTATATACATTCAGTTTCATCTCTTCTTATTGCTCCAATACAAAAAGCGTTAATACCTAAATTAGACGCAATACTATTACCGTAAGGCAACTTATTACCTAGTATATTTTGTAAAGCACCTACATCAGCGCCTTCAGATGTAGACACTTGAACGTTTAGTGCGTCTCTATATTGACCATTAGGAACTAATCTTTCGTCGAGGTCTTTATTCATTTTACCTCCACTGAATGTTCTTTTTAATTCTGGCATGTATTAATGTTTAATTATTTTAGATTTATTTTTCATTACAAGATTTATCTCTTCTATTTTTAGGTTAGATAATCTTAATTTAGCTTGTCTAATAGCGGCTCTTCTTTCTTTTTTAAATCTTGCCACTACATATTCTGGAGTATTTACTCTAGATGCTAATATTGCGTGTGCTATGTATTTGTATATAGCTTCTTCAGCGAACTTATGAACTCGCATTTCGTCTTCAGTTCCAAGGCCATCACTTATGTATTTTATAGTTATTACTTTGCCGTTAAGATCTGAACTAAAAAATACATACCCTCTAGAATTATCTATAAAAAACAATCCGTTAAACTGTGCATGCTCAGGTGTTAATCCATATCTTCTGCCTTCAGCTAAAGTAGCATCAGTGTCTGGTCCACTTACGTTTTCTACTGTGTTATCATTGTCAGAGTTAGCTTTAAATGTTTTCCAAGTTTCTGAATCTTCTAACGTAAGTAGCTTATTATCATCACCAAAAACATAATTATAATTACCATCTTGTAGTATCGCCATAGGATTACTAGTTTTCCTCACTGGATATATTATTCTCTCTACACCTGCGTTGTCTTTCCAGGAAAACTGAACATAATTAACATAATCATGAGGTAGCTTCATTTTCAAAGAAGGTGGTAGCTCTATCTCTTGAGACTTTTCAGATTTTAAAGTATCATAACTAAATTCTTGCATTGCTCTTTGAGCATGGAAGTTTATATCAGGTATTTTAACTTTAGATATTATCTTACCTTCGCCAACGTACGCAACTCTAAAGTTATTTGTTATATCTTGCAAAGTTATATATTGGTAATTACCAAGCTGATCATCTACGTTTATTTCTCTTACTAATATTAAAGCTCCACTCGCGGGCGCTGATGAAAATGTTAGTGTTCCTGAGTTATATACATAATCTCCATTGTCTATTTCTGTGCCATCAACGAAAACGTCTATATCAGACTCTAATAATGGCGCAGGACTAAAACCTAAAACAAAAGCTGTAGTTGATCCATTGCCTGTAAATGTCTTACTATTGTCGTAGTATTGTTGTTGTGTTCCCTTAAATAATGCCATTTCTTATTGTTTTTCTTGTTGAATACTTTTAGCGTCTTCTGTAGCAGCTATTTGATACAGTTGTGGATCTCGTATTACTACACCAGCAAGCGATAATATTTTTAAAACTAATTCAGTTTCTTCTGAAGCATGAAGCTCAAAGTTTGTTGATGTTGCTGGATTGTATAGTGCTTCTCCGTTAATTATATTGTATCCCCAGTATACATCTACAGGTTTTTTTATATAATTAATATTTGTGCCGTCAACTGCAACTCCGTGCATTACTATAGAATTATTATCTATAGTATACATAGGTCTAGTTTTAGCTGGAGCAGTTAATGGCGAACTTAGATATTGCCTTAACTCACTGTGACTCATGTGTTGTGCTTCTATTATTTGAGTAGCACCATTTATAGAAACTCTAGCAAAAACAGCTCCAAGTCTGTAAACTTGAAGTATGTCTAAGTTAGCGTTTGTTGCAGGTGCGTTAAATATAGAAAACTTTTCTATTTTTTCTTCGAGCATATCGACAGGATCAGCATGAATTGTATCATTGCCTGGTAATCTTAAAAACTGATTAAGATCATAAAAATACTGCTCGAATATATCTAACTGAGCTTGATTAGCAAGCGTATTAAATTCTTGCGGAGTTATATAGCCTCTTTGCTCTTTGTTGGCTATAGCTAAAACTCTTAGATAAACTGTATTTATATTTACTGCCATAATTTCTTTTTATATAGTTTGTGGCCACCTACACAGATGACCACATCCTATAAGTGACTATTAATTTAGTTTCTTTTCAATAGCATTGAATACTTCAACACCTTCGTCTGTCTTAAACCATGCGGCTAATGCAGAATAGGGTTGTTCTTCAAATGGTACGGTAAATAATTTTCTACCGTTACTAGCCCACTTAAACACTCTGTTGTTGTCAGCTAGTTTTATAATGTTTGCCTCAACGGCTTTGACTCCAATGTTTCTCAGTTGAACATTGTCATCTTCTGCTAATTCTATGAAGGCTTGAGGATTGTTTCTAGCATACACTAGTAGATCTCTTTTAATCTCCTTAGAACTCATCTTAGATACTTTAGAGCCTTGCTCTACTCTAAGTATAGCTTCTGCTGCATCTATATCTAAACTTTGCGCTAAGTTTAACGCCTCTATCTCTAACTCTATCCAATCTACTTGGTTATCAGCTATAACTTGAGGTTCAAACTCTGAGTACGTTATATTACGCTTTGGGTGATATAATGAAAGCATTAATTGCAATGCTTGATTTTCTTTAGGCACGTTAAGTTGTCCATTTCTAAACACAATATGGCCTAAAGTGGCTTGCCCTCTCTGTTCGTCTACTATAGGCGAGTTTTGATTCGTAGCGTATCTTAGTTCTCTTTGTACTCCAGTTTCTTCGTCGAACCATAGCATAGGTTTTCTTCTACTATGTTTAGATGATATTACTAAAGCCACAGGTGCAGCTTCGTTGTTGAGTACGTAAACTCGATCTTTGATTTCCCAATTTTTGGGCTTTGTTATTTTCATGATATAATATAATTTAAAAAATTTAAAAGGTAAATATTACCCCCGTTATTTAAACGAGGGTAATTATTTACATTAATTGCTGTTTATGCTTTAAGCAATACGAAGTTATTCGCTGCTTGTACACATAGACATCTTTCTGACAAGAAGTTTACTACCATTTCGTCTGCATCAGATGTATAGTTTCCACCTACAGATCCAGTGATCCAAGATTTCATTTTTCTGTCATCAGCTTCAGAAGCTCGGTAACGTACGTGTAAGAAAGGTCTAGATATGTTTTTACCTAAAGACTGATCGTAAACGGTAGAAGTACCAGCAGGTACCATCAAACCTTCAATGTCTCCGATTAATCCTCTAGTAGTAGAATCATTTAAGTATTTCCAGTCAGACTTGTAGAAGTCATAAGAACCTCGTCTGAATCCAGAGAAACCTAAATTTAAAGCCATATCTTCAGAGTTGTTGAATACTCCATAAGAAGTACCACCAACTTGGTATGCGTTTTGAGAAGCTAACATTTTGTCAATTTCTAGAGTTGTAGCTCTGTCTAAGAACATCATGTTTTCTTCAATAGCACCTTGTTTGTCTAACTCTTGTAGTATAGTATCAAAAGTGTCAAGGCCTGTGTGGCTGAACTGTACACCTGTAGCATCTGAAGCTCCAGTTCTATATGTATCAAAATCAGTACCGCTATAAACAACACCTCTTGATTCTACGGCAGCAAATAAACCTTCAGTTCCTTGAACATTTAAGAAATTAGTTCCCATTGTTTGAGCAGCTTTTTCGCCTTCAACCATCATCATTTCGATTTGGTCTTCAAAACGTAAACGAGCTTCGTGCTCAGACTTTAAGTACCATAGGTAGCCAGAGGCACCATTCTCAGTAGTTACTTCAACCCAACCGATTTGAGCAGTGTCAGAACCATTAACTTGGTATCTGTCACGCATGATAACTGGTCGATTTGAGAACTGTTGAAAAGAAGCATCTATAGAACCAGTGATCCCAGAAGATCCTTTAGTATACTCAGTACCGTATACGAAAAGCTTAATGTCTTCGCCACCAACGAAAGCAGCGCTACCAGAAGTAGCTAGCGTAGCTTGAGTGTAAGGCTTTACAGTTATACCTGTGTTTGTAACTGCTGTAACAAGACATTTAAGTACTTTTGTGCTACCAGCGTTAGACACGATAATTGTGTCATGAATTTTAACTAAGTGGCTAGCTGGAAGAGTAATAGTATTACCAGACGCGCTGTTAACTTGAACTGTATCAGCTCCAGATTCAGCAGCATCATACGCTACGTGTAGTCTTCCTTGCTCTGACCAAATAACTTGATCTGAAGCCAAAGGCATCTCAGCTCCAACCATTCTTAAGAATCCGTTGATTGTACGTTTTCCGTATCTTTCAACTTCTTTCTCATAGATTTCTGGTAAGAATTGAGCTGCAAATGAGTTAGTGTCTCCTGCTCCGCTACCTCCGTTGAAAGACAAATAATTGTCTCCAAAAAGGTCTTTAGTAGGTCTTGGGGTTACGTGTTTTAAAACAGCACCCGTTTGTGAAATTGCCATAATTTTGTTTTTTTATTTTTTAATGTTTAAGTAATTCTGTTTGTTGATCTGTTTTGACCAATCTTAATTTTAAAATCAGAAGATGACTCTCCAGACGGCACAGCTCTAACTTTCATACCACCAGGAATGTTTTCGTTTGCTAAAGTACCTCTAGGTGACATGTCGACATTTTTTGCCTTAGACATACTTTCTTTTAAAGCATCCGCTTTTCCTTGCTGGTAGAAATGATTAGCTACTACATCAGGGTTCATTGCAGTAAATAAAGACTTGTGATAACCTTTAGCATCTTCAATTTTACTAGTTTCCTTGTTAAGGAACTTGTTTACAAAATTTCCAATGTCCATTTGGTTTTCTTTAACACTGTCTGTATCTTTAACATTCAATCTAAATCTCTTGTCTCCTATGCTGTATTCAAAACCTTTGAATCCATCAGAGAAAACTTCATTAGTCTTACGTTTAAAAAACTTAGCGTTGTCTTCAGCTACTGTCTGATTTTTGTTGTAACGGTTGAAGAAATCCATAGCTTTTTGTTGTTCCGGGTTCAACCTAGAGCCAGCTTTGATTTCATCGTAATATTTAGACTTTAACCCGTCTAGGTGGTTTTTAGCATTTGCAACTTGCTCTTTTAATGCCAATTTCTTTCTTTTTATATCTCGCTCTTCATCGAGTTCTTCATCGTAGGAATAAAGGTCTTCCATTACAAAAGATCTTTCTTCGTCAGTTAGGTGAGGTTTAGTTTGTTTAAAGTACTCGTTCAATAAATCATTATCACTCATTTTTGAGTAATCTTTATTTAATTCAACATAATCTTCTAAAGTTCCTCCAGTTTCGTCCATAAAGTCAACCACCTTCTGAATGTTTTCAGGAAGTTTAGTACCTTCTTCTTCAGCTTTTTCTATAGCTTCTTCTATGTCCTCTTCTAGTTTTTCAACAACCTCTTCTTCTGTTACTTCCTCTAAGGCTATCATATCCTCTACAGGTTCTTCAGCCACAGGTTCTTCAGTAATCTCTTCTGTAGGTTCTTCTGCAGTAGTAGATGGTATCTCTACTTTCACAACGTCATCATTCGCTTCTTTGTCAACATTTTCGTTTTGCCTTAGATCTACCTTAATAGTACCGTCTTCAAGAACTTCGTTTTTAACTTTAGGTTCTTCTGCTTGAGGAGTTTCTTCAACAACCTCTTCTTGTTTTACGTCAACGATCTCTTCGACCGCTTCGACTTTCTTTTTTTTAGCCATAATAAAATATTATAAAATTGTATAGTTTTGTATTATCTTGGATCAAAAGCATTTAATCCAAAACCGCCACCCATTATATCATTACCCGATGACTCGAAGTTTTTAGGTGGACTTTCTTTTTTTCTTTGATCTATTAATTCAGACTGTTGTGTAGCTTGAATTTTAGTTCTTTCATCTTTACGATCTTCTTTCTGTGATTCTCGTTCTTTTAATATTTCAGTCTCCATTTGCTTAATTTGCATGTTTAACTGAAACTCGTGATTCATTAGCTCTTTCTTAAGCATGGCTTCTTGCTGCATTTTTTGCATCTCCATTTGCATCATGCTTTGCTCTACTTGTATCTTGCCTTGAGATAACGCTTGATTTTTCTGAACTTCAGCTTGAGCAGCTACTTGCTGCGCTTGTGCGTTTGCTTGTGCTTGAGCTTGGATGTTCTGCTGCTGCATAAGTTGGTCTTGCTGAGCTTTCTTTTTTCTTCGTATTTTTAATACTTGATTAGCAAGCTTTATGTTTTTAATTTCTCTAACATCTATAGCATCTTCTAGCTCTATACCATTTTTAGACAATGCTATTTGAATATTGTTCTCAAGCATCTGTTTCTGCTCATCATCTGGCGTTAATTCTATGAATATACCAAAGTCATATAAATGTAAACTACCCATCTCAGCTAATGTAGCTACGTTGTGACCACCTATTTTCTGTATAAAAGCATCTCTTGTTGGTGAGTACTCTATTATATCAGATATCCTTAGAGATACACACTCCGCAAGTTCAGCTGTTAAAAATAAACCACTTTGTAGTATATGTCTAGTGGCAGTGTTTGAGTTTGCTGCCGCCATTTTTTGTATACCTACTAAAGCGTTTTTATCAGGTGTACTACCATCACGCGCCTCGTTCAATCCGGTAACATCTCTGATCATTTGAAGGTAGTAGTTGTATGTTTGTATCAGTGAAGCTAATTTAGCTCCTCCTGAGCCGCTCTGTATCTCCTGAATAGGTACTTTACCTGGATTCATGTCTCCATCAGCAGTCATTGATCTACCAATTATACTACCTGTTTGGAAGAACATGTTTAAAGCTTCTTGTGGATTATAGTTTGTTCCATTACCTAAATCTATTTCAGCTAAGCCATCAGCATCTAAGTATATACCATCAGGTATCATGCGCGACATTACTTGTTGCAACTTTAAATGCGTAAGTTGTATCATGTCAGCAAAACTAGTTGTTCTACTTACTAAAGATTCAATTTTACCTTTATACATTCTAGGAGCTACAACTGAGTAGTTCATTTTGACCTTAGTGTAGTCACTCTTAGGTCTCATCATATTTTTAGCTAACTCCCACTTTAATAGCTGACTAGTACCTAAAACTAATGCTCCTTCGTATAAAACCTCTATTTGTTTAGACATCTTACCAAACCTTTCCTCCAGTACTTCGTTAGGTGGATTAAATTGATCGTCTTTAACTATTACCTTGCTAGCTCCGGTGGCGGTTTCTTTTACTTTATATACTTCGTTTGCGTAAGTCTTAAAATTAAAATATAATACTTGAACTTGATTTCTATCTAAGTTAGTTGACTCAGCTAAGCTTCTATTATAAAAACCAGTAGACTGATAACCTTGCTTACCTATTTTCTCTAGATCCTCGTTAGTTAGATCTGGAAACTCTTTTTTAAGCTCGTTTATTGGTACTGTTTTTATTTCACCTATATAGTATATATCGTCAAAATAAGGAGACTCAGTGTATGAGTAAACTATATTTGCTGGATCAACGTATTCTACTTTTACTCCTTCAGATTTTGTAAATGTATTTTTTATAGCCCCAATTCCTATAACTGTTAAATCATAATTGACTCTCTTCTTTATCAGCTCATACCTATTGCCTTCTAATATAGTGTTTATTGCCTGCTCTTCTGCTATCTCCACTGCTTGCTTGTAGTTTAGCTGCATGTGCAACTGTAGCTCCTCTTCGCTGTCAGGAAGCTGCTCAGGAGGTGTACTAGCTATAGTAACACCAAAAGCTTCTTGAGCAAACTCGTTAAGATCCCTAGTTTTCATATCCGCAATTATATCTTCCATGTACTTGGTTCTTTTAGAAACTCCATACGGATCTTGCGAATATGCTTTTATATCAAATGTTCTCTCTGATATTCCGTTGACTACTATGTCAACAAATTTAGGTATAATAGGAATAGGTTTCCAGTCTAAGTTTAAGTAACTTAAATC
>Ga0181412_1000380_pt1 | contig 19063 bp, 17 predicted proteins | sample 35SPOviralmetaG_FD_130113 | JGI IMG/M metagenome (GOLD analysis project Ga0181412, IMG submission 130113) | Marine viral communities from the oligotrophic San Pedro Time Series (SPOT) site, San Pedro Channel, CA, USA - 35 SPOT_SRF_2012-08-15 | ecosystem: Environmental > Aquatic > Marine > Strait... | reverse complement strand
TTATACACGTGACTATAGGAAGCCGGCGTAAACAAGCCGTCTTTACCTTCAAGTTTTATAGTGTTCATCATAGAGTTCCACGATCTACTAACTTTAAGTTGTGTAGACTTCATAGATATCAAAGCCATTTCCTGTGTTTCAGTCATGACATAATATCCTGCGGTATTTTCTAGATAATTACCATTAGGTAATCTATCCTTCCAATCTCCTTGACTTCTAGAGGACTGTTCTAATATTCCACTAGTAACAGAATGAATTGCTACTGGCGCACTTGTGCCTGTACCTCTATCACTCCACTCAACATATTCCCTTTTATAATGACAGGGCACTACATTGATTCCTTCCTCACCATCATAGACTTGCTTGGTCACGGTATTAAATATCATACCAGGTTCAGCGCCTTCTACATATTTGGCGTCTCTTTTGTTTGCCTCCGGTGATTGGTTTCCTAAAATTCTTAGGAAAGGTAGGGCCATATCTTCTGACCCCATGTTGTCCATACCAACATTGGCATCTTCTTCAAACATGCTACCTAATGCGATAGCTGTTTTTTCTTTTTTCGCGATTGCGTTTTCTTTTGTCATTTTTCTTGTTTCCTTATTTCCGGCTTATTTTTGTTTCATCTTTAACAAAAGTGCTAAAGAAGTCAGAGGGCATATCGAGGCCGGCCTCGATACGCTCTCTTAAAAGAGCAGCTAAAGTACCAGCATGAACAGTTGTTTTTTGTTCCGGTTGATACCCTTGTTGCTCTGCAAGGCTAAGCATTTGCTCTGCCTTGTTATCCTCACCCATACCGAACCCGACCGATACAACATTTTTAATGATGTCGCCTAGTTCGTTATTTCGAAGCCATTGAAAAGCGTCTGCTTGGAAGTCCTTTCTTACGGAACATCTATACATTTTTTTCACTTCTACTGAACTGCCATCAGCTAATTTCAAAGATGATAAACCTTGCTCTGCAAGTAGATTAGGTATTATCTCTGAACTGATTTTGTCAGCTTCTTCTTCTAATAATTTTAAAGCCTCCTCCGCAGTTTTAATTTCTTCTTGTTTATTAGCTAAATCCGTACAGTATTTAGCTAATGTTTTAATATCTGATTTTTCAATTAATTGTTGTTGATCATCCTCTAGATCTTCTAAAGTTATATTTTTAATTTCCGTCATATAGTTCTCCTTTCTGATATAAATCTATATTTAGTGGATAGTATCTTCGCTCTTGTCTATCCCATTTCAAGAGATTAAATTGTCCTTGTGTACGATCACTTACGAGCGCACAAGACAAACCAATAATTGATGGATCACCTAAACACAAAATATAATCTTTTGGTCTAAAGTCCTGTAAATTTTTTCTCATCTTATGTGTAAAAGGTGCTGAGCTATAAAGTATGTTATCTTGTTTTGGTAAACAAATAACTAAATAACCAAAATCAGATGCACTTAATATGTTAACATTTTGTGGCGGATGTTGTAATACATACACAAATGTTTCATGGGGGTTTTCTTTTTGAAATGCTAAAAAGTCTGCTAGACTCCTAGGTTTATACAGTTCAAATATTTTATTCTTCATTCTAAAACTTTCTATAATTATTTACTTGATTTTAATATAGTTATGTTTATATATATGTCAAGAAAGAAAATAAAAGAAAGTAATATATTTTATGATAGACAATTATAGGTTCAAAACTAAGCCTTTTGAACATCAAAAAGAAGCTTTAAAAAAATCATGGGCTGCTAAAACCTATGCATTATTTATGGAAATGGGCACTGGTAAGTCTAAAGTTTTAGTTGATAACATTGCAATGCTCTATGATAGAGGCGCGATCCGCGGTGCGTTAATCGTGGCGCCTAAAGGTGTGTATAAAAACTGGCATGATATAGAATTTCCGGTACATTTACCTGAACACGTCGCGCATACTAAAGTATTATGGGAAGCTAGTAAAACAATTAAAAAACAATTAGAGCTTGACACCTTATTTGACGATAAAGGGGACCTTAAAATATTGATAATGAACGTAGAAGCTTTTTCTACTAAGAAAGGTCTGGACTTTGCACACAGATTCCTTAACATATTCCTTGGCAAAGCCTTAATAGGAATTGACGAATCAACGACAATCAAGAATCCGACAGCTAAACGTACAAAAAGTATTTTAAAAATAGGGAATCTAGCGTCGTATCGTAGAATTTTAACTGGCTCGCCTGTAACTAAATCTCCACTAGATTTATATAGTCAGTGTGAGTTTCTTGACCCATGGCACCTGGGGCATTCTTCTTATTATAGTTTTAGATCACGCTATGCTCACATGGTAGATCGTAATTTTGGTGGCAAACGAGTACAGCTAGTAGTTAGTTATAGAAAATTACCAGAGCTAACAGAAAAATTAAATAAGTTTTCTTATCGAGTATTAAAAGAAGATTGCTTAGACTTACCACCTAAACTATTTACTAAACGCATAGTAGAATTAACTGATGAACAAAAGAAAGTTTATGCACAAATGAAAAGTTTAGCTATGGCTTTTACAGAAGATGGTAAAGTTATGTCTACAGTAAATGTAATGACACAGCTAATGCGACTACATCAAGTTACTTGCGGTACGTTTAAAGCTGACGATGGTACCATTACACACTTAGAAAATAATCGAATACAAGCTTTAATGGATTGTATCGAAGATGTAGATGGTAAAGTTATAATATGGGCAAATTACAGAGAAGACATCAAAAAAATAGCCGATGCGTTAAAAAAAGCTTACGGAGAAGCCTCTACAGTCGAATATTGGGGTGAGGTGGATGCAGGGGTCCGGCAGGACAACATTGCTCAGTTTCAGGACGTTAAGGGCCCTACACGCTTTTTTGTCGGAAATGCACAGACTGGAGGCTATGGAATTACCTTAACTGCTGCTAAAACCGTAGTTTACTATTCTAACTCTTATGATCTAGAAAAAAGACTACAATCAGAAGACCGAGCACATCGTATCGGCCAGACTGGCAACGTATTATATATAGACTTAGTCGCAGAAGGTACTATAGATGATAAAATAGTTAAAGCACTTAAAGATAAGGTAAACATTGCAAATGAAATTATGGGTGAAGATCTTAAAGATTGGATCTAAAGTAGAATTGGAGAATAAGAAGTTCGGCCTTCTATTCGTTCTGCTGTCAACACTTGTTTTCGCAAACTTCCCGTCTTACTAGAACAATGTATCCAACCAGAGTTAGGATCAACACCATCATAAAATTCTAAAATCAATTGATCAAACTCACAGTTGTCCGCGATCCACGTTGCAAGCTCCTTGTTGTCGACACCATGAATCTCAAAGTCTGCTGCCTCACCCTTGGCATGTTGTGACTTAGCCGAAGAACCGATAGCTTCGCACAACGCTGGGCTTCTATAGCCTGAAGATATCATAACCGGTTTACCGAAATGCTCGCGCACTGGTTGCAGGATAGTTTTCGCTAGGTGAATAAGATTTTCAATTTCCGCGGTCCCTGGTTCGTTGTCAATACCTTTGCGAGTCGCAGTCTGTGATTTAGTTAGCTCAGCTAATGTAAAATTGTCTGAAAGTTGCATTACTTTCCTACTTTTTTCATAGCTATTTTATGTGCTTGAGTAAATGTTTTACCTTCTTCCATAGACTTCTTCATAGATGCCATATGTTTTTTAGTGTGATGAACAGAATGTTTTTTCATTGTTTCTTTTTGTCGGTCAGTTAGAGCCATTAGCAATTCCACTTTCTTAATGCTTTGTTTATTCTTGAGTTAGGATCGTTTGCAGTTTTAGCAGAAGTTAATTTTTTCTTCATACCTTTCATTCTTTTACAAAATGAAGTTCTTCTTTTAGCAGCTTTAGATCCTTTTTTTAATTTAGATGGTTTAGTAGTTACAGCTGTCTTAAGTTTACTTCCTGGATTAGCTTTTCTGTAAGATGCAACGCCTTTAGCGTTTAATCCGCCAGATTTACTTTTACCTTCTTTTCTAGTCCATGCTGCTGTGGCCATACTATTCCTTTACTATCTTATCACAATGTTTAACACCTATTTGATCTGTTGTCATCATACATTTTTCTAAAGTGCAGGTATATTGCACTTGATTGCCGGAGTTACGCTCAGCTAAACGCTTAGCTGCAAGACAAGTACTGATGTTGTCCTGGTGATACCAACCTTCTATGTTTTTATTACCACCATCATAAACATATAAACTAAGTATAATAACTGTTTCAATGAGTCCCATTTTTTCTTTCCTCTAAATCTATAATACGATCTTCATGAAATTGTATAATCATTTCGTTCTTTAATATTAATGGTACTTCCGCTTCCATTTGTTCTTTAAGTTTTTCTGTACTCTCGGCAAGGTATTCTACCAACATGTAGAGCTCTTGGACTTGTGGACTGACCATGTCGCCTTTGGGGACTCCGTCAATAAAAGCATTAGCAGCTTCTAAATCTTTCTCCATGAGCTGTAGTTTTGTTTCTATATTATTAAGTCGCTCAATGACGCCAAACCCGAACCAAGCACCCACAAGACAAGCGCCAATAATAGAAATAAGGTTACGTGCCGGCATTGAGATCGCGGTGTTTTCATTTATATTTAAACTTTTCATGTAACACCTATAAACATTTCTATAGTTGATTCAAATAATACTAAAACAGCCGCCCCCACGCCTGTAATAACTCCCCAATAGATTCTATCTATCCGACCGCCCAGTTTATCTAAATCTCTGTGTAAATGTTCTACGTCAGTCGAAAGAACTTCTATATTACGTTGTAAGCCAGTGACGTGTCCATACAGTGAGATTATATGTTCTCTATCACCTTCTGGTGATATGCCATCTACATTGCTCATTAAGCTATTCCCCGTTGTGTCTTACGAATAAGTTGTTCTGATGGAGATAATAAAGCTTCTTCTGTAGAAGTCAATCCTGATGTTTGATTTACTACACCATTACTTGAACTAAGGTTAGCTGGTATTGCTTCACCGCTGTCAGCTACTTGAACAGAGGGTGTTTCTGTTGGTAAACTAGAAGTATTACGACCAGGAAATAATAAATCATCATTAAAATATTTATTAGGTTTTGTACTATCTTGTTTTTTAATATATTCAGATTCGTTTTCGTAATCTTCAAATTTTCTTACACTCCATCGTTCTTTTAAAAGTTCTAAGGATTCAGGTAAAAAATATTCTCTAGAAAAAAATTTATCAATACCTGGATTATTTTTATATATACTATTCATACGTGCATTTAAAACACCTTGTTTATTACCTTTACCAATACCAGTAGCTACTGGCTTAAAATAACCATTTAATATTGATTCAGCTGTGCTTTCACCCACTCTATCAATTAATATTGTCATTAAATCCGTATCATTTAATAATCTACTATCATCTATTACTTGTTTTAATAAATTACGAGTAGTTTTTCTTGTGCCATCTTTATTTAAATATTTTTTATCTAACTCACTTACAGGAATAGTTTTTAATAAATCAACTTTAGCTTTTTTTTCTTCTATGTTGTTTAAGCCACGAGCTGCTCTTACCGCTTTGTAAAATTGATATTGTTCGTTAAAAGCTTCTTTGTTCATTTGATTATATTGAGCCTCTAAATAATCTGGTCCTGCACTTCTAAAATCACCAGTAGTAATATATCTTGGTTCTTTAGTGTCAATAAAAGAAGATTTATAATCTGCTATTTTATATCTAAAAGCACTACCCATATCTATTCTTACATCAGACCCACCAAATAATTTAAATAACTCAGAACTTAAATCTATTGGAACACCCGATCCTTTTTGCACATCACCTTGTATTGCATCAAATACTTTTTGTGCACTTGCTACTCCACCTGGTTTTACTGTTTTAAACCAATGAGCCATAAATTTATCTACTTTATCAGGAAATTGATCTGAACTTTTAAATATTGACACACCGTTTTTGTCTCTACCAGAAGAAAGAAGTGGTATAATAGGTTCAAAACCAATTGCGGTACCAAAAAAAGTTCCACCAGCTAAATCATATAAAGGACCGGCAGTAGTAAAGAACTCTCGCATTACTTCACCTTCAGCAACCCTTGGGTCTAATCTTTCTTTTTTAGGACCCATAAACCTATTCATAATATTAGATACAGAACTTGTAATTAAATCATATGGAGCAAATCTAGACATATCAAATACTCTAAATTGATCATCTCTATAAATTATACTACCATCTTTTTTCTTTTTAATCTGACCATTATCATTTCTTACAGGTATTTTACCAATTGGTATTACATAACTATTTCTCATAAACTCAGGAGCAAAATTCTTTTTCCAATTGTCCATTTTTTCTGCAGAGATTCCTGTGTAGGCTTCACCAATACCTTTTACAGCTGTTGCAACGCCACCTAGCGCCATTGTTTGTCCCATTAAAGTTCTATATCCAATTTGTCTTAACAAAGGATTATCATCCATAACATGCTTTAAACCATATGCAGTTGTAGCCATACTTGTTCTGAGTATTTCTGCAGGAAAAGATACAAAGTTTCCAACAAAAGGAACACGTCTAAATACTTTTACTAGTTCCGGTACCTTACTATAAGTAGGGTAAGTTTCTCTAACAGTATAAGCAGCAATTTCTTCTATTACATCAAGCATGTTTTTATTAGCTCCGGTCATTGGGTTAATTTTACCCATGTCAACATTGAACATACGCTTAGCATAAGCTAAAGCTTCATCTACGTTTTTAAAACCAACATCTCTAAGTTGTGATTTAACGTATTCGTGTCCATACCATTTCCAAACATTATCACCACCAGCATATAATTTAGTTGCGGTATCAGAAAATGCAGTTGCATTTATTTTTTCAGATAAACCACTTAATGATTTAAGTTTTCCTGATTTAATATCTCTTAACACCGCTTGTAGTTCTGACACAACAATGTTTTCATCCAACACACCTAGGTCTACTTTACGAGATATATTTTTAATTAAACTTTCTTCATCCACTGTTCGTCCAGCACCAAAAATATCATCCATAGTCATTTTAAAAGCATCTGTAACAGAAGCTTTACCACCAATATGGCCCATGTTTAATGGAAAAAACCCAGCACTTAAAAAATTTCTAGCTTGTGTAGATGGAGAGAAAACTGTTTTCATTGTCTGCACCCCAGCTTTGTAACCAATTAAACCTTGAATAAAAACGTTTTGATATAAATCGTCAAACATACCACCTTCTGCTTTACCAATAGATGTAGCTATTTCGGGACTAGCAAAATGTTCCGCTATTTTTGGATTAAACTCTCCAGTTAATCCAGCCATACGACCATCGGTACCACTAGCTATTCTTTGTGGATCAATTATTCCGCCTGCTCTAGCTTCTTCTCTAGTTCTAAATATCCATTTATTTTTTAAACCATCATCTAACATCTTATTGTACATACGCATGTTAGCCGATTGTGTTAACAAACTTGCAGTAGTAGTAACAACACTATCTCTCAGACCTTGTTGTTGACCTAAGAATTTTTTAATTACTTGCGGTAGTTCGTCACCAGTTCTAACTATTAACTCAGGTAACCCTAAGTTTTCTCTAGCTATGTTTTGCATTATTTCTATAGGATCTCTATTTTCTATTTTAGTCTTAGCTATAATTTCTTTTAGGTGATGTTTAGCGTGAGCTAATAAGCCACCTGGTCTTTTCATAGCTGCCGCTAACATTTCTGGGTTATTTTGAATTTGTTTTGTTACATATTGTAATGCATTTTGATATAAATCTTTTTTACTAATACTTGCAAAAGCAGCATCTACTTCTGCTTTTGTACCCGATAAACCTTTTTTGCCTAAAGCAGCAGCTAAAGTACTTTCTGAACGTTCACCCATCATAGCAACATTATCTATATCATCTATAATTTTATATTTAGGGTTTGAAAAAGCAGCAAATGAATGACGCATGTATTCTTTAAGATTGGTATCTAAGAAAGTTTTAAGTTCTCCTTCAGGTAATACATCTTTAAAACTTTTTCTTATAGTATCAAATTCATCGCTAAGATTTTTAGCCATAGATTGTAGTTCAAGTGGTAATTTACTTATAGGTATTTGACCTTTTAAATAAGAAGATACTTGTTCCATAAAATACAATTCACCTTGAGGTGAAGTAATGTTTTTATTATTGGTTTTTAAAAAACCATTAGCTAAGTCATACGACTTAACTTCAATTGATTTTAATAATTTTTCTATTTCTTTACTTTTACTAGTAATAAATTGTTCGGTGCGTTTAGTTAAATAAAAATTATTAATAGTTTGATTACCTCTATCTCTAAAGAAACCTAAAAATTTATCAAAACGTTTCAATCCTACTTCTAGTGGATTGCTGCTAGTCACTTTAAACATACCCCAGTCTTCCATTTTAGGTAGTGGTGATTTTAGAACTTTAGTAAAGTTACCCCATTGACCCGCCATGTTTTGACCAGAAAACACACTTGCAGAAGCAGCGCCTAACCTACTTATAATATCTTTTCCTAATAAACTTGCACCTTTAGTTCCTAGCTTTACAAGATTAGGTGTTATATATTTATCGGTTGCTAAAATTTTACTACCGACTGTCATGCCTGCACCAACTACTCTTGCACCAGCACCTACCACAGGTGCGCCTACATAACGAGCTGCAGGATTAATACCATATTTAAATGCTGGTCCAACTAATGGAAACAAACCACCAATAATGGCACCATCAGCTGCAAATCTTAACCTGTTTCTAAAGTTAGCCATTAACAAATCTCTACCGGTTAAATCAGAAACATCTTCTGGTTCATAACCAAGCTTCTCATCAAACAATAAAGGATTGTCACCAAAATATTCGTTCATAGAATTGTACTGACTACCAACTACAAAGTCATTTATACCAAAAGTTACCGCACCAGTACCTGATCGTTTAATTATATTAGAAATTACAGCACCAGCTTTTTGAGCACCTTTTAGATTCCAAGTTTGTTGCGCAAATAAATTTGCGCCTGCTGCTCCACCTAAAATTTTTCTAAATCTATTTACTAATTTAAATATAGTGCCGCCAGGTACACCAAACTCAGTTCCAATAGCTGAAATTTTACCTACCCAACTTTCAGGATCAGTCTTGTCCATGTTATCAAAAGATTTTTTTAAAGCACCTGCAAAATCTGAATCTTTACCTAAAGCACCACTAGCACCATCTAAACCAGCAAAAGCTAAATCAAAAACATCATAAGATAAATTTATTAAACCTCTATCCATACCTCTGTTAAGTTCGTCTATTACAGATATATATGTTTGTTCGGTAGGTGTTTCAGGTAGAGCTTGTGTGCTCATTTCATAAGCTTTGTGTAAATAGGGAAAATACTCTTCAAACTGTATCCTGCCTTCTTGTGCTGGAATGCTTTTATCTTTTTGACCTCCAAAACCTAAAGCTACTTGCTGTGGATCAACACCACCGTTTACAATTGTCTCTGCTAATTCCATTAAATAAGTACCAGCACCATAGACATTACCATTAATACCTCTTCTTATTAATGGATTATCCATTACTTTTCTTGGGTCTAATAATTCAGTAAAATGAAACTCTAATGGTTTTTTAGAAGATAGAAAACCTCTAGATTCTTCTAATAGTTCTCGTTCTTCTTTAACTCTTAAGAATTCTTTTCTTCTTTCTTGTCTAGCTAAATCTGCGCTGTCCGTGTCCCCCGACCCAAGAACCTGGGCTACCGCATATTCAGCAGTGCCTGGTATAAGTTCAGGAGTATAAGGAAGATCATCATCACGAGATGCTCTTAAAGGATTAATTACTTTTTTACTTAAATCTTCTTCTGAAGATAAAAAAGCATGTTCTGTTTGTACTCCGTCCGGTGTCATCTCTGCGTAGTGCGCGCGTCCTGGAACACGGCCACCCATAGATTTACTAGTTACACTATAACCAAAACCACCTTCTTTTACAAAATCATCAAGCACTATAGCTTTTTTTGGAACACCAAAAGCAAAACCTGATTTCTTTGCTTCACCCACAAGATCCATTCCATACTCCTCTAAATATCTTGCAACATTTTTTTTACCATACCAATTATTTATAGCCTTGCTAGTTGGTGACAGAATAGTTACAACCTCATCTTTTCTTAAACCTTTGTTTTTAACAAATTCATCATATTTTTTTAATAATTGGTTTCTATTTATTGTGCCCTCTTGTAGTTCAGCAAGTCTTTTACTTAAATAACTTTGTGTGTCACTTATAATACCTTTATTTTTAATTGCTGTTTCTGGAACAATAAAATTTGCGTAAGAATGCATGTTAAATCTTGCGGCAGTTGAAACACTTGTTGGCTCATGTATGTTAATTAATTGTGTATCTACACCGTTGTTTTTTAAAATATTAACAGCATTACTTTTCATCGATACTTGCTTTGTATTACCTCTTAAAATAACATTATCCATTTGATTTAAAGCACTGTTGTATGAAGCTATTCGATAAACATCATATTGAGTTGATTTTCTTAGTTGTTCATAAAGATTACTAGCTAAAATTCTTCTTTTTCTTACAGGGTTTAATGCACCTTGTGTGCCAGTATAAAAAGTTTTGCCGTCCAATAGTTCTATGTATTCTGTAACTGCTTTTGCTCTTTGATTATTTGTTAAATTTGGTAAAGCTTCTGCAAGCTCTTCTATTGTAGGTAGTCTTTTTTCTCCTATCATTATTTCGTTAATTTTTTTATTGCTTGAAAGTGTATTAATTCTATTTATTTGAGGTTTTCTAACAGGTTGTTGATATCTATTATCCCAAGCTTTTTGTATTTTTTTTAATTGCGTTTGTGTCGGTGGCGTAAAAAAAGTAGCCATATTACCACCACCTTCAATCTTAGTAGGTTTTAAAATTTCTCTTACAGTTGCTCCAAAAACACTTCCACTTGGAGAGGCAAGGCGAGTTGCTGGTTCTCCATCTGCTCCCGCTCTAATTTTACTACTGAAATATTTTGAGGGCACGTAACCGTCAAGAGTTTCTTGAAATATTTTTTGTAATTCATCAGGTGTTATTTTATTACCTTTACTTTTAACAAATCTATTATAATTAAATAAAGACACTTGCATTGAATGTTTTTGATTTTTAGTCATCTCTTTGAAAGGTGTTTATACACGTAACTATTTTTATTAAATAAAGGATTTAGTTTACCACCAACATTTGTTTGATAACCATAAGGCTGTGTATCAAGATTAATTTTACCTGATAAAAGATCATTGTATAATTTATTTATATTTTTATCTGCTGGTCGAGTTGCATTTTTACCTAGACTAATTTGTACATCAGTAGGTATGTTTCCAAACTTTGTAACATTAGCACCTACACCAGATGCATCTTCTATACGAGGAGCTGTACCTGTTAACAAAGAACCAGCGTCTTCACCTATATATTTAAGATCGCTAATTGCATCAGCCATTCTTGGTGCAGCATAGCTGTAAGCTGCTTTTATTCCTTTACCACCTAAGTAAGCTAATCCTTTTGCATCAGCAGGCAACACTGCAACTCCTAAGGCACCCATAAGAGGAGTACCACCAACTTGACTATGTCGTTCATTAAGAGCATCTAATCTTTTGTTATTGTCTGCAGTGCCAATATTTTCTTTAAAATAACCACCAGAATAATATGGGTTGTTGTCCATATTTGGTAAGGGTGTGTTTTTATAAATTTCACCGCTGTAACGATCAACCCACATATCATCAGAAGGATCTTTTGTGTTTTGTCCTTTTAATGGAATTAAATCACTAGGTTTATTACCACCCATTAGAGCAAAAGAACTAAGAGAATTCATTATTCCATCTAATCCAACACTACCACCAAACCTATCTTTCTTTTCTTCTTCGGTATAATACATTTCAGAAGGAACAAAAGATCCAGATTTTTTTCTAATTTCTTTATCTTCATCACTGCCGAAATAATCAGCATTAGACATTTTTTGAACTAATTCAAGAGCGTTAGGGTAAATTGGATCTTTGGCCATTTAAGCCACCTGTTCAGGTAATTTTAAATCCGCTTGAAATCTTTGGTTAAAGTTAGCAACATCTTGTTGCGTTTCGATTTGTGCAAATACCATTAAGGCTTCTTCGCTTGCAGCTAACAGTCTTACTACTTGATCTGAAACTTCCATTGGTAGTCTAGCTCTTAGTTCTTGAAAAGTAAGTTTGTTAGGATCTGCTTGACCTGTTTGCGCTGTCATTATAGGTGGTTGATTAGGGTCTTGAACTGGTCCACTACCCGGTTCAAAACCTGGAGTAGGGTTTGCATTAGGTATATCTGGATCACCGCCCATGTACATACCAACTCGTCCGCCGTCTGCTCTTTGTTCAACTCCGGCACTTTTTAAAATATTATCGTCTTCTAAATATTTTAAAGTATAACCAAGCTCTGCAAGAACATACCTATATTGTATTAAAGCTGTAACACTATCAATTAAAGAAGCAGAAGGTTCTTCAATACCTGCATTATCTAACATATCTAAAGCGGCTGTTTTAAAATCAGCTTTTTGTTGTAAACTTAACTCACCACTTTGGGGACCAACTACGTCTTGTAATGCAGCTGCAACATCATTACGAGCATTGGCAATTTCCTCGTCTGTAGAATCTGGATCTAAAAACACTGCTTGTGATTGTCTTATTAAATCTTTTTGTCTTTCAAACTCATCTTTGTCCATTGCTTTTAATGCATAAGCAGACAAGTTTTCTGACGCCGTTTGGTATTTAGTTGCGTCCAAACCTAATTTAAGGTCATCAATATCGTATCCTCTTTGTCGCGCTTTTTCTCTTGTTGCATCTTGATCAGTATAAATACCTTTAGCATATTTTGCTAAAGGTGTTCCAACTGTCTTTAAAAGTCCTGTAAAACCAGAACCTTCACTATCAGCTGACATAATGTTACCAGCCAACTCAACAAGTCTCATGTTTGGATTAAAATCACCGCCTGAATCTTCAGGTATGTTTTCGCTTTCCATCATAGCAAGCCTAGCATTTAAACTTTCTTCAGAAAGTTTTTTTTCTTCTATTAACGTTTTAATATACTCATTACCCCCGTCATTATATCCTTGTCTAACTGGACCACCTTGATTAAAACCTGCTGTTATACCTGAAGGCCCGTTTATAATACGGCCACCCATTCTAAACATTGGTCTATTTAAACTTTTCATATTATTTATTATTTCCGTATCCTAATAAACCTAAAATTCCTATACCACCGCCGAGTAATGTTTGTGCAGTAGAAGGTCCAGGTGTAGATTGTATTTGTGTTTGTGAAGGCGAACCTTGTGATGTTGCTAGTTGTTGGCCTAAGAAACCTAAAGTGTTTTGACCAGCATATGCAGTGCCCATCTCTGCTTGTTGTTTTGCATCAAGAATTGCTTGTTGATAAGCTTGGTTCTGTGTACCCATAGTGCTTAATGCATTGATCTGATTACCTAACATAGTCATATCATATTGACCTGCATCTAATTGATTTTGTGCTGCGGTACCTAAATTATTTAATTGGTTATTTAATTGTCCTTGTTGTGCACTTGCTAATCCCATTTGATTACTACCGGCTTGACCATACATATTTACATTTTGATTTGCTTGGTTCATTGCTTGTTGACCCATACCCATTTGTTGATTGTACGCTTGATTAGCTAATTGATTTGCTTGTGTGAAACCTTGTGATAGTAAGTTACCCATAATACCAGCACCACCAATTGATTGGTCTGCCAACATTTGTCCTTCAGCTACACCAAATCTACCACCACCAAATGCATTACCTGCACTGGCGCCAAGCATTGCTTGTTGTTCTTGTGATTGTTGATTGTAAGCAGCCATTGTTGCATCAATAACTTGTTGTTGATACGGTGACATAAATTGTTCATAAGCATTAGCACCAGTATAACCTTGTGCTGCTGCTAAATAAGGATCACCTGCACCTTGCCCTGCCGCTGCCGCTGCAGAAGCTGCATTAAAATCTGTTGCTGCGTTTCCGAGAGCCGTGGCCCCCGCTGCGGGTCTTACAGTTCCATCTTCATTAAATAATAAACCTTCCGCTGCAGTATTAATGTTAGTTGCATTATCTAAATAGTCTTGATAACCACCTAAACCACCAGCTAAAGCTTGTGCGTCGGTAGTCATTTGATCTTGACCCGCTACATAATCCTCACCTGTAAAATTAGCAGGATCAACGTAATACGGACTGTCTTTAATGTTGCTAACACCAGTTGTATAATTTGCAAAACTAGCACCTAATTGGTCGACGTAACCCGGTGGTAATACTTGTGTGGTTGTAGTTGCCATTTATGCCATTGCCTCGTAGTTGCTCATTATTTCATACATCTTTGCTGCTGCATCTCTTGGATTTCCATCGCCACCATTAGCTTTATCAAAACCACGCATTGCATCAGCCGTTAATACAAATTCGTTTTTTGCCAACATTGCTGGCACATCATCTTTTTTTTCTTGAGCACCCATTGGAATGAATCCACCGCCCCGACCATCTAATTGCATGCCCTCTGGAACAGTAGGTGTTTGTGGTATACTTCCAATACCACCGCCCATATTATAGCGCTGTCTTGTCATACCACCATTACTATAGCCTATTATACCACCTTTGGCCATATATTCTCTATATTTTTTTACCATTATTGGATCAGCGTATTCACCAGCGTGAGAGATGTAAGTTTGCTTGTTGCCATCTGCGTCTAGGGGTAAAGAATCTTCATATTGCTGGAAATATCTTCTATATACTGCACCTTCTTCTTCTTTACTTTTCATATTAGCTCTCTTTAATTCTTCTGCTATAGGCTTAAGTTGTGTTAAGCTAGTGACAGCAGCAGTGGTTTTCATAAAATTTTTAAAATCAAATGATCCTGGAATAATGTTACCGTCAGCATCTCTTTCAGCAAACCCTGGCATAAACCCTTCAGATCCTTTTTTAAATATATCACCTGCTTTGGTAAAAAAACCTCTTGGATCTTTAAGATCTACTAGATCCGGGTTTTGACTATAAATAGCATCAAGACTTAAATCATATTGTGCTTGAGTTATAGTACCTTCTGCTAATTTTTTATCAATTTCTGCTGTTTTATTTTTTAATTTAGATTCTTTAAATAAAAAATTATCATATTCTTTTGTGTTAGAACTACTTCCAAGAATCCTGTCCATTGAACCATCACCAATTACTTTATCAGCACCTTTGGAAAATCCTTTAGTAAAACGGTTAAAGCCACCTCCTGTGGTACCAGCCGGTTGATTAAAAGCACTACCTAAACCAGCGCCTAACCTTTGTGTTAAGTTTTCACCTCTAGCTCTTATTTCTTGACCACCACCACCATAGTAAGAACCAGTAGCTGCTAATGCTTGAAATGGGTCTAACGAACCGCCGTGCATTTTTGCTGAAGCTAATTGACCTCCTATTAATGCAGCCGGTAGTCCTAGCTGTGGAGCAAACATTGATGTTAAAGGTCCTATGAACGGAGCAAGTTCTTTTGGTATTAGAGCATCACCTAGTTTATTGAATAGTTTTTTGAATGGATTACCCATTTATTCTCCTGTTCCAGAACCCAAAGGTATTTGAATTACTTTAACTAGTATATCTTTAGCTTTGTGCACGGCCCAAGGCTCACCACAATTGCTACATAGACCAGTTGCTTCTTCGTCTGAATCTACCTCATTATCACAATTTTTGCAATAGATTCTATGGTGTACTTCAGGTTTTAACATGGGTACTTGTTTTCCCTCTATAGTCTGATATCCAATAATTTCTGAGTCTTGTATTTTTTTCATTATGTTATCTCCAATACTGATACAATTATATCCATACCAGTAGCTGATGCTGTTGCTTTTAAAATATCACTGTTTTCTAATACTAAAGTTTTATCTAAGATTTCCACAGCAGTATTAGCAGCAATAGACAACGCACTTAAAACAGTGACATCTGCGCCAAGGCTAGCATCGGTATTAACTAGGGTTAACGTTAACGCACCGCCGCTTTTATTGCAAGCTCTTATAGAGCTTACTAAAGCCTGTACGGGTTTTTGTTTTGGCACAATATCAGCATTTGCTGTAGGTACTGTATATATAGTCGTTTGACTATTGTTGGTAAGTACTACACTGTTATTTTTATATACATCACTCATTTTAAAAACCAGGTCCTTGCTGTTAGTTCTTCACGTATATCTTGTTGATAGGTAAAGTTTAATTGTTCAATAATATTTTCTAATTCTCTAATTAAAATATCTTGTTGTTGTCGATCAAAAACATCTCTAGGTAGTGGTAATCTAGTTATATTAATTCTTGCCATTATCTTCTTCCATCTGGTTTTATATCTAATCGTAATGTTCCAAATCTCCAATCATCGTTTGAAGCAGTAGTTGATATTTGAATATTAGCTTGTCGACCTCTACCTCTAACTGAGAAAAATTTAGTATTAGCATCAACAACAGAAGTAAACGTTCTAGTATTAGTGCTTGCAGGGTAATTAGCAAAAGTTATTTTAAAATTATTAGTACCAATTAATTCTTTAAAGTCTGGTATAACTCTTGAACATAATAAAACTTGTTCACCATCTTGAATATCAAAATCTCCAGAAGTTATCTGGCAAGGCATCGCCGAGCCATCATCATCTTTACCTACTTCATGTGCATACAATACACTTGAGCCAGCAGTTACACCCATAATTGTTTCGTTGTTTGGTAAAGCTGTTGGTTCATAATTAGGTGCGTAAGGATTATTATAAACCCCACGATCAATCCAAGCAGTTCTAGCAAAGCCTGTATTATTGTACCAAATATTTTCTAAATAATTGTAAGTAACTGCTCTATTTAAAAAGGTTGAATTTTTGCTTGGATAAAACCAAGTTACTTCATTAAAGTCGGTATTAACTGCTGCTGCTACTTGTCCTTGCGCAACACCATCAATATCATCAAATACAAAATCTTGTACTGAACAGTCTAATTTTTTAATAGCACCATCAAACATATAAAATGCTGTTTGCGACATCCAAAACGTACTACCATTAACATCAACCACACAATTAGGTGATACTGCACCACAGTTAGCACCCACTTGTTGTAAACCAAATATAAAAGGTGGACCAATATTATTTAATGCATGTAAAGCTGTATCTGTCCACACTAGAATAGAACCCCTAGACCTAACTGCTGACACGATTCTTGATCCATCTTGTATTCTAAAAGTACCGGCAGAGTTAGTTGAAGCTGGTGCCCATTCACTAGGGTTTTCTTGAGAAGAAAATCTAAGAAATAAATCATCACGAGTGTTAGAACTACCAATAGTAGTTTCAGTGCCAAATAAAAATACATGTCGATCGGGAGAAGATACTAATAAAAATCTATTACTGCTTGGTGCACCACTAACAACCGCGGCCCGCGTTCCGGTACCCGCTGATAAATCCCATTTGTATAATTTGTCATTGTTACGAATCGCTAATAGATCTTCACCAAATGTATCTAATGACCAATAAGTAGCGTCTAATGCTACAGTAGAAGTAGCACTTGGTTTGTTCCATTGTCTATTACCATTCCAAGCACCAACACCCCAACCAAAACCAAAAGTAGATACATTGGTACCTATTGAAAGCAAGGCGTCTAAATTACCTGAACCACCGCCCCCGGATACTGAACCGGTAGCATTGGAAGTATGAGTAACAGTAAACACATTACTATTAGTAATAGCGGTTACCTCAAACTGATTATTCATGTCAAGACCACCAACAGCTGAAAAGTTTTTAAATATGACAAAATCACCGACCGCGAAACCGTGACTGTTATCAGCTACTGAAACAATAGGTGAACCAGAAATGGTAGTAAATGGATTGGTAAGACCTAGGTTATCTCTGCGTAACGGCGTGATATCAAAAAATACACCTTCAGAATAAATGTATAATTTCCTGTCTGTTCCTAAAGCTACGTAACGTACTCCAGCATTAGATACCCACGCTTTTATACCTCTGACTACACCACATATATTTGAGTTAACAACTTTTTCCCAACCACCAATTTTTTCTGGTAGACCAGTTCTAAAACGAACATTAGTTGCATCAACCCAACGACCTTCGGCCCCATAGGTAGAAGTTTGTTTGTCTATGCCTGGAGCAAATTGAGATTTAGATAATGACATTTATAATATCCATTTTAAAAAAATATTTGAACTGCGCCACTATTACCACTAGTACCAGATTTTATATTTTGACTCCCAGCTTGACCAATGTTGTTACCTGCATTGCCGCCGATACCAGCTCCATATTCGTCGTTTGGTCCAGTAATAGTGTGTGGACCAGGACCTTGGGTATTAGGACTTTGTGTTGCACTGGTAGGTCCAGCTATACCTTGCATACAGAATGCGCCTTCATCACGACTGCGAGTTCTAAATGCTACAACTGAAGTTCCAGAAGCTGAACCATTAGCGCCATCAAAAGTACCGTTAGGGTTTCCACCAGTTTGACCAGTGTAAGAACCTGATCCACCAGCACCACCAGTTGCAGTTATTCCAAATGCAGTGGTACTACCCCCAGTACTACCAGGGTTTTGTCCAAGTCCTTGACCGTTAGAGCCCATTTGACCGCCGCCACCAACAACTATATTATAAGTGGTTCCCGGAGTTACAGCAATAACACCTTCAAAATTACCACCTGAACCGCCTCTGCCTGAATTGGTGTTGTTGTCATACTGATTATTACTGTTCGAGTTTTGACCGCCAGCCCCACCGCCGCCTCCAGTAATAATAGCAAAAATTTTTGTAACACCTGTTGGACAAGTCCAAGTACCATTAGCAGTAAAAAACTCGCCACCATTTAAACCAAGACCTGTTGATGAAGCAGGCAGTCTTGCTGCAGGTACAGTGCCTGAAGATAAATTAGATGCATTTAAAGTTGTTAAACCAGAACCATCACCTGTTAGTGTAGTCGCGGCCATCGCTCCGGAAACGGTTAGGCCCGAGCCAGTGGTTTCTGCTTTGAGAACATTATCGTGAAATAATTTTGTAGCACCATTAATTGCAGTGGTTATGTAGTTTTCACCCGTAGATGATTGCAATCTTAAATCATTACCTTTTATAAAACCGGT
>Ga0181412_1000376_pt1 | contig 19129 bp, 32 predicted proteins | sample 35SPOviralmetaG_FD_130113 | JGI IMG/M metagenome (GOLD analysis project Ga0181412, IMG submission 130113) | Marine viral communities from the oligotrophic San Pedro Time Series (SPOT) site, San Pedro Channel, CA, USA - 35 SPOT_SRF_2012-08-15 | ecosystem: Environmental > Aquatic > Marine > Strait... | reverse complement strand
TAATAACTGTTGGTGATTCTTTATGTGTTGCATCTACTTCTCCAGTTTCAGGATCAATATATGAAATATAACCTGAACGGGCTATTGCATATGCTTTCTCATCACTATCATAATGATTTAGTAATGCTTTACCTAAATTATCTGGATAACCATCATAATGGTTGTAAGTAGTAACGATAGAAGTCAAGTCTTCATCAATATACGCTACTTGTGCTCTTGTTGCCATAGTTTAAAATTTTTATTCTTTAATTATAAATATTACAGATTATACTTAGATTGATATTTTTCAATAAAACTTGCACCTACTGATAATTCTAGTATTTCTGCTTTATCAGGAACTCCAGGTAATTTATTAGCTGTTAAAATATAATCAATGTTTTCATTTTTCCAAATCTTCATTTTTACTTTAGCATTTGAACGATTTGATGTTTTAAAAACCATTACTACAGGTTGTTTATTATATGCTTTACCTTTTTCTGGTTTGATTTTTTCGTGCTTAAATCCTTTAGGATATTTTATTTCTGTTTTAAAAGGTCCATTTTTAGTTATACTATTATCATAATGCCAAATGTAAGTACAACCTATTTCTGGTTTGGATGGAACTTCATAAAATGTTTGGGTCCATTTTTCTTTAACTTCTTGGGGTGTTTCTTTGGGTCTTCCTCTATTTTCTGCCATAACTCTTATTTATACTTAAATATACGAACAATATCTTAATTTTCCAAATCTTTTGTACGTTGAAAGTCCTCAACTTCATACTTTAGAAACAACTTAGTAAGCGGACTATAAATAATCTTATCAGTTTGTCGCCCAAATACTATTTTTGGGTTGGGGTTTAATTTAATAGTTTTTCCAATATTAGGAGTGCTAAGTAATTTTTCTAATTCATCATGGGGGATAATAGCAACCCTATCTTCATGGTACATATAAATTGCTAAATAATCATACTTACCTGCCTTAGCATCTGACTTATAGGCTAGAATATTAGTTGCTGTAAAACTTGTCATTGTTTTAATTTCAACTTTAGCTTCACCAATTTTTTTATTATTCATAGGAACTCCTCCTATTGATTGATAAATTGGAGCGATTGCATCATAACCTGCAGCATTATCCTTTTTCCAGCCAAATGCCTCACATAAAATTTGTTCACCAAATGCCCCACACATTGATGCTAACTGGTTACCATCTAATAATTCGTGGTACTTTTCAAAATCTCTAATTACTGATTTAAACATAACTTTTATTTTAATTTTAATTGTTTTTTAACATCTTTCATGTGGCGACATTGTCTATCTTTTGCTCTCCACTTTCCAGAACAAGTACAATCTACTTTTCCACCTGTAACTGTTACTGTATAAAAGTGACCTGGATCTGATTTGGATTCAAATTGGAATTCATTTTTTTCGGGTTTTACCTTTTTAGGTTTTGGTTTAACCCAATTAATATCTTCTAATGTTGTTTCAGGTAGAACTTTTTGCCAACTTGGAACAATATATTTTTGACCTTGTTGATCAGTAAATAATGATGGGGGTAACATTTCACCCTTATATTCATATTTGAAGGGTTGAACATTAACGAAGGGACCAAATCCTTTAGGATTAAATTTAAAACCTTCACCATTTGGGCGATAGATAATACGGTGTCTTAAATTACCGTATTTATTTGTATTTGTAAATTTATATAACATAACCTTTATTTATGCCATGAATATACGAACGCTCCCTCAGGAAACCAAATATTTGCTATGAAATTGTTAAAGTAACTCCACCTGTTGATTTCAAGAATGAAGAACTTATTGCAACATTAGCTGTTGGAGTAAACGTATATGAACCCCCACCTTGAGGTACTACAACTGCAGATATAAATGAAGATGTAATTAATGTATTTTCATCTATACTAGTAAATGAAGCATATGAACCTAATGAATTTGAAGGTTGTGTATCATAAAACCCATTAGCATTTCGAACTGTCTCTATAGTAAAATAAGCAGAACCCGATGCTACTGGAGTACTAAGTGTAAATGTGTAAGTCGTTGCAGCTGTTAATGCCTCTATTGGTGTACCTGCTCCGTATAATTGATCTGCTGTGTATGATGCCATTTTATAATTTTATTATAAATATTAAGAAGGAACCACTACTCCACGTTTGCTAACAACTTCAGATGATTTTGCATTAGCAAATTCAATAGATAAACCAACATCTTTGGTTTCATGATACTTTATTATAAAAGCAGCCGTAAATGTATCTCCAGCTCCACTTACATCTATTGTTTGTTGGGGGTTTGGAGATGGATAAATTATACTTTGGTATTCAGCACCTGATGGGCCTAAGGTTGTTATAATATTATCTGTTGTTAAATTAGGGTTATTATTACGTTCTGATTTATTTAATTTTACAAAATCAAAGTTTTTAGTGATATCATTAGTAAGTTTGCGTTTACTATCTAAAATAGATAAAGTTGATTTATTAGCAATTTCTATTAAATCTAGATTTCTTAAAAATCCTTTATCATAATCACTTACAATCACTATATCAGCTTGACCAATTAACATATCAGTATCTATTCCCCATTTAAATGGTTCAATATCATCTTCTCCTTCATCAACCCTAAAAAACATATGGTTTGATTTTTCTTCTATATAACGTGTTTTAGTTATTGTTAAACCATACCCTGTATTTTTATCTTTAGGAAAAATTGAATTAATATCCCAAGATTTAATTTCAACTAATGCTTTAACATTCTGTTTGGTATTTCCAGCCATACCCTCGTTTATCCTAACAGAATATGGGTTTAATACGGGAACTGGTGCTTCAGGAGATAAACGATTTGATATACAATACTCAAATTTATCTATACAATGTTCTCCAATGATTAATATATTATTGTTTTTCATTATACTCTTTTTCTATTTGTAAATCTAAACTTAACATAATACAAATAAGTTTTATTGAATGAGGAGATTTTAAAATTAATTCTACCCATAAATCATCATCAAATTGATTTAAAGTATATTCAATTGCTTCGCTATTATCTTCTTTCTTCAAAAGGATTAACTGGATTTGTGTTTTTCTTCTTATATTTAATTTTTCCTTTTCTTACTTTTTCAGCAGTCCATAATTTTGATTGTTCTACTGTTTGTCTAATTGAATTTACTGACATTTTATTTTGCTTTTAAATTATTAATTTCATTTTGCACTTTATCCCAATAATGTAATGTTGAGTTTCTTTTCCACCCTCTAGGACCTCCATTCCAGCATCTAGCAATTACTTCATCACTGTCATTTAAGTGGTGGAATGATTGCCAAATGTAAAACATTTCAATACTTTTTTCTTTACTATATCTATCTTCTAGAGTATACTTTTTCTTTACTTTATGTTTTTTAAGAATACGATTTACTTCTCTAACCATAATAGGTCTAAGTTGTAACACACCAACTGAAGGTCGAGATAAATGTTTATCACCTACAGCATTTTCATCACCTCTACTTTCAACTTGTATTAAAGCTTCTAGTAAATAATCTGTGTGGTCATCTTTAATTTCTACCACCTCTACTTCAATTTTTGGAGTTTTTAAATCTTTATACTCACCTAAATCTACTTGTTCTGCACCTCCACTAAATGTAAAAGGTATCATTAATAATAGTAATAAATGTTTCATTGTTTATTATTTTTATATACCCATAATATACGAAATGAATATTGGGATTCCTAATAAAATTTAAAATAAATCTAAAAAATCAGAATTGATATTTTTATCTTTTAGTTTTTGGGATTGCTCTTCATTCTTTAACATCTTGGTAGCTAATCTTTCAAGATGTTTTTCTTTTTGCTTATCATAATCTTTGACAAGTTTATCATGTTTAGAGCGTTTTATATTTCTAGTTTTCTTTTTCATATGTAAGCTACAATATCCATATCATCATCTTTACTATCATCCCCTAATCCTAATTCTTTTAATCGTTGTTCAGTATATGGATCTAATTCCCAATCTACTTCCCCCGTACTTACTGGTTTATGGTCTTCAATACCTTCAATCTGCTTATCATTAAAAATATCTCCAACTGAAAGGTAATAACAATTGTAACATAAAAACTCAATATTATCTTTACGATAATTTTTTTTATTTTTATCTTTGAAATGTAATAATAAGGGGATTTTGTAATCAATTACTCTCCGTTCGTGAAACCCACATGATGAACATTCTTCTAATAAATACCCTTCACTTACAAGTCTATATTTAATTTTATCAGGTGAGAATGAAGAAGCATCTACTCTACCTTCAATTATATCTAATAATGCAGGTTCTTTACCTTTATTACTTAAAAATTTAGGTATACCCTTACCTGATGGATTTAAATGTTGGTCAAATAAAGTATCAAACTCATTTTCTGCTGATTTATATAATGTAGCCCATTTTTTATAATGAGGGTAAGATACATTTAAATACCTAGCAGCCGCCCTATTTGAACGAGTTTGGGATATAGCAGCAACAATTTGCTCTTTACTAAGGGGTTTTGCTTTAGGCATTAATTATTTTTTTGTATTTTCTATACCAAAGGTAATTGTATGGGTATCATCACTTTTTATTCCATTAGATTTTTGATAATCATCATATTGTTCTGGGGTCATTATTTCAAGACCATTCCAAGTATGATCACCTGTACCATTCGTAGTAGTTACTGCTTTGTAGCAACCAGTTGAAGAGCAATCAACACATACCTTTGTATTTGGTAATGCTTTTATTCTAAGTGGGTTTATTGTAAATTTGCATTTAACACATTTCATATTTTTTAATAACTATTTGTCTTTTTTATATCTATAATTTATATAACCCCATAAATCTTCTGGGTTATTAAATTTATATTGTTTACCATTTTCATCTTCAATAGGAACAATAGTTCCATCAGGGTTAAATCTATCTAAAATATACCATTGAATTAAACTTGCAGATTCTTCTCCATACAATAATTTTAAAACATTTTCAATAACATCCCATAAAGGATTGGTATATCTCCCAATTTCTAACCCACTTAATTCAAATAACTTTTGTTCATCTATGTTGGCTTTATCTAATTTATTAACAAAATGAACAAATAAAGTTTCTTCTGTTTTACTAATATTATCTTTTATTGATACTTTTGATCCTAGAATCTTATTAAATAAATTAATAATTTCTTTTTTACCTTCAAAATCTTCCATTATAATAATTTTACACCAAATATTTCTTTGAATGATTTTAATTCAAGTTGTTTCATTCTACTAGCAATTGAAAAAGCTTCATTAATATTCTCAGCATATAGGACACCACATACCTCTTCTTTTTCATCCTTTAAATAAAAATATTTATACTTTTTCATTTGATTTTTTTAATTAATTTTTTAATCTTGGAACACTCTTCATAATCTTCATCTAATTCATAGATATTCATTACTTTTTCTAGTATTGAAGTATAATGTTGTTTTTCAACCTCAACTATAATAGATAAATTAAATATGTTAAATAATTCAACTTTAGAAAAATTACTATTAATTGCTTTTCTAACAGTTTTATATGATTCTTTTAAAACAAAATTAGTAAAAATACTTTCATTACTTAAATCAATTAAATCTTGTTTATCTTCCCATACCAATTCAATACTAACACCTTGTTGTTTTTTCTTTTCAGTTTTTAAATCTTTCTCCATAGAATATAATATTTTGAGGTTCCATTATAAATATTATAAACTAATTAAATCATTTTGATACTCTGTAGTTTTATTGATATTAATTTTTAAATTACCTAATTCAAATTTTCCTATCTCACCACTATCTTTAATAATTTGAGGGAGTTGCTGGATAATATTATAGTCATTATTATTAAAAGTTGTACTATCTATTGTAACTATAATTTCATTTTCTAAAGAGCCTACAGGGGTGGATTTAATTTTGTTTTCTAAATTAATAACTGTGTTAGGTTGTTCTTTATCTAAATAATGGGAAGTTATTACTTGCATCTCATCATCTAATAATATAGTTGAACACCAAGGTTCTAATATTTCTAATAATTGGCTATTACCACCTTTAACTTGAAAACCAATATCATATTTTGGTGGAATAATAGGTTTCATTAATGAATCATGCATTACCATTGATCCCCATTTACGAATAAAATTACGGGTTGATCTCATATTTTGAGCTAACCATTCAGGACTGTCTTCATATATGTTTTTCGCCTTATCTACCGTGTTACGTCTACTACCTCTACAAGTCATATGATATACACAACCATGCCAAGTTTGGGTGAATTTAACACCATTTAGTTGGAATCTATTAAATATATCACTATCTTCTTTTGATTGGGGTGCATATAGAGGATCATGCCCTCCTATTTCTTGAAAATCACTTTTCCAAAATGCCCAAGGTGCAAATATACCTTCAGTAACATCATCATTAGGTACTCTAGAATCTAAAAATTCAAGTAACCCATTTTCATTAAATTCCTCAGGTTCTACACCAAAGTCTTTAAGTATTTTTTCTGGACCATCTGGGTGTAGTGGGGGTTCAATTCTAGTTAATGATACAATTGTTTTTTCTTTTAATTCATTTTCAATTGCATCTAGAGCACCTGGACATAAGTACATATCAGCATGGTAAATCATGCAAATGTCATTTGTTGCTACTTCATTAATTAGTCTATCATATAAAATAGTATGACCTACTCTTTCAGGACCATCCCATTTTAAAGCTTTGAAATTGGAATCTTTATCCATCATCTCAACACACCAATCCCAAGTTCCATCTGTTGAAGCATCATCTGCTACACAAATTTCTACTTCATGGTTACCCTGATTTTTCCTTATTGAGTCATAAGACCATTTTAAATATTTAAGATTATTTCTACCTGGTTGGATTAGTGATATTTTCATTATATTTCTGTTTTAGACGAATATAATAATATGGTGTTAATATTCCAAAGTATTTTATTATTTTTCTATAATTTTAGTACTTCCATCGGTGTAAACATATCTGGTTCCTCTAATACAATTTTCTCTTATTGAATTATAAGGACATAAAGTAATTATATCACTACCTCCACCAGAAGATATATCAGTTATACCTGCTTGATACCCCACATTAAATTTAGCTTTTCGCTTAATGTAAATTTGTTCTCTTATACTTAACCCTAATTGGGAAAAGTCAATTCTATTAGGAAAAAATTCTTCCCATTTAGTATTTTCTAGTTGGTTTTGAGAATAGTAAAATATAGGTAAATCTTTATACTTTTCAATATATTGGAAAAGGTATTCCTCTCCATCCCATACTCTATTAGCATATTCTTTTAACCTGGATGCTAATAATAAACACCCATAATTATATGAACCAATATGTTGGTTAATTATATCTTCACATTTATCCATTTCTTTTTGAGTAAAATATAATTTTGGAGTTGAATCAATATTTTTAATATCATCATCATTAAATCCCCATCTTCTTAATATTTGTTCAGCTAGTGGTTCATCACAGGATACAACTTTATTACCATCATGTACTAGTTTAGTATAAGATCTATCATGATCTATAAAAACTTTAGTAAATTCCCCAACGTTAAATATTTTATCAATAAATGGGTTATTTATTAATATAGTATCTAAATTACTAGTACCTGTATTATTTTCATCAAATCCCCATTTTTCTATTGCTGAAGGGCCTAAAATATGGTTTATGTATTCTTTAGATGGGAATGCAATCTTAATATTAGGGTATTTTTGTTTTAAAGCTTCAAATATTCCAGATATAATGCCTAAATCTCCTATACTATAACACATTCTCATAAATGGAAACCACCCATTATAATCTTTAGGTAAAGTAGGTACTTCACCATTTTTAATCATCTCATAAGGTACTCCAAGATATTGTACTTCACCCAGATTATGTAAACGATCATTATCTATTGTCCACTGTTGCATTATATTCCATTTGTATATAGTTTCTCTCCCTAATAATTTTTAAATTATTATTATAAACAAAACCTAATTTTTCATATAAATTTTTAGCAAAATTATCTTCAAATACCCATAATGAAGCATAATCTTTATCTTTTAAATAAACTTCATACGCCATTCTAGCATATCCCTTTCTTCGATAAATTGGGTGAATATCACACCCAACTTCATCCCCATCAGTTCTAATGTACCCTACTGAATGTCTATTTATTTCAATAATATACCATTTAGGGGTGGTAGACTCAAACCAGGCTCTACATTCATTATACTTAAATATTGAATTGTTTTCTAGGTTGTTTCTTGTAGATTCATCATTTCTTACTTCTAATAAAAAGAGAAGATCATCAACTTTTAAAGGTCTAAGATTTAGGGACATAATCAAATGGTTGGATTAGTAAAGGATTACCTTTAGGTTGTTTGGGGAAATTGTAATATTGTGTAGAACTTTGTTTGTATATAGTATAAGCTATTTTTGATATATCGTTAATTATTAATCCTTTATCTTGATATTGTTTTAGAAAAAAGATTTGATTTTGAGCAGCATGGTGATAATTATCCCGATTTTTGGTCTTTGGGGGGTGATGAAATGGGTTTTCTAGGTTGATATGTTTGTTAATTATTAAACCATTAGAGACACTAGCATGGGGACCCATTCTACTATCATTAGTAAAATAACTAGCTACAAATATACTATTATCTTTAATTTCACTTTTGAAATAATCTAAAAAATCGTTTTTTACGGGGATGTAATCATCTTCAATGAGAAAACTATATTCAAAATCTTTTGCGGTTTGTTTTAAGCCTTCTCCCCAAGCACCATAAGAAATGTTTAAATTTTCTCTAACTATTACTAAGTGAGGGATATTTAAAGATAAATTTTTAGTGTAATCAATTATTTTATCTTCATCAGGGTTATTACTTTCATTAAAAACAAAAGTAATTTGGTCTATCCCTTTAGGATTAGTTTTAATAAAATCGCAATGTTTATTAACATAATCTTTTAAAGGGGAATGAAGGTTACGACGAGATGGGGATTTGTCTTTTAACATTCTCCTTCTCCCTCCATATAAGGCTACAATATAATTAGTATTCATTACCACCCCTTTTTAATACAATCTACAATGTATTTTCTTTCTTTATCTGTAACCCACCAACCAACAGGAATAGAGACTATTTTACCAATAGTAGCATCTAATGCTGGTAGGTTAGATTGAAATTCATTTACACAAGTATGCTTATCATTACGTTCATGAACTTGAGAAACAGCAATATTACACTCATCCATATGTTTATAAAAACCATCTCTATTATCTACTAATAATGAATAAATCCAAAAAGCAGAGTCAAATCCGTTTTCACGTTTTAATAAAGTTACACCTTTAATATTTTTTAAATTTTCATCATAATAAGCAGCATTTGCTTTGTGTTTGGAAATAATATCATCAGCATGTTTCATATTTTCAATACCCACAGTAGCACAAACATCATTCATATGGAATTTATAACCCCATTCCTCAATATCAGCTTCACAACGAAAATCTTTTCTATCTCCATCTCTATCGATACCATACCATCTAGATAACTTACCCCTATCATGTAATTTTTTATGGGGAGAGAGAAGTAAACCCCCATCAACTGAAGTAATATGCTTAATAGCTTGTAAGGAGAACATAGTTAAATTGCCATGAGTTCCAATTGGTTTTCCTTTATATTCAGATCCAAAAGAATGAGCTCCATCTTCAATTACTGCAGGTCTAAACCCATACATCTGTTGAGCTTTATCTTGTATTTGTTTTATTTTGTCTAAATCATTAGGGTATCCTCCCCAATGTACTAACATTATAACTTTGGTTTTAGGCGTTATTTTACGTGCTAAATCGTCTAAATCCATGTTTAATGTTGTTGGGTCAATATCAACCCATTTTAATTTTAAACCATTAGCTAACACAGGCCAATTTGAAGCTGTACAAGTCATAGCAGTTGCTAAAACTTCATCTTCTGGTTCTAATCCAGGCCATTGAGAATTGTATTGAATTATACCTTGATAATTTTTTGGGTTTTGGGAGGGTTTTTTTAATAAATGAAGAGCTAAATGTAAAGCAGATGTGCCAGCATTTACAGTTTGAAGATAATCATGTTTAAAATGATCTTTAAGGAGTGATTCAAATTCTTCTACTTTAGGTCCCTGTCCTATATACCCACTATCTAAAACTTCACCAACTTTATCTTTTGCCGTAGGTGACATAAATACTTTAAATAATGGAATTTTATTGTTTGGTTTATTCATAACTTTAGATTTTTTCATAAAACTCATTTTGTTGTTCTTGTCTTTTAATATTTTTTGGATGGTATAATGCTAATTCTTCTTGGGGTGGGAAAGCTGAAAATTTGGTATGACCTTCTAATACTTCATGTACTTTATTCTTCCATTTAATAGTTGAGTTATTTTTATATACTCTCATTTGATAATCAGGCCAGTTAACCCATCCCTGATCATTAACTCTCCATCTCCATTTTTTAATATGTTCATCAGTTAAACCTTCAACAGTATTAACTCTAGGCACATGGTAAACATCAACTTCAGGATTCGTTTCTAAAATACTATGAATGTTATTTATTAAAATGGGGTTTGGAACCTCATCAGCATCAATTTGAAATATATAATCTCCAGAACATAAACTTGTAAGATGGTTTTTCCAATCAGCAAAATGATTTTTGAATGATTTTGATATTGAAGTGACTGGTTGGTCTTGTAAGTAACTCCATACTTCAGCTGTACCTTTTTGTTTATCAAACAATACAACTATTTCATCTTCGGGTTTTTTACTATTGATTAAAATAGGTAGTAATGTTTTAATTTCTTTGATTTCATTACAAACTGTTATTGCGTAACTAATTTTCATTTTATCTTATTTTTGGTTAAAAATCCCTATATAATCTAAAGCTTCTATATAATCCTTTTCTTCAAATTCTTGAATAGTTTCCATATCCATTCTATATTTGTAAAACTCACCTTTTTTACCTGGGATTGGATATTTTTCTTTATTTTCTTCGTTTACTTCAATTGCTTTTACTGCTCCCCACTTCCAGTTTTCACTACTAGTTCCATTAGCAAATATCATCCCCTTTTCAGGTAAATTAATAGTTGAAGGCATCCAAACTTTTCCTTCATCATCCTCACCCATTAATTCTTTATATAAGTTGGGGAGAAGTTCTATTTGTTCTTCAAAAAATTTAGAATCTTTTTTTAATAAACTATTAGTAATAAACCCACAACCATAACATTGGTAGTTATTAATTTCATGGTTTACTTCTTGAACATAGCAAGCATCTGACCCACATCTAGGGCATGTTATCATATTATCCATTTATACTTTTTTTAATTTTGGGAGTTGGAATTGAACTTGTTCTGAAAATGTAGGTAGATATTTTTCAAGAAGACTTTCTAATTGTTCTTCCATTTTTTCAAAACTAAAATTAGATCTACTAGAATATCCTTGACGTTTACCTTTTACTTTCCAATCTTTATAATTCTCAAAAACGTCTTTTAAATAATGTCCTACTTGACCGTGGTCAACATTAAACCATTGAGAACCTTCTATTAACATATCTTTTTGTTGGGCAGATTTATGAATAGGAGCTAATTTACCATCCATTAAAGCTGTAAATTCTTTCTTTAAGAAATCAACATGACCTGACCATCCTGTAGTAATTATTGGTTTATTAGTTAAACTAAATTCTAGTAAAGGTCTTCCAAACCCTTCACCTTTAGTTAAACTAACCATTGCTTTAACTTTACGATGATTATATAACTCATTCATTTCCTCATTTGTAAATTCCCCATGAAGAATGTAAATATTAGGTAATTGGTTTGCGGGAACGCTATTGCGAATAGAATGTAGTCTTTTTTGCATTTCATATCTGTCCATATAACTAGACCCAGCACCACTTATTTTTAAAATTAAAGCAGGTACTTTCTTTTTATTTTTAAACAATTCATAAAAAGCTTTAATTAATAACCCTACATTTTTTCTATCTTCACCTAATTGACCACGCATCCAATGTCCTACAAACAAATAAGCAAAGGATTCAGGAATTTCATCAATTGATTTAAATAAATCATTATTAGTCATTGGGGTGTCTAATGGTTTGTAAAGATCTAAATCAGCACCTTCAATTAAAACCTCACATGGGGTTGTTAATTTTAGTAAAATTTCTTCCCCATTTTGATTTTTACCATTATAAGTAGTTTTTTCAAAAACATCTTTACTATGTTTAGATGAAGTTAAAATTAAATCCATTCTATTACACCCTTCAATCCATTGGTGAGCACAAGTAGTAGTTTCAATCCCTGCTGTAAGTCCAATATTATATTTTCCAACTTTTTGAAATTCATTAGGTACTGTTATTTGACACCAAATGTCAGGTTGTTTATCTAATTGGTTATTAGGTAAATTTAATATATGTGAATTTAAAAATCCCCATTCTTCTTGATGATCTTTAATAAAACCAAATGGGGTACCTCCCCACCTTTGTGGTAATATTTTAACATCATATTTTTCACTTTGAATTAATGCTTTAACAAAATCTCTAGAACGCGCTCCATACCCTGAATAGGTGTCAATAGGGCAACTTATATAAAATGTATTTTTCATTTAGTAAATTATTTTATGTTTTAAAACTCTTGATTCAAAGTCAGTATCCTTTAGAAATTCAAATTTTTCTCTAGGTGTCCATGTATCAAATAATTCATCTAATCCTTCTATAATTCGATTAGACATTTTTTCTGAGGTAAATCCTGCTTCATCTGATAAAGCCCATTCCATACCTGCTTTACCTCTCTCACGTCTTTCTTCATCACCCATCTCGTACATTTCCATAATTCTATCAGCGACATCTTCATAAGAACATCTGTCATCATAAATGTATGGTGTTACTGGGGATCCAACAATTGATAAATTGGTTGGGAATGTTGGTAATACCCATTTTCCATGTTTAGTATAAGTACCCCTATGGTTAGATGGGATATTTTTATCAAAATTAACCCAATTACCATTTTCATCTTCAAAACGCATTTGATCTTGCATTCCACCTGTTACATTAGCAATAAATGGTGTACCAGTTAATAATGATTCAGTTAATGCTAATCCCCACCCTTCAGCAGAAGAAACTAAAATAACTCCATCAGCACAATTATACAACATATTCATTTGTTCTGTTGTAAGTTTATCTGCTGAAATTACAATATTACCATCATTTTCAGGGAAGAAATATTCAATAACTGCTCCTAAATCTGTTCCATGCTCGCTTACAAGTTCTGTATGGAGGACTAGAGTACATTTATCTCTTTTTTCTTTTGATAATTCATCTAAGAATAATTTCCAAGCTAAAATTGTATCTGATATTGCTTTACGTCTAATATTTCTAGAGTTAAATAATAACATAAAGTCACAATCTTTACCTTTTGATAAATGTTTTCTAAACTTATTTAATTCTTCACTTGTTTTATTTAAAGGACGAAATACTTTATTATTTAAACCATGAGGAACATATTTTATAACTTTATTTTTAGCTTTATCACCTAAAACAATTTCGTTAATAGCTTTTGTTTGTTTTGATATTCCAAACAAAGCATCACATGACTCATAAAATTCTTTATTATACATTGGAGCGGGCATGCTATCCCAAATATTAAGATATACAATAGGGATTTCTTTCCTAATTTGATTTTCCATTTGAAATACCCATTGAAAATATCTTGGATCTGTAATTAAGAAAATAGCATCTGGTTTTTCTGTTTCAATAACACTTTTCAATAAATCAGGATTACCATATCCATCTGTTGGGTATAGAATAACAGATGAATCATCAATACCTGACAATTTATTATTATCTTCTGATAAGTCAATTCTATTTCCTTTTTCAGGGTGTTTTACAGCACCTGCTAGTTGCACCCAATTATATCTGTGAGAAGTGTGTAAAACCATTTCTCTCCCAATTTGAGCTACTCCTGAATGTACTCTAATATCATCAGTTAGGAGTAATATTTTTTTCCTATCTGATTGCTTAATATAACCTTCTTTCATAATTTATTTTTCTGTAAAATCTAAATTTGTATGATTAGTAATTTTTTTCCTAAATTCTTCATCTGTTAAGAACAAATGAATTGCTCTATCAGATAATTTTTGGAAAGAAAATTTACGTTTAACACATTCAATTTTGAAATTTTCAAATAAATCACTTTGAACTTTTACACTAGTTAATGTCATTTCTTTATTACTCATAATTTTTAATTTATTGTTTTAATATACGATTTTTACTGTGATACTCCACATAATTCTGAATTATCTTTAAATGGGCAGAAGGTACAATTCCATTTTGATGGGGTTGGAGTATAATTTTTATCTTTATATCCTTTTTTATCAAATACTTCTTCAATAAAACCATTTAAAGCTTTATCTGCTTTATTCAACTTTACTTTACCAGATGCTGGGGTAAATGTTTGTATTCTAGGGATAACATAATCGGGGTGGTTAAAAACTTTACGTTTTAAAATAAAGAATTCAATATCAATATTACCTATAGGAATATTAAACTGTTCAGAAAAAAACTTTTTATATAGTATTAGTTGGAATTGCTTATCTTCATCTTTTTTAACTTTAGCATTCCAACCCCGGGTAGAGGTTTTAATATCTATAATTTTGAATGTTTGGGTAGGCTCATGATACATTACAATATCTAAGTAACCCTGATATATAACATTATTATAAAATTTATTTGGGGGCATTACAACAGGTATTTCACATCCTACCAAATACCATCCTTTTTTATTAAAATATTGACCTTTTTTCTTTTTAAAAGTCTTTAATATTTCAACCCCATCATCATAAAACTCTCTTAATTCTTCGGATGAACTAAAATGACTACCTTTATTTTTTTTATATTGTAATTGATATTCTTCTCTTAAGGCATCTTCAAAAATAGTATAAATATCTAACCTATCAGCAGCAGCACCACTTTCATCATACATTACATCTAAATAATGTTGGAGTGCTTCATGTAAAGCTGTTCCAAATACAGTATGAACTGTAGATGAAAATATCTTATGTCCATCTTTGTATTGAAGAGCCCATTTGTGGGGGCAGCTTCTATACATTGAGAATTGAGAATAGGATACATTTTTCTGGTAAGCATAATTTATCTCATCAGGTTTATATGCTCTTATATCTTTTACAATTTGAGGTAATTTTTTCTTTTTTCCCACAACTTTCTAATTTTATTTACCCCATGAATATACGAACAATCTTTGGAGAAACCAAATCCGGTTATTTTTTCCACTTTCCCTTCATTACTAACTGGGCTATAATACCATAATTAGATATGTCAATGAAACTATCAATCATAGGTTCATCTTTAACATAATTTTTACCTTCACGTTTTAACATGTTTTTTAGGCGGTTTATCTTGTCGTTACAACGCAACCAAATGCCTGTCAGTGACATATGCACATCATCTTTCTCTTCAAGATTAGACCCTAAAGAAATATTTGATAATCCATAATCTAACATTTTACCCGCAAACAATTCATATTGTTCTTTTTGAATTTGCTTAAATTCTTCTGCTAATTCAGGATACATTTTCTCAAAGTCACCTACGGTTGACCCTACAATTTCATCATAACTTGCTTTCTTCATATTGTTAAATAACTTCTTTTTGATCTAAATATTTTTCTATTGTTTCTAATCTCTCATCAGCATCCGCTAACATAGCAAGTGCTTCTTCAGCATTTTTATAGAAATCTTCTGTTGAATGATCTCCAATCCCTGCTGGATTTTTTTCTAGTAATTCTAAGGTTAATAATGCTTTTGCTTTGTCAGCTATTGCTGAAGTGTAAAGCATGTTTCTTAATTTACTCATAATTCTGCTTTTTTCAATAATTTTTTAATTTCTTTTTCTTCAACTCCCATATTTATCAAAATTCCTTCAACTCCAACTCGTCTTAAGATATCAATGTAATGATCTGCTTCTCCAAGAGAACATTCAAAATGTTCAGCTACATATTCTGCTAATTCTTGGTAATTTTTTCTTCTTTGGTTTTTGATATATTTAAGCCAGATTTTCTTTTTTGGGATCATTTCTCGGTAAATTGAATAAATTTGTTGTTTGTTTTGTGGGTTTATCTTTTGTACATAGTTTGCAACATCAATGTAACCTATATACATTGATACATATCTATGTATCATGTAAGAATTCCACTTATCCCACGAAGCTTGTGAGAAATTTGAAGGAGGAGATTTCTTGTAAGTTATCTCCTCCAACCAATCAAATATATTTTTTACCTCAATTTGGGACATTAAATAGAGATTTCTTTGTATTCTTCTCTAAGATCCACTGGGATAGTTGATTCTAGTACTTTGCCTGATTTAGAATCAAAAAATACGGGGATAGGCATTACAGCATCTTCTTCTGCTCCTACTACAAACTTAGATACTTTTCTAAGTAATACTCCTTGTTGGAAGACATGATTTCCATCTATGCCCTCAATTGGTGTTGTTGATTTCAAATCAACATTCATCTGCATGTTTTGTTGTTCACTCATTTTTAATTTAATTTAATTGTTTTTGTTTTGTTTATAATCTAAATAAAATCCAATCGCTACTAAAATATTCATACCTACACTAGCGATTATTTCGTGTAAGTCTTGGTATACATTTAAACTTAAATGAATATGTCCTAACATCCAGAATGGTATTGCCAAATTTTGACTAATCCAAATTATAAGAAATATTAAAAACTTTTTCATTTTAATTCTATTAATTTTGCAATGAGAGCCATTGCATTAACTTCTTTATCAATCCTAAAATTAGACTGATAGCTATACTCATTGATGTAAACAGCAACCATTCCTTCACTTCCATCTGCGTATACATTAGCATTATCATAAAGATAACGATACAACTCCTCAAAATCTTGAACATTAGCATTTGCAATAATTTGTCTAATTTCTCTCCAATTAGGTTTTTTCTTAGTTAACTCTTTCAATACTGATGCCATATAATTAGATGATACAAGGATTGATTTATCAATTACTACTTCACTATCTTGAATTGATAGTTGAATAGTATTAAGCATTTTACGAATATCTGGATAGAATTGATTGATAATGGTTTTTAAATCGTCAGCACCACAACCTACTTCTTCACTTTGAAAAATATTCATACAATGGTAAGCAATATCTTGTTTTGAAGGTGGTATTACTTTAAGTGTTTGACATCTAGATTGTAATGGATCAATAATACGTTCTATATAATTACAAGTTAAGATAAATCTGGTATTACGTGAAAATGTTTCAATAACATTACGAAGTGAAGCTTGTGCTTGTATAGTAAGAAAATCTGCTTCATCTAAAATAACTACTTTTAGAGGTTTAAAACTAGCAGATGAGGCAAATCCAGAAACTTTATCTCTAATGGTTTCAATACCTCTTTCATCAGAGGCATTAATATAAAGATGTTCGCAATCAAGATTTTTTACTATAATTTTTGCAAGTGTAGTTTTACCTGTACCTGCGGGTCCATAAAATATTAAATTTTGTATATCATTTTGACTTAAATATTGCGATATAGTTTTTTTAATATGTTCATTACCTACATAGTTTTCTAATGTATCGGGACGATACTTTTCTACTAATAACCCATGATCTCTATTCATAACTTCTTATTTATAACGTAAATATACGAACAATATTTAACACATCCAAGTTAAATACCTTGTTTAAATTCTCCATATAAACTAAACATTTTTGGTTCTTCTTTCTTAACTTCAACTTCATTAGTTTGTATAGCATATAATTTACTATCCATAGGGTCTAATCTATAAGATCCTTTAAATCCTGTTTGGTTTAAAAAAGCTTCTAAAGCATCTGTTAATGTGTTAAATACTTCTTTTTTAGGATCACCTACTAGAGACCACCTGTCTCCAGGGGGTACTCTAGTAGCAATCAATTGGTTATGTTCTACAACTTGCTTTTCCATAATTAATACCCATGCATTTGGTCAGGTACTGGATCTTTTTTATCAGGATGTTCAACAATAACACATTCTGTAAGAAGAATTGTTCCTGCAACTGATGCTGCATTTTCAAGTGCAGTACGAGTTACTTTTGTAGGATCTATAATCCCTGCTTCTTTCATATCAACAACCTCTTCCGTTTTGAGATTAAATCCAGCCCATTCACTATTACCTGATTCTAATAATTGATACTTTCCAATCATTTGAGCATCTGTTGAATCATAACCAGCATTAACAAGAATTTGTTCAAATGGTTTACCACAAGCTTGATATACAATTTGTCCTCCTGTTGTAGAAACATCAATTTTAGTACGAGCATATAATAAAGCAGCTCCCCCTCCAGGTACAATACCTTCTTCTAATGCAGCCTGGGTAGCATTTAAGGCATCATCAACTCGATCCTTTTTTTCTCTTAATTCAGTTTCAGTTAATCCACCTACATGAATAATAGAAACACCACCTACCATTTTAGCTAATCTATTTTGTAACTGTTCAGTTTCAAAAGGTGTTGTTGATTTTTCTACTTGTGTTTGGAGTTCTTCTATTCTAGTGTTTATAGAATTTTCATCTCCTTTTCCATCAATAATAGTAGTTTCTTCTTTAGTTACTGTTACTGCTCTAGCTTCTCCAAACCAATCCCAAGTAAATTTATCAAGTTTCATTCCTTTATCTTTATCAAATACTTGACCACCAGTCATAGTAGCAATATCTTCCAAGATAAGTTTTCTACGATCTCCAAAGTCAGGAGCTTTAACAGCTGCTACTTTTAGAATCCCTCTTGATTTATTTACAATCAAAGTTGCAAGGGCTTCATTGTCAATATCTTCAGCAATAATTAATAAAGACTTATTTGTTGCTGAAACTTGTTCTAAAATTGGAAGTAATTCTTTTACTTGGGTAAATTTATGATTAGCAACTAAAATGTAACAATCATCTAATTTACATGACATAGTGTTATTATCAGTAACAAAAAAGTGTGATTTATAACCTCTGTCAAACTGCATACCTTCTACTGTTTCAAGGTATGTGTCACCTGATTTTGATTCTTCAATATGAACTACTCCATCGGATCCTACT
>Ga0181412_1000374_pt1 | contig 19164 bp, 15 predicted proteins | sample 35SPOviralmetaG_FD_130113 | JGI IMG/M metagenome (GOLD analysis project Ga0181412, IMG submission 130113) | Marine viral communities from the oligotrophic San Pedro Time Series (SPOT) site, San Pedro Channel, CA, USA - 35 SPOT_SRF_2012-08-15 | ecosystem: Environmental > Aquatic > Marine > Strait... | reverse complement strand
CCACCACCAACGTTAGAAACGTTGCCATAAATGATAAGTGCGGAAACGCCAGCAGGGCAAGTATAGATACCGACACTACTACCCTTTGTTAGAGTATGTGTTAGTGTTCGGAATTTATTTAGTGGAATCGCTGCCATTTATTGTGCTCCTCCTAGGGCGATGATTAATGGTGTTAGGGTTGCTTGGATACTCTTATTAAAAGCATCACCAGTGATAGTTCCTGTCTGCTGATTGATTGTAAAATCATCACCGATCAAGAAGTTGCCTCGTTCATCTGTTGATGTGTGGACAACTTTACCACCATTGTCAGACTGAACTTGGTTTTCTGGAATTGTTACACCACCTTGAGAAGGTCTCGCGGTAGCGATAGTAACTCCAGTTCCGATATACTCAAAGGAGTGAGAAGACGCTAGAATTAACGACTGTCTGAAGAACGGAACGGTAGAACCAACACCAACATTAGCGGGAATAGTTTGGTCTACAGTGATTGTAGACACGCCCGCAGTAGGCGTAGTAGCACTATTTATAGTGTAATATGTAGGTTCAATTGATATTGTTCCGGTAGCAGTCTCACCTGAAGCAGGTGCTGCGATAGTTACAGTTGGACTATCACCATAACGATATTGTCTGCCGGTAGCAAACATATTGATTGCTGTAACTGAACCGAATCCAGAAACAACAGCAACACCATCAGCACTGATACCACCAGGACCAGATGGATTGCTAAATGTAACTGCTGGTGGGTTGGTACTAGTATATCCAGAACCAGCAGAAGTTACATCAACTTTCTCTACATTGTAGAACAATTCTCCAACATAGAATACTTGCCCAGTAAATGGTCTTTGTGTTCCAATACCAGTTACAGTAACAATATCATTTTCTTCAATCATCGAGACAGCAAGTGTTCCCGAGAAACCTTCAGTACCAACGCCAGAAGCAACTAAACCCTTATTACCAAAAGAAGAGTTTGAGTTGGTTAGGTCACACTGACCACCACTACCACAGAAGATAGCAATATCGTCACAGATCGTAAAGATCGAGACTAACTGAGCATAACCATTGTTGGTGATTGATACACCAATGCCACCCTGATTGTATTGTGTATATGAGTCAACAACCATGGACTTTAGTCCATCTGCCTTATTACCATCAATCCTCATACCAAGAGAATTTGGTACGAAGTTGGTACAGTTTCTAATATAAGGAGACTGAGTTATAACACCAACATACTCAGAACCAATACCAGCAACACCTACCGTAGCAGTAAATGTAGTAGCAGTGGTAGCAGATACTGATACAAGTGTGCCTTCTAATGGTTCACCGGAGCGTGGGTGATAATAACTCTTGTTATTATGGTCAGAAGCACAAGTAAACTGTAGACTTCCAGTTGCAAAACCGACCTGAGTAGCACCTGCTGTGATACCATGATCAGCAGGAATAGTAACAGTCATGATACCTGCCTTCGGACTGTAATCAGCGAAGGTAGGTGTTAGTTTAGTATCCCAATCACCAACGACAACAGCATCGGCAGCAGCAGATACAAAGGTATGAATGTTCTCTCTTACTGGATGATAAGAGATCATCGCACCAGTATTAGCGGCACCAATAAATGATAGGTTCTGAATAAGAACGCCGTTATCTACGTGGAATAGATCCTGTCCAGCATTTAGTGGGATAACCTGAGTGTTTCTCAGATCATCACCATCAATGGTTACATTATGCTCTAGACTGACAGGGTTGTTCTCTTGATATACACCACCAGCAACACGGATAACATCACCAACTTTGGCAATCGCTGCTGCTCCACCAATAGTTCTCTTAGCATTAGAGATCCTTAGACCATCATTACTATCAAGACCATCTTCAGCAACATAGATGATGTTAAGTGTAGAAGTACCAGCACCAACCCATGATAGTTCACCACCAGGATTAGCACCTAGAACAGATCCGATACCGGCTGTTGATGCCTGTGCGTCTAGGAATGTGCCACCAATCTGAACATAAGTATCACCACCGTCAGGTTTAATCTGGACGCGATACTCTGGTTGTGTGGTACCAACACCTACGCGATTTGTACTAGCATCATAATATAGTTTACTAGCACCACCAAACTTACCGTTTGCTTGCTTATACTGTACCTGGTGAGTAGCACCAGCAGCATTTGTCTCAATATCAGCAAGATCAGTCCAAGATACAGCAGTACCAACGGTAATCAGAGACTGACCGTTGGTACCTGCTACACTATTACTATCATATAATCTACCTGTTAGACGCATGTCCGTGCGGACATCTACGTCATAGGCGGGTTGAGTAGAACCAACACCAACCTGACCCGCTGCTACAATACCATCAAAGTTAGCGGTAGTAGCAACATCTAAACCATACTGGGCATCAGTTTTGCCAATACCAGTTCGATTATTATCGGCATCGACTATTAAAGCGTCTGTTCCTACTTCCAGACCTTTCTCGATGCCGAACTTCTTATTGACTGATGCCATCTAAGTAGAACGCTCCTTGTTATTTGTATTTATCAAGTGGTACGCATGATGTATGCGAGAGCATAATATGGCGGCAGGTTTTTGTTAGTTCCAGACTCACCTTGGGAATCGGTTGTATGTCTGTGAGTAGCATCAATAGAAATAAGTCGTCCATTATTCCCTTGATCAGAGTCTTCATTATGATTAACGTTAGTCTGAGAGAATATGCCAGTAGGAGCAGGTTGAGGATCATTACGGAAAGTTCCTGTTAATGATTTGGCATTGGTGTCACTTTCATTAATAGTAGAGTCCGTGGTATGTGAGTGTGTTACAAGTACAGAATCAGCACTACCACCCGTAGCACCAACAGAATATCCACTACCAGCAGCAACTACAAATCTATCTTGTAAATTTGGAGTTCCATTAGATCCATTACATAATGCCCATCCACCAGGAACAGATCCAACAGAACCTGACCATAGGATAATGCCACCAATAGGTGTAATACCATTACCAACAAATGTAGTGGCAGTTACAATACCTGAAGAGGTGACATTACCGGTTTGAGTGATGTCACCGTTAACAGTTGCACCTGTAAGTGTAGTGTCACCAGTAACTTCTAGTTGATCAATCTCATAGTTTTCTGCGGTAGCAGACTTAGAGATAGGACCAAATCTTTTCCAACCACCAGTAGTTCTAACCCAACCTAGATAACCACCTGAACCGAACGATGTTCTGAATAGGATGCTATCAACATTGCTGGTTGGTGTGGTATCACCATCTTTGATACCAACATAAACACTCTTACCAATGTCACCAGATCTGTCACCTCTTAGTAGCAAATCAATGACTTCAGTGTCGGCATTGGACTGAAGACTGGAGTTGATTGTTACACTATTAAATGTAGCATCTGTTGGGAACTCTGCTTTCTCTGTAATCTTTATCGTAGTGTCACCACTACTTCTTGGAGGAATGATTGACTTAATTTCACTCGTTCCTGCTTCAATCTTGAGTTTACCGATGTAGAAGTCACCCAGATCATTCATACCAGAGTAGACAATAAATCCACCACGGTGCTGAACAGATTGTGAAATTAGTTCTTCACGAACACTTCTTCTTCTATCCTGAACCTGCGGCATCGCAGTAGAATAGTTACCTGGACCAAAACCAACATATTCGAAGGTGTGACCAGAAGCACGCAAGATAGAATATCTTCTAGATTCGATAGGTAGAACCTTGATCTTTCTTACGGCAGCATTAACAAGATGCTCATCAGCGTTTGTGCCCATCACACCACGGATAATCGTGGTAACGTTACTGTTAGAGACCATTACGATCTCATCATCGATCTGGAGGAAGTCTCCGCGACGTAGATTACCTCTATCATTAACAGGAACTGTGAACGATGTAGAAGTGGTTGAGATACCACTACTTAGAAGTGATGTGTGTCCTCCATAAATCGGAATACCACGACCATCTCCTCTTTGATTGATACCCTCACCATGAGCATTTACATTGCTAGCAGTAAATGTTGGTTTTGTAGAATTCTTACCAAAGTCTACAAATAGTTGTGCTCCACTTACTTTATCGGTGATGAAGTGTGTGCCATTATAGAAGGCATCAGAACCACTAATAACAATACGATCACCACGACGTAGACCAATATCACTGCTTAGTGTTACTGTACCTATACCACTTTCCTTACTATAATCAAGAGCAGTGACTGTAGTTGTAACACCAACGTGGTAAACATATCCACCGGACGAAGGACCATCAGCGACCCCGGAGACGGTGAACGTGGTATTATTTGTAACGCTTTCGATTCTTCGTGTTCCGTCATACGCTGTGCTTCCTACACCTACAACTTGTACAGCATCACCAATAGGATTCGCAATATTAGCAACTCCAAGAGTACAATCATCACCAGCAGAGTAGTGAGGAATTCCTCGGACTGTCAGTAGATCGTTAACATTATATCCAGAACCAGGATTGTTAAGAACAGCAGCACTAATCGTGCCAGCAGCAGCAACAGTTACATCAAGTGTTAGACCTCTACCAGTACCACCTTCTGCCCTAACGTTATAGTAGAACTCAGCATTACCACTGTTAGCACCAAGGTTAGTACCACCAGTTACACTCTGAATACCAGATACACCACCAAATCCGTGATCTCTATCACAAACAATCGAAAGAGAACCAGACGAGTGTGATGTGCTGGTGATAGGTATAACAGCACCGGCATCAGATATGAAGGAATCTAGACCTTCACGAGTGATACTTCTCTGAGGATCATTGGTCTCAACATTACCAATCTCATCACGTACAGCATAAGATACCGCAGATTTTGGATCAGCGTCAGGATTATCTACGTCTACTTCTGGGAAGATGTCAATGTCATCTTGACCGAAGTAATACGTTGTAGTTGAGAATGGTGATACGGTTGGTTGTGAGATATAACCACGTAGAGTTAGATCGTAGATACCATCCTGTGAACCAGACTTAAACTCTTGGATCTCACTCGAAGCATGAATCTGGTAACTAGCAGAACCATAGTCACGCTTGACAAAGTATGGAGAGAACGTTCTACCGGCACCGGCAATAGTTCTGTCTTCAAATGTGAATGGAATACCAGAGTTGATTTCAGTGATAGCACCTGGATCTGTGCTAATACCAATGCTAAATGTTTCGCGATTAGCAACAGCGGTGACCTCAAAGATACCGTTAAATCCAGAGTTATCAGCACCGCCAGTGTTATTGGCAGACTTAAGACGATAGACCTGAACAGTTTGACCAACCTTTAGACCATGTGAATTCTCGGCGGTAATAACACCAACGTTACCAGACCAGGAAGCATTAATAACGCTAGTCTTACTTCTGAGATTAGTTTCAGATGTTAGAGTATTGTTATCGTTCTGATAGTTAGTGTCATCAGGTACAGTAGAAGCATCAGCAATACTGAATCCTGCGGTAGGAGCAGAAGCGTATGTTTCCGACTGAGGAATAACAAGTTTTAGACCATATCTTCTTTCTAGATTATCTCTACCATCACGCTGTCTGGTGTAGAAAGCGGTCTTTGTCTTAGGTGTAATGTCAGTTTTGTTGGATACGATAATAGCATGGAGACTATTACCAGCACCTACGTTTACATACCAACCACCATCATACTGAATTGGGTGACCTGGTTCGCCAGGTTCTTTGCCAGAGACAGTAGATACAATTCGTAGATCACCACCAAGGTTGTTAACACCACTGATATTTGTACCAGCAATGGCATTATTAAACGTAGAAGAAAGGCGAACCTGATCCGCTGCTAAACCATCAGTAACAGCAAAGTATTCGCGGTTGTACTCTAGACCATCAGGTAGAGCACCATCTTCAGAATAGACTCGGACTTTCTCACCATTGAGGAACTTATGTTCGTCTCTTAGTGTAAAGGTATTACCGGTGATCGAGTTGATACCAGATACTCTACCAACAAAGTGTTCCTTACGGGCAGATACTCTTTCAGATGCTGCTGCCTGAGGAACAGGCATAAGGACCGTAGTAGCAAAACTGGTGTCACCTACACCAACTTCGATAGTTTCACCTACCTTGTTACCAAATGCGAATCCATTGATACCTGTAGGAGGAACATTGGATTTCTGATCATACTCATAGAAATATAGTCTGGTGTTAGCAGCAGTAGAAGTCTTCTCTACGTCTAGTGATAGATAGTTGACCTTATTCTGCTTGTCACTGATTCTCTGAGGAACCTGAATCTCAGTAATATAACCTTTATCGTCCTTAAGGAACGCCTCAAATCTACACTTATCTGCTTGTAGTGACTTGGCACCAAAGTTAGAGTTAGAGTTGGTGATAGACATATCACCACCAGAATCTGCTAGGAAATGCTTAGCATATCCGATAGCAAAGACAGATACTGCTTGGATAATACCATTGTTAGATACTCTAACGTGGCAGTTTTCCCAACCAGGTCTATGCTTAGCAAGGGAATCTGTGTGTAGGGATACAGCAGAACCTAGTGCTACTTGATCTTCCCAAGCACCAGTGGTTGTATTATACTTAACGTATGCGTTGTCGTCCTTGTTAAGTGCGATACCCGTAAACTGGGCAACAACCATGGACTTAAATCCAGTTGCTTTCGCACCATCAGCGTGCATACCGTTCATGCCAAAGACAGAACGGATAGAGCAGTTAAAGATATAAGGAGAAGCAGAACCTACAGTGTCACTCTCAATCTTAACGGCAGGACTCTTGCCAGATAGATTAGGTGTTGCTGTAGATGTAGGAGTGGTAGGTACAGAATAAGTAAACGATGTGTCACTTAGAACCTGACTTACAATATAACTGCCGTCATAGTTAGTATCATCAATACCTGTGATTAGGATTGGTGTGCCAACGTTAAAACCATGACTGGTTTGTGTTACTACTGTAACGATAGGAGTAGCAACATTATCGGTAGGATTAGCACCAGAATAGATGTCACTGATTGTGAGAGCACCTATTTGAGAAATAGCACCTACAATACGAGACTCATCGACAGTTGCTTCGAAGTCTTTATTTGCGGGGTAGTTAGGTAGAGCACGACCAGAGTTAGTACCATAACCCAGAGTTAGTTTCTGGTAGTACATGTCAAGGTCAGTATTACCCTGACCAGAGATCTGGTTTACACCGTCAGCGTACTCAAAGCAAGTGAGTTTATGGTGGGAATAATTTGGAGCATATACGTTTGTGGTGTAGTCTCTAAAGATGCGATCATTTGGATCTCCATCAAAGAAACTAAACCCAAAGAAGAAACAACCACCAGTTACACGGAAAATAGATGTAGAATCAATAGCGTCATTGTCAGGTTTCGGAACAAACTTAGGTTTGATCTTAGTCTTTCTTAGATCCTGACCGACGATAGAAGTACCACGAGGCATGATAACGCCACCGTGAGCACTGTTAAACCTGTAAAGGACATTGTTAGGATCCTGAATATCGAAGTTGGTGCCAACACCAAACTGATCGATAATCGCGGAGGTCCCATTAACATCAGTTAGTGTACCTGAAGTGTTAATCCTTAAACCTGGACGGTTATCAATATAATGGGTACCCGGAGATACCATAATAGTGGTCTTATCAAATCGGTCGTTGTTAGCACCGATCTGATATGAGAATCTTGCCGCCTCGATTAAGGCACGCTGAATACTCTTAAATGGACGAGTCCTGGAATTACCAGTATTACTAATATCGTCAGTTGCGTCAAGTTCCTCGGGATTGACGTAAATGACGTTGCCAGTAACGTTCTTTAGGAAATTCTCTAATCTGCTTAGCGGCATAGCCTATAAATACTGACACCATCTCTTCATGCTATTTATACCATGGCTATTGGTCCTCAGACTAATGCGTTAATTGACTCCTATAAATTAAAAATCAAGCAAAAACGCGACAATAAAACTCAAATTACAGAATCCAAAAAAGGATACAATATCACCGATTCTGAAGGTGGAACAATTGCACGTATTGAAGACCTCGATGTAGTCATCAATAGTTTTTCACCTGCTATCAATGGTCTAGACACCGAGGTCTTGCGGATAAATGGTCTTATCAACGATCAGCAAACTCTCGTCTTTGATCTATATACTGGTGCGACACAAGTGGGATGCACCACTTACACTATCCCAATGGTAGATAGTCTACGTGATGATGTAAGGGGATATAAGTGGGCTTTCTCTGGTGATAATCCGTTCGCAGAATCTAACGCTCTGATCACCAGTGCTAATATTGGGTATGGCACATATACAGGCATCACACAAGTCAGTCTAGGCACATTCTTCGGTCTAGACTCAACCGAATGTCCTGGATACGCTGCTTCTATCACGGCAGCAGAAACGGTCATTACAACGCTAAGATCGCAACGTACAGGTGTTATAACTCCAGTTCAGAACTTAAAAGCAGCAAGAGCAGAATATCAACTTCAGAAGTATGGATATGATCGAGCTTCAGAACAACTAGATAAAGAAATTTTAGAAGCAGAAGCAGTAATTACTTCTCTAGAGGGTTCTGATTCTCAGTATTTCTTAGAATAGAACTATCCATGGGGTCTTTTTCACCCTTAAGGATAGCATTTGCTCTAATATAAAAGAAACTGTCGGTTTTATCGGCAGTCTCTAAAGCGTCTTTGACTTTACGCCAATTCTCCAAGGTGTACTTATCCAAGGATATGGTGCGGAGGATACATATTATTTACCTTTTTTCTTTTTCTTTCGGTTTTGTTTATGATTAAACCGGTGATTTTTGTCTACTTCTTTACACCGTCGGATATGAGAAGCAAAATTAATTTTATCAAAGCATAAATGCCCGCAAAGCGGACATCTAATTTGAGACATACACCACTTCGGTGTTCTCTTTGTTTATACGAACCAATCTCAGAAGGTTGATGAACTGATCAGGGGTGTCACACAAGATCTCTTTACATGCACCCATGTCACCGTGCATACAGAAGGTACGGTTCAGAACATCTACCTCGATAAGGCTGACGGTTTCCTTAGAATTCATGAAGGTTTGGTTCGTGTTTTGGACTTTCCTATTGTAGCAGGTTTCTGCTGGATTTCCAATGGTGGGGGTGCCAATTCCTGAACTGTCACGGTGTAGTATGCTCGCAAGGCACCACCACCACCATTACGAATGATTGCTTTAGTGCCCCACTCAATACGATCAACGTAAAGTTCTTGTGCGGTACCGATTGCAGTTAGTTGAATGACCAATGATTCGGCGTCGATTTTGCCACGCCATTCTTCAGGAAACTCAATGATGCCGTCTACAGAGACGACTCCAGATTCTGTAAGCATGATTCTAAATGTTCAATTCGTGTGTTTTGTTCTTTGATTGCTTCGACTAGAAGTGCTACGAGTTTATCATACTGAACGCCTTTAACGTCCATAGCATTGCCGTCGCTATCATCAATCTTAGTATCTATAACAACTTCGGGAATGACTTTTTCTACTTCCTGTGCTATAAAACCGATTCGTGTACCAGGATTTTGCCTTTTTTTCTGACAATGAGTCCACTCAAATGTAACACCTTGAAGTGCTAGTACTTTAGATAGAGCACTAGTGATTGGTTTCACGTTAGTCTTCAGTCTGATATCTGAGTGAGTGTGAAGCTCATTTAATGATGAAAAATTATAAGTCCAGTCCCCAAACAGACTTCCAACGCCTGATGGAAGTGATGTCGCTAGTGCTGCTGTAATATTCTTAGGTTCTGCTGCGACTTTGCCACCAACCTCAACTGCCGCACCAACACGACTAAACAATCCTATCATATTCTTGATGCCAATCGCGTTCCAGATGCCAGTATTGTTACTGGCACCAAAGAAGTTGCTTAGACCAAGGTTATTCATATAACCGGTGTGCTGTGTGCCACCAGTTACATCCAGTCCAAGTGTAGGAATGCTGGGGTTAAATGGTGGGATAGCAGGACCGATGTTGACAACACCACGAGCAAATCCAATGTTAGTGGGAGCACCAAAGAATGCGGTGCCAGATACTGCTAGTGTGCCAGCAAAAGGATTGAGACCATCTAGGGTAAGCAGTGATTGATCAGTCTTGATAGGAAGACTAGGACCAATATAGATTTTCTGTGCCGAAATTTCTGGTGATTCCATCAGTTTAGTAGAATTTGATCAAGTAAAATGTCAACAATATCAGCAAGACCAGTAGGAATAATTTTCATCTTCTTCTCATAAACAATTACTGGATTGCCAGCCATAATATTCATACCTACAGAATGTGACAGGATTTTATTATCTGCTTTGATAACAACATTAGCACCTAGAGCATGTAGGTTGTTGTCAGCATCAAGACGAATGTTCTTATTAGAGTTTAATACAATGTTACCGTCATCAGGATCAACAGTCTCCATCGTAATTTTTGCTGCCTTGAGTGAGAACTCACCCTTACAGGCGACATTGATGTCACCGTCAGAGTAAATGTTCAGTGGACCTTCACCTTGCTGGAAGATATTAGATCCAGTCTCGTTAGCAACGGCACGAAGTTCCCATCCACCATCCTTAAAGATACGTAGACTAGAACCATTACCAGCAGCAACCTGAACCTGCGACTTACGTGTTATCCTATCGGCAGTTTGGACACCTACACGGATAAACCCATCCTCAGGATGGTTAAAAATGAGTGGTGGTGATGACATCAGTAACTACTTACACAATCTACAACTTTGAGTACAGCACTCTGTGGAATGTTGACAGTCTTACTATACTCTTCACGCTTACGGAATTTCATAACCGGACGGATAACAGCGCCAAATCCAGTCGCACTATTTATTCTCAATTTAGGCAGAACTTTACAACCAATATCAGACTGAACAATATCAGCACCAACAATTCTACCTTCCTGATCTAGTTGTGGTTTGAGTGTTCCACAACCACTTACAATCAAAGAATCCTGATCGTATCCTTTACCAGTGTTGATAACATCAATACCAACGATTTCACCTACAACTTCCTCACCTTCGTTGTCAGCAGTGGCAGTCTCAGGTCCTAGGTAACCACCTCCAGTGTTGGTAATGATAACGTTAGTAACTCTACCATCTTCCACGACAGCAGTTCCAGTAGCACCACGACCGTTATCACAACTGTCAGAGATAGTAACAAACGGTTTCTTAGCATAACCGGAACCAAACTGTGTCATATTTACACCGACAACCTGACCCACCTCATTAACGACGGCACGAGCAGCAGCACCAAATCCACCACCGCCAAAGATCTCAATGCTAGGGGCACCACATTTTATAACATTTGTGGGGCAACCACCAACCAATTCAGCAACAGCACTAGATTTTTCGTCATCAATATCAGGAAATATATTACTAATCATATTGCTGACAGAAGCACCAATGCCTGCTGCTGTTATTCCGTTAGTAATATTGATACTTCTCTTAAAGTCAGCAACCGATTTCTTACTAGGTCCGAAGTTTGCTGCCCAATCATATGGTTCTGGTGGACAAATATCATCCTCACAAGATAGGAACTTAAGACCCATCTGAACATAACCCATCGCCTTGTTAAGGAATCCCATGAAGGTGCCGAGGGGTCCTAGGATGCCTTGGATCGCCTCCATAGCAGGTCCAATCACGCTTTGGACCTTATCATTGATATTAGCGACTAAACCAGCAATCGCCGCCTCAGCGGCGCATAGAGGCATGTTGACGACCTTGCCAAATAGTTGATTAAGGAAGTCTTCGATAAGACCCTTAAGTGATTTGACAATTTTTTCGATGATACAGAAGATAGTATCCATTGCCTTAGATATGGCAATATCTTTTAGCAGACTATCTGGCAACAGGAAGGTAACAATATTCTCAGAAAGTTTTTTAATTTGTTCGAATAAGAACTTACGAGCAAGTCTAATCAATTGAGCAAATCCACTAGCAATTATAGTTGACGCAGAACTAATAAGAGCCGCAACATTATAGATCTCACCAAAAACAGGATCAATAAATCCTTCCTTATATTCTATTAGACCATTACCGATAGCAACAACAGATGCCAAGGTTCTGGCAACATCGGACATGAATCCTTTGCCACCCTTACACGCTTTTGCCTTGGGAACTATAATTTCTTTACCATCAATCGCCGCCTGCTGGGATTCTTTGCCGTCAGGAGTCAAACCATTATTATCTGGCAAACCATTACCGTCTGTTTTCTCACCATCAGTACGACGGACAGCTTTGCTAAAGTCTCGATTATAGTTTGCCGATAAGGGTAAAAATCCGGTGGTACCTGCCTGTACAGCATCATCAAATGCCATCAGGTTCTCTTCATTTTGCCCAGAAGATAGAGTACCAATAACAATAGGTTGTTGAGCATCATCACCATCTAAGAAGAATCCTATAACGGTCTCTCCACCTTGGATGAAGAAACTAGATCCTCCAAATCCTTTGCCAGTTCCTAAACTAGGAGGTGTGACAAAGTGTGCCCATGGTAGTTCAGAATCTGGTACTTCAGCGGTAGCAGGATGCTTGCCAAGGATTCTTACTTTAGCACGATATCCATTAGTAGTAGAAGAACCACGCCAAGCAGGATCAGGAGTGACTTGTCCCACAAACCAGTGGAACCCGTCCTGTCCAATATAATTGATCTTGCTTAAACGTGTTTCAAGCATCGCGTTCCTTAGAAGTTTTCCAGAAATATTCTGACTGATCGCCTAGACCATCTTGCCTATGACCAGACTCAACCTCATAGATCCTGGTAGATACCTTAAAGTCAGGCATCTTGGGTTCTTTGGGTGTTAGACTGTTATCATAGATTCGCATCCTATTGTTAGGATACAAAGCAAACTGACCATTTTCCAGAGCAATCAAATTGTGAGATTTATGTTCTGCTGGTGTTTCAGCAGTGCTGTAGTCGATCACATCTGGATCAGGATGATAGTTATCTAAAGTACAAATATATGTACCCTGGATATTACCATAATCCCTAGTATATATCTCATAATCAGCAGAGCCTGTAATTTGCTTGGTAATTGCTGTTACTCCATAGTCCATACAGTTCCAGAACTGTAGGTTAGGTAAATCTAGATCAGGACTAGGTAACTCTGGTTTTGATACAAATGCCGTGATTGGCAATTTGTCATACATTGCCGCATACTCAGGCAAATATGTCTCAAAATAAAACGCACGTCCAGGAACTGACTTTGCCGTAACCCAGACGCCTTCTACAAACTCTCCATGTCCGTCTTGATGATCTCTCAAATACTCCTTACGGACATAAACATGTTCACTAGGTAGGTTGCAGATAAGTGTACTCATTAGTCTTCATATACAAGACATTCTGGTTCCGATGGATTAGCATCACAATATAGTTCTAGTGGAGTAGGATCATGATGATCACCTGCCTCAATTTCTTTCTTGTGATGTTCCGCATAATCCTCTAACTCATGCAGTTCGCCCTCAATGTGACGACGTTGTTGTGGCGAAGTAGTTGGATCTTCAAGGATTTCTTTGTCCTTAGCGATGTGAGTCTCGATGTTTTTCATGTTAGTCTTGAATAGGAATCTCGTACAAGTGTCAGACCGGTGAAATCTCCCCCTGTAGAAAACTTATGAGATAATTTTCTGATCATGTAAAAACCAGACTGCGGAGCAGTTCCATGATCAGTTTTACTCATATTTATTTTAGGAAAAGTACACTTGATTACAAGTCCAACGTGTAACCCAGTGTTCATCGGCACTGTGATGTTTAGAGACTGGGAAAATAATGCTGCATATCTGGCAGCTCCCTGTGCTTGATAATAGGATTGATTTTGTGGTGTGTCAAGTTTTCCGGCACTAGATAGAGCGCCAAAGTCAAGGGTTGATAACATAATTCTACTAGGTCTATCGTCAATCTCAAATGGGATGTTCTCCACCTCATTGGATAACTTCATCTGTTTATTGATGCTGTCCCTAAACGTATACTCAAGGAACTCTGGTTTCTTATCAACGATATTAAAGTACCAGTTTGTAGACTTATATTGACCCCTTCTGAGTTTGGCCATTATATCATGATCTGTTTTCCACTGGGGTTCATTATTGATCCTAAAGTTGCTTGCCTCAGTGTATCCTTCAGCACCTTCTTCATATCTATACTCAAATCCAGAAGGATTATTAAATGCGTTATCAATACTAGCAAATCTAAACTTAGTCAGAGTTTCATGGAAAAAATAACCAGCAGATCCAGCAGTCTTACTATTACTTACAATAGGAATACTCTTTGGACATAGAGATCCAATAGCATGAAATGGACGCTTATAGTTGCCCATGAAATTATAAGCGTTGGAAGTCTCCTCAATCTCTAGACGATCTTGTGGGATTTCTAGTGTTTCTGTTAGAATCTTCTTAATACTACTGTGAATTTGCCCCTTATATTTGTGATATACACGGGTAACCTGATTATCTAACGCTGGTTTAGATTCACACTGAATCGTAAATGCTTCCTTCTTGGCAGTGCTGATAATATTCTTGATGTTAGTAATAACAAGAGGATATTTCTCGTCAAACTTAATGACTTCACCCTTTGGTAAACTTGGATGCTCTAGTGTTATGAACACACTCATACCACTACGGATGAATGATAATCTGCCATCAGTATCCGCTAGATCGATCTCCCAGTGGAAGGAGGAGTCAGAAACATCCTCATAATAAGAAATTAAACCACTCTGCAAGCGGCAATCGATAGGTTCTCCCTCTTCAGGAACAACCAATAACTCTTTGATTTTATGACCGGACGCAAAGAGTGCCATTAAGCTGTGTATTGAGAGGTGAGATCTATAATGTATCTAGCAACTTGAGCGTCACTTGGACCAGATATAACTCTGACCCCACCACCAGAACCACCACCACCCATCATTGGTTGTTGGTTTTGTCCTTCCTCAACAGGAAGAATCATAGAAACTTTTTCTCCACCACCCAATTTCATATTCATAAGTTGTTCCTGCTCACGATGAATTTGTTCGTTAATCCTATCTTGTAGACTAGGTTTCTTAGAAGGATTCAGTTGTTGTAGAGCCTCCTGTGGGATACCATCTGGATATTCTCTCTCTAGTCTCTTCATCAACAATTCCTGTTTAGTCATAGGATTACCCTGACTGGTTTCTTTTTTAACAGAAGTTGTAGTGGGACTGTCTTCTTTTCTAACAGAAGTTGTAGATTTAGAACCAAACTTCTTAGTTGCCCTAACAATGCCTGGTGCTGCTGGGGTTGCTGATTGATTTTTAAAAATCATCTCCAGCAGAATTTTCTGCTGCTGTTCGAGTGAAACATTAGGAGTAGGAGGTTCTTTTGGAGTTGAAATTTTTACTGGTGGTGCAACAGGTTTTCTCCGACTAAAGGGAACTTTCATACCAAAGGCACCCTTCCCTCCCAGGACTGATGCGAATGGTGCGAGAATAGAAGGAAGATTAAAGAAAGTGCCTGCTGCCTCCATCTGAGACACCGCTCTTGCATTTGATTCTGGCGTCAACTCAGGTTTAAACGAAATTCTAGGGGACATATCAGGTCCACCCATGAATCCTGCGCGATTAGGAGCAGTAGCACCAACCTGTAGGTATCCAAAATCTGTCATCCTGGATGCTGTCTTTCCAGTCTCTAGATATTCTTTCTGTAGTTCTATCAGAATACCATAAAGTTCTTTTGGAATTACTTTGCCAGTGAAACTCGCAACACCATCTAATGCCGCCGCCGTTGCTTCAGGAGTATCTCCTGGTGGTTTACCAGGTTCTGGTTTTGGACCTTGCTCCCCGAAGAATCCACCATAATCTGTACCTTTTGGTTCTACTGCTACTATAGGTTCTGGTTCAGAATAACATAGGGTGTTTAGTTTTTCTAACTTACCAAGTGCTCTCTCAAAACTATCCAACCCAGTTCCGAATGGCGTCTTCGCCAACATCATCCCAGATCTTTTAGTTTCTTCTATTCTTCTGGCATCAGCACCAGTAATACTATCAGCAACTCCCGATGCCAGACTACCACCTAGGAGACTGCCTAGGACTCCTCCTATGGCAGCACCAGGGATAGCACCAACACCACCGAACATAGCGCCTATAGCGCCTCCTGCCACCGCTCCTGCCTTCATACCACCTAGACCACCTAGCAGTCCTGCTCCCGCTCCTGCGCCCGCCTGGAGGTTAGTCTGACCGGATCCCTTACGCATGGCAAAATCAACGCCAGCAAACGCAACGTTAAGAGGACCACCAATCCCAGACACTTTACCTTTAGGAAGAACACCTGGACGACGTAGACCACCTGTAGGGACTCTAACAGATCTAGGTTTACCACCAGGTATCATGGGTTTGGCACCACGCATCCTGCCAAGGGCACCACCTGCCAATGCAGATAGTCCAAGACCACCCAGCAATGCGTTAGTTTTATTACCAGAGTCTTGTTCTTTCTGCTTTACAGCACCTATAGCAGATCGAAATGTTTTTAGTCGTTCTTGTTGATTCTTCTTCCTTTGCTCAAGGATTTTTCTTTGATCACGGTTATTGACAACAGAATTCCTGCCGAAACTATTGGTTAGTGCCAGAGAAGTTCTTTTTAGTTTTAGTGCTGAACCTAAAAGTTTGTCAATAGGTTTCATGAACCGGCCCACTCCGTTAAGTAACTTAGTGCCTGGATTGCGCGAGTTACATCATCAAAGTTGGGATCAATGTTAGGAGTGCTCGAAGCAGGTCCAGCAGCAGAAGCAATAGGTTGCTGTGCTTTAGAACTGGAAATCGGAACGGGTAGAACACTTACTTCCTCACCCTTACTTTCATTCCTGATCCTCTCAAGATTCTCCTTAAAGATATCACTCGACTGCTGTAGAGTTCTTCCTGTTTGTCCATACTTAGGACCAAAACTTGCCCAAAGATTATTGAGTTTACGAAGTTCACCCATATCCAATCCGTCATTCGGATTGATACCACCTTGTCGTGCTAGCGTAATCGCCATACGATTTTGTAGTTCTGGTGTGAAGACATCAGTCTCTTTAAAGTTACCTCTGTCTAGCAAACCTTTCAGAGTTTGTGGCATGAGTTGGAGGAAACCAGAAGCAGAAGAATTATAATTATCTTCCACAAATGGGATTGTACCACCACCTAGTCTTTCTGGGATAGCATTATCTCCACCAAGTTTAATGGCACTATACAACTCACCAAGTGTCATCTGGGTAAGTTCTGGGACCTTCGCGCCACCATAGACGGTATTATAATCAGAACCTTCTAGTTGACCGATGGTTTGGAGCATTGCTCTCTCAGGATTTGTCCCTTTAAATCCTTGTGGTACAAAAGATGACGGAGGTAGTTTTCTTGGTCCATCACCATCACCACCATCATCAGGTGGTGTATCTTCACCCTTAGGTGTTTTCATGTTTGATTTTGTTTGATCCTGAAGTCCAACCATTCCGGCAAGAATCTTATCAAAACGTGCTGATAAAGAACCAAATCTTTTGGTATCTTCTGGTGTAATTGTATTTCCTTTTTGTTGTCGAATTAGATCTGCTCTTCTTTGTTCTGCGTTTGTACCACTTTGGTTCATTGCCATGCCGCCCATACCTAGGAGTGCTAGCAGACCTAAACCCATCCCAAGTTTTCCGCCCCCACGAGGCATACGGGGCGCTCCCCCAGGTTTACCTCCACCCAATAACATCTTACCCATGACTGCTCCAGTAACTATGTTTATAATTTCAGGCAAAAATGCTGTAACAGCAGCACCAGCGTTTACTGCGGCGTCACCCGGACGACCTTCTAGTGCTGACTTAATTGCCAGTGCTCCAGCGAAGAGACCTAGTTTAGCACGGATATCAAGGAACGAACCACGTACACTTACTAAACTGTCCTCTTCCTTCTTTAAAAGTTTCTTTTCTTCAGCACCAATCTGCTTTTGTACTCTGGATTGTTGTCCTATTTGTTGTCTTAGTTGACCAAGGCTCGCATTTACTTGCTCGAACTCTAGAACCAACTTACCCAATGCCACCGCTGTTTTTGGCGACAATTTATCCGATTCTTCATTTTTTGCTGATTCTAGTCTTTCATAAGCAGCAGACATTCTCTTAGCAAGTGGAGCAACCTGAACTGGTTTACCACTTCTAGGAGTTCTTTTCCCCCCAACCATCGGTGTGATTGCTTGCTGCATCATGGCACGTCTTACCGCCCCTTGACCAGGGGTGCGAGGCATTCCAAACCCCCGCATAGACATTATTTCTCCGGCTCTAGGCATTTTTTGCTTGCTGGTATTCTATTCTCTGTTTATCGAGATAGTTTTTAAGCATACTAATATAGGTCTCACGTTCCCACGGAATCAATGCCTCAATATCTGAAAGATTCCAGTTGTGGTATTGTATCAACGAAAAATTCTCTTCCATAAAAGCAGAGATAGTCGTATGATACATCATTATGCGAAAAAATTTGATAGACCCTCAATTAAAATTTCACTTTCGACCTTAGTATTAGGATTGACGACAGACCCACGATATGTCAATCTTGGCATTGTGGAAAAAAATCTTTCAATCTCAGCGAACTGAGTTGATGTCATACCTTCTACAAATGATGTAAGTTCTTTCTTAGTACAATCAGAAGCGGACCATGCCTCTTCTTCATTATAAATGGTGTCAACACAATCGACTACAGCAGCAAATGCTTTATCGATAGCATTATTATCCACAGTTTCAGAAACAAGAAAGTTGTTTTCTACAAACTGTTTTAGTGAAGGATACTTCAAAGTCATTTTCAGACCTTCACCAAGATCAATAGACTCACTATGATCATCAGGAACATCCAATACAATTTCAGATGTATGGATTTTTAGTGGAACCTGAGTCTCCCCATCATCAGTACAAGTAACTAGAAGTTCAACAGTCTCACCAACAGATTTGGCACGAATGTTGAGAAATAGGTACTCAAGGTCAAAACTAGGAAGTTCGTCAACCTTTACACCACGAGATGTGATACATGCCTTCAGAACATCTTTTAGAGTATTCTGAATGGTTTTTTCATCACCACTCTCAAGAGCAATTAGCAATGCCTTCTCCTCTTTTACGAGGAATGGACGATACTTAACTGCTTTTCCTGTAGAAATTAGATTTAATTCAAACGTAGGCGTTGAAACCTTCGGTAATGGCATAGATATTCAGTTCAGTGACTATATTTATTACCCCGGAAAAGGTGTTACTT
>Ga0181412_1000371_pt1 | contig 19235 bp, 35 predicted proteins | sample 35SPOviralmetaG_FD_130113 | JGI IMG/M metagenome (GOLD analysis project Ga0181412, IMG submission 130113) | Marine viral communities from the oligotrophic San Pedro Time Series (SPOT) site, San Pedro Channel, CA, USA - 35 SPOT_SRF_2012-08-15 | ecosystem: Environmental > Aquatic > Marine > Strait... | reverse complement strand
TGTTTTGCTACCAATATAAAGTTCTGTAGAAATCTTTACTTTATCACTAGCAATCAATAAGTCTGAAGCAGTACCATCACCATCATATAAAGCACGAAGTGTTCCATCAATCCCACCAGTTTCTCCCATGTGGATTAATTGAACATATCCCTGATTTACAGGTGTATTTCCTATATTGGTATTACTGCTCATCTATATCTAATTCTTTATAAAGTTTTTTGTCTGTCATTCTTCCGGGATCATGTGAAATAATCATTGGTTTGCCCATTAGTCTTTGTAGTTTATGATCTTTTTTGCAGTCCTCTGTCATAGATATGTTTATTTCTTTACAGGTTTTAAATTTTGGTTCTGCCATGCTTTGAAATACACTATATATCTCGCCACATTCGCATTTATATTCATAATTTGGCATGTAGATCTCCCTTAAATTTTTAATTAATACTAATATAGGCCTAACCGAAATTAGGCCCATATTTAGCTTGTTTTAACTAATGCTATTAAGCAGCATTGTTAAAGTTAACAATTGCCATTGCAGCATTGTCAACAGCATGAGATAAAGCTGCTCCGAATAGAACGTCAGCAACAATTGAAGTTGCTAAATAATCTATATCGTAAGCAGATTGAACTCTAAAATCCTGCTGCTGAGCGTAATATACTGCTTCAGGTCTAAAGATAGTTGCTGTCTCTGTAGAAGCATTACCACCCTCTGACCAATCTGTGGATGGAAATAATTCCATACCGTAAGCATTTATTAATCTACCAGTTGCATTAGGATTTTCAGCATCACCTCTAATGTTTGCTGAAGTAAAGTCTCCTAAACCCAGTAAACTCATGTAAGCTTTTGGAGAAGCATACATATATGTATTGCCGTCTCCGTAATCAAAGCCTGCATCTAAAAGTTTCTCTAATCCATCTCTTACTAAAGCAGTAGTAAAAGTATCATCTGCTGCTAGACCTACGTCATTAGCAGTAGCTGTCTGCAATAATGCAGCAATATAATTTTCTACTTTTTTAGCTAAAGCATAACCCATTGATTGAGCGTATGCATTGAATAAACCAGCACTCTCTTGAACTCTAACTACGTCATCAATACGTTTAGCGTTTAAAAAGTGTTGATCTACTGTAAGATCGATTTTTCCATCAGTGTTATTAGTATAAGTAATTGCACCGCCAGCAGATTTAGCTGCTGCTGCTTCTTCAGTTACTTTAGGTATATGAAGAATATCTCCACCACCTGCAAGCATTGAAGACATGTCCATTACTTGATTTTTTAGAACGAATCTACGTTCAGCGTAATCAAGGATCGCCTCTCGCCACATCTCGGGAATAAAATTCGCCGCTGTGGTTTGCGTCACGTTACCATTTGCCATGTTATTTAATCTCCTTTAAAGATTTTAAGTGTTTTTATAACCATCCACAATTTGTTGCCAAAGTTTTGGATTCTTCTGTGCGGCTTTTCGATCTTCAACGCTTAATTCTGAGAATTTAGTGTTTTTAGCGAATTTACCACTAGAAGTAACTTCCTTAGCATCATTTACTTGCACTTTTTTACTACTCAATCTTTCAACGTGCTTCTCTAACTTAATTGTAGATAGGTCTTCGTATATGTTTTGATCTTCTTCTGAAAGTTGAGACAACAGATGTTCTCGTCTTTGTTTTTCTTGCATCTGGAATGTTTCTACAATTGGTTTCAACTGTTCATTTTCATTCTTAGCATTCTCATACAAAGATTTGTACTCTTCTTTTTCTTCAAGTTGTTTTGTTTCTTGAAGTTTAAGAGTTTCTTTGAGTTCATTTAACTCAGCCTCTGCTGTTTGAGCTCTTGTTCGATACTTCTTGCTTTCTGCAATTAAGCCCCCGACTTCTTCTTTTACTTCTGGTTCCTGCATAGTATTTTCCACCACGGCTTCTTCTACTACTTTATTTTCTTCAGACATACTGTCTCCCTATGTTATAGTTTCGTTTTATATGAAAGATATTTTTTCAAATTAGGTTCAATTATCTCTTCACCAAATCTGTCTTTAATAAATTCCAAATTCTTGTTATTTAAATTATAAATATCGTAACCTCTATCTTGGTTACCTAAAATTCTATCTGTATGGTCGGCTAAGTACTTAATCATTGCTACAGAAGGCTTACCTGCTGGCATCATTCCTCTAAAAGTGTCTCCAGTTAATTTCATATTAACAACACGTGTTTCTGTATTTGTAGATCTACCACGGTAAGCTGATATTTTTTTACCGGTTAGACTACTTCTCATTCCATTTCTTTTTAACTTAGCATAAGACTTACTATATTTATTTCCACCAGGACTCATTATTGATTCACCTTGAAAAATACCTCCAGATGCATCTAGCTGTATTCTATCTATTGCGTCTTGTGCTAATTTTACCATCTTTTTAGTTTGTGACTTTAAAAGATCTTTTAATTCGCCTCTTCTCCACTTTTTGGCCATTATACTCTTACCCAATCATGTGTACAATTATATCCGCCACGGTCTACAAATCCTAAGAATCTTGAACCGTCTTTTTGTTGTGGTACGGCTTTTGTTAAATCTTCTATTTGACTTCTTGTAAGTGGTTCTTTGTACTTTCTTAAAATATGCAAGCAAGAATCTCTTCTGTTGCCCTGCGTTGGTCCGACATACTTAAATTTTATGTTTGGAAACTGTTCAAACGCTTTTACTCTTACTGTATGTTGAAATCTTGCAAAAGAATCACCTATTAGAAACTTTACCCTACTTGTACTAATAAATGTTCCTGCTCCGAAGCCTCTTCTTAAATTTATCATTATATCATCTACTGATTCATTAGTCACTAAAGCGCGTAACATGGCCGCTTTTAATTGAGTTGCATATTGTCTTGCACTTCCTGTTAAATATTCCATTTCGAATGCTTTTAGTTGCTCTAATGTAGTAATACTAACCGCTGAGACTGCTCCTAATTCTTTCTTTGTTAATTCAGAAAATACTAAGGCTATTTGATCATCGTACGCATTACCTACTTTAGATATTAAACCAGTATATCCAACCCTTTCCATCTCTTCAAATAAATCAATCTGTGATGCAATAGACATTAACTCTTTGTCCGATATTGTAGATAATCCAGCAACAACTGTATCTAGCTTTTTCATAAGATCTTCTTGAATCTTCGCTAATTCGTCTGTATAAAAGTCTAAATTAGCCAACGTTCTGTCCTATTTTATCTAATATAGATTGTGTTTCATCTTGCTCTTCGGCTTCTCCAAGATCTTCAAGCATCTTCTCAATTTCCGCTTCTTGTAGATCTGGATTCTTTTTTCTTAAATAACTTTCTCTTGTTTCTAAGTTATTTTCAAAAGCCCATGAGAAATATGCAATCTCTTCGTCTTGAGACATTGGTATTTCTCTTTCTGCAAAATCTACACTAAATTGCTCAGGTATATTTGCTCCACCTGATACCTCTACAATTCTTCTTGCTACTTCAAATTGTTCTTTTTCAAACGGTCGATATATTTGCTCTACATCACTTCTTAATGCATCCATTAAATCTAATTGTGCCATTTTTTTAGATAACCCTGATTCTTGTTGGTTATTTGCCCAATTTATTTTAACATTGTTTGCTTGCGCAATACTTTCAACCATATACTTAGTCGATTCAATCATTCCATTAATGTTTGAGTTAGGAGTAACATAATTAAAGTTTGCTCCTTCTGGCAATATTAACGCCTTATCTTGTCCCATTGTAATACGTTGTTCTGTATCTAACCCCGTAAAAGTAGGTTGGCCTAAACCGTAGCGTCCGTGTAAAGCTAATTCAGTAAGTAGAATATTAATAGATCTCATTCCGTCAACTAAATCTCCTGCTCCTTCTCTAAAATAATCTCTTGTATATGGATGTCTATGTGCTACAACAAACGGTAATATATCGCCATACGGATTCCTATCGTCTGGAACTACTGAAGTAATTTTACCTTTACTACTAATTATAAAGTGCTTTCCTTCCATATCCTCAGTGTCTTTACTCCAAAACATAAATTGTGCGTCTTCGCTTCTTGCTTGTAATTGAGATTCTACTTGCCACATAACTGCAAATGGCTCATCTTCATTTGGTTTAAAAAATGGTGTAAAGAAATGTATTGGTCGATACTTTAACATTTTTTTATTATCGTCCCAATGCGTATATAATCCTTCAGACCCCAATAAATATACTAACTGTTCAAATTGTTTCATGAACGAGTCGTAGTCTCCCAATACTTCATTATATTGATCATTATAGCGTATTGGTGCTTGTTGATATACTAAACATCGGCGACTTATTATGTTTCGCACTAGATTAATGTACATCGGCGGAATCTGAGATAGTGATTCACTATTAAAAAATTGTTTTAAATCTTGTTCTAAATTTACGCCTTCATAATAGTCTAAAAGACGCTCACGCTCTTCCATCTGATTGTCATAATTTTCTTCAATAGTTTCCATAAGTAATCTATGAAGCATTTGCTCTGTTAAATTATAAATAATCATGATTCGTACCTTGTTTTAAATTGTTCGTATTCTTTTTCATTTAATTCCTCTTTATAAAACGTACGCATCAGCTTTTCAGCTTGTTTAAGTTGTTTGTCTTCAATTTTCTTTCCTATATGCAATGATATAAGCAAAGTTGATAATATCCCTACTAAAAAACCCATTATAAACATTACCATGCTATCGATTTCCCATGTCCTTTAAATCCGTATCGATATTCGATAGGATACATTAATCCGTCTACAAAGTGCGATAGCGTTTCTGTTTTTATCATTCTTCCTTGATCTACAGTGGTCAACTCTAAATCTCTAATTAAATTCTTACACTTTGGACTTATAAACAATTCTCTTTTGCCTTCTGCATTTTCTAGCTTTTTATTTAAAGCATTTAATCTATCTTTTTGCGTAGGATTTGCCTTCCTACTAATTACAGTAAACCCTGCTTCTCTTAAAATTGCATGGTCACTTTTCGTACTATTACTGCTTCTTGCGCTACCTGCTGGATCCGGATAGACTAGCATTTCTCCGCCTTTAGTTTTCATTACCTTCGACAATTCAAACGTATTACTATTTTGTAATCCTATTTCGTCGAAGACGTATACCGAACCATCTGTTAACTCACACATTTTAATCGCAGTCATATAACTCGAAACACCAAAATCAATACCCCAAAATTGTCTTGTAGAAATATCCATTGTTTTAATGTGAATATCTCTACTAAAATTATATGCAGCTTTATTTTGTATGCTTTCAAAATTTGCTTCGTACTCTTGCCTAAATGTTCTAGCATCTAAATTCTTTTTTGCTCTCGCAATCTCTTCCTCCGGAATAAATCCACCGTCTAAAGTCGTAAACTGCCAACTCTTTAAATCTTCATCTTCTGATTGTCCTTTAACAAACATATCATAAAAGTGATTTTGTAATCCGTTTGGTGTTCCAACAAATAACACTTCTGCTTTTGTTTGTGCAGTCATCGGTTGAATTACCTCTCCCCAAATACTTTCTTTCATAAATGCATACTCGTCTAATACCACTCTATCTAAACTTACTCCTCTAATTTTATCGGCAGAAGAATCAGCTCCTTTCAATTCGATACAAGCACCATTTTCTAATGTGATAGATAAATCGGTTTCATTAATCTTAACTTTCTGATTTGCAAAAAATCCTTTAAGCACGGACCACGCAACCATTTTTGCTTGACGATAAGAAGGATAAACAATCCATCGTCTTTCATTCGGTTTAAATTCTGGAAGTAGTAACCATATAATTGCGAAGATAGTTTTACCCCAACGTCTTCCGCTAACAATACATTTATATCTGTGATTATCGTATAAAATACTCTTACGAGTCTCATCAATTTTCCAAGTCATCTGAGATATTATCTCCCATATCAATGATCTTTATTGGTTCGTTTGTTTCCTCTCTAATACCGATTGATTGGTTTGGTCGTCCTAACATTCTGTCCGCTAAGAAACTAACCGCAGTCATATTTCCGTCTAACGCTTCTTCATATACTCTAGCGACAACATTCTCTAGCATACTTTTTTTATCTTTCATTTCAACATTCGCAAGTTCTCTAATGTGATCATTCAATGCAAAACCATTTTTAGGCCTTCCATTCGGATTACCAGACTCACCTTTCTTCCATCGATATTTTTTTAAATGTGGATTCTTTTCGGCGGTGTTGTTATCTTGCTGTTTATCAGTTTTCTTTTGTTTAAGTGCACTCAAACTAATTACCTCATATATTTCAGGTTATGTTCGTAAAAACGAAAGGAGACTTGCGCCTCTATATATATACAAAAAAAGTTTACAAAAAAAGCATAAAAGTATGTACAGTGTCATCAGAAAGTAGTAATATATACTATAAGTTAAGTTAAGTTACATTAAGGAGATTACAATGAGAAATAAAAAAACGCTATTTGAATTAAGATATGAAATTGAAGAAAATGTTGAAACTATAGACTCAGCACCTTATTCATCAAATTTGATTGGATTAGGTTTAAGCATTATTGCTAGAGATTATGGTAGAGATGAAGCTAATTTTACAATTGACGTGTTAAACTTAGAAGATCTTGGTTATTCAAAAGTCTTAGGAGATGAGTAATGGATAATACAGAAAACACTTTATATCAGTTTCTTCCTCAAGATATTATTGATCCTGAGGGCAAATTAGATAAACACGAATGGATTGAATTTGTAAATAAATTTCAAGAAGATTTTGATAGAGAGACTATCGACATTGGAATTAAAATGGTTCAATTTTACGTAGATGAGTTTCAAGGAGGAGAGTAATGGATGCAATTGCATGTTTAGTTTTGATCTTAGCATTAAATTGTATGTTTTATGCTAGTTATTATTATAATGAATACTTACCTGAGTTAAAGAAGTTTGACAAGGAGTAGTTTGTTATCGACGTTATTGGTGGTATTGATACTTTTTAATGGCCCGAGTTTATCAATGCCGCCAAAAATAAATAAAATAATTGTGTACAGTGGCCGCAGAATTTAGTAATATATAGTAAGTTAAGTTAAGGAGATTACAATGAGATTAAACGAAAAAGAAATAAGTTATATAATTACTTCTTTATCATTAGAACATGAAGATGAAATAAGGCACTATGGATATAAAGAAGAAGAAAAAAGTGACTTTACCATATCTTATCACGAAGGTAGACAAAGAGCAAAAGAGAAATTAAAAAACTCTTTCCTCTCTAATATTATTAGAAAATTAGTGGAGGTTAAAAATGGATAATACGGAAATAAAACAAGCAATAGTTTACAAGAAGTTTAGTATCGAAGGAGATCTAACGTACAATAGTTTTTTTAGTAAAAACGCACATAAGTGTTTTGTAAATAAAAACGTTGATACAATAGAGTTTAATGTTCTTAAAATTACTGAACAAAAACAGTCTAATAAAGATAGAGCGGATATAAAACTTGTTACTGAGTATCAATTACAAGCTACTTTTGGTAATGGAGTAACTTACGATAGATACGATACTGATAACCTTGAGGATATGCAAGAGTATTTACTAGACGGCTATTCTATTAAAATTAATTCATGTGATTTTGGATAGGAGGCCGAAATGTTATTAGATACAATTGCCTTAGGACTATTTACGATAGTCTGGTGGAAGATCTTAGAAGCTATATGGACATGATAGCAATTATAATTTTGATTGCATTACTGCTAGATAAAGCGGTAATAAAATAAATTAAATAGTTATGTACATTGGTGCCGGAGGTACGTATATTTTAGTATAAGTTAAGTTAAGTTAAGGAGATTACAATGAGATTAGAAATAGGAAATAGAATAGAAAATCACAACGGTACTTTTGCTAAAAAAGTTATTGATGGTGATGGAGATTACGAATACGTTCGCGTTAGCAAAAGTGAATATTTACAGCAAAAAAGTGATATTGAAAGTCACATGGATTTTTTGCAAAGATCTTTTGAATCATATTGTTTGCATAATGAAATGCCTATAATAAGCGCAGACGAGTTAATAGATTTAATAGTAAATATTAAAGTAGCATTGAAAAATAATGAAGACTGTGACCCATCAAATGATTGTGTTGCAATCGAAGTTCAAAAACAATATAAATTGGCTATGAACGAAACTGCGCATAACTGTTTTAACAGCGCTACGTTAAATAAGCGTCATTTCTTAAAAGAGTTGGAGATACATGAACAATGGTTAAATCAATATATTAATATGCATAATTTAATAAACATATAATAGTATCTCCGTACTGAAAAAACCTCATTGATTATAATGATCTTTGAGGTTTTTTTTATCTAAGCTTTCTAGATCTAGAGAGCAAAAAAAAAGAGACTTTATCACAATCTAAAATAATTTATTCGATTGAAGGATTTTAACCTTATAAAGTCTCTCTTTTAGCCAACTGCATTTCGAGGTAAAACAATTTTTTAGTTGAGATTATGAAATGGTTTGTAACCTTGCTTTTATTTGAGTAATTTCTTCTAAGCCATTTGATCAATTTACTTAGTCGCAAAACTAATTATATCGTTTCAGATAATTTAAATATTGATTTTATATTGTCATAATTTATTCTTTTTTTCATTGGTCTCTCCCTATTCTAATGTCTGCTCATATCCCACAGCGGCGCGTGTGTCTATCTGCTCCTCGCAGCTTGATTCTTCACTTATAGATTTATTAATACCTTTGATCAAATTTTTGCGAACTTAATCTTTAGGTACGTGATGGAATTTAAACCATTTAACACGCTGGTTGACTTTCTATTCTAATACAAAATATCCATTAATCCGGTATTTTGATTTCCTGAATCCACATTTAATTTAGCAGCTAAACTAAAACCGTTCAAGGCTGTGCTCTCAGTAAAGAATAAATATCGGGTGTTTCAAACCGACTATTACTAACTAATAAGCATTTCTATATTCACATCGGTACTTATTTAGCTTTCACTCGACAATCCTAAAACATAATCTCCACTTTTCAAATAACTTACTAATACTCTATAATATAGACACATCTGGCGAGAAAGTACATACTTTTTTAAAATTATTTTCTTTTTATTTTAAACATGGTTTCTTGTGCTATATCATTTAATTTATTTAAAGATCTTTTGTAGTAGGTTTTAACACTAGATTGTGATAATCCCATCTCAAAAGCAATATCTTCAAACTTACTCTTATATAATACTCTAGCAATAAATACCCTATATTCTTGTTCTGATAACTTCTTTCCAGCTATTAAACCTGTTAAAACATATTGCACTTGCTTATTAATATTTTCTTGATGCTCGGATACCTCACTTAATAAATCACTATAGCTCTGGTCCGTGTTATTAATATCTGTAAATTTTTGACTCATAATTGATACAATCCTATCTTATATGGATGAGATTCTAATAATTCATTAATCTTATATTCGAATCTTGTCTTATATTTTTCTTTATAATAAATGTTTCTTATATCTAAGTTTAATAATACTCTTAAGCAATTTATACATGGACTAGTAGTGGTATAAACGTCGCACTCACTTATATTTATGCCTCTTTTGGCCGCGCTTATAACTGAATTGATCTCCGCGTGAATAGTATTATCGCAACCTTTCTTACACGTAATAGAGTCGCAATGATCATGGCCAATAATTGAACCATTATATCCTGTAGATAATATTTGCTTATTTTTTACTAGTACACAACCCACTTTACGACTTAAACATGTGCTTCTTTCTTTTACGACTTCAGCAATATTCATAAAGTAATTGTCAATATTTGTTCGCAATATTTTCTACCATATTGAAGTGTCTTTGATAAACGTGCATGCTAGTAGCAAAGTGTCTATATTTACCTACTTCTAAATGCACTTTTTCTGCCACGAGTTTATGTAAGTAATTAAACCACGGAACATCATAACTAAATCCATAGATTAGATCATTACTCCTCATCATTACTAAGCAATCTAATTTTTTCTCTGGACTCAATATAAATTGTTGTGCTATTGTGCAAACAAAATCCTTATTATTAATATATTTATGATGCGGTTGATTATAATTAATAATAGCTTGTCTTGTATAAGTATCTTCTTTTAAATGATGTATACACCAATCTAATTGACTCATACCGCTATATTTATCAATAATTGCAAGCTTACCGTAGTTACTATTAATTGTTTCATTCTCGTCGGTTAATCCTTCCCAAAACGTAGAATATTTTTTAATGTATGTAATTTTTGGATCTCCTGATTTATACCACTCTAATTCGGCTTTTAAATACTTTGTACTTAATTTTCTTTCTGGTAACGTAATAATAGGAGACTCGTCGGCATTAAATTCTACAAAACAGTTTTGTATTTCTTTTGTTTTATATCCTCTTGGCGCCACTTCATGTGCTGAGTGATTTAACTTTTTGCAAATTTCTACTACTGCTTCATTTATATTATTTGTTTTAATCATTCCAACTCCTATATGAATTTACTAAACTTTTATTAAAAGTGTTAGGACATTTTAGATCTTTAGCCACATTCCAAAACCATATATTCTTATTTGTGTTTTTAGGTATATATTTCCATACTTTTGCATCATAGTTATCTACTGTATTAAATGGAGGCAATTCTTTTTCTTTCGCATGAAATGATAACGGTTCGCTTATTATATTTGTTCTACCTAATTCTCCTGCTTTCATATTTCTAGCAACCGCAACTCCTCTCATATCAGTATTTTCAAACCCTATTTGTAACCCTCTTGTTAATACTCCTGTACTTACTGCAGTCCATAATTGATCTGGTTCCTTATATTTTTTTAACAAATCTTCACAAACTCTTATTGCGCCGGCAATTACCATGTAATGATTTAATCCAAACGGTATAAATTCATAACCATGTAAATTTGCATACTTTTCTGCTATTCTATTTAAATTAGGCATTGCAGCTATTCTTTTAAAATGTACTTCTTTTGGCTTTTGATCAATTACGTATGCTTGATGATCACTAATTTCTTTACAAGCAGGCATAAAAAATATTGCTTCCTTATTATATAATTTACATAATTCCATAATAGCAGCTCCCGCTAAACCAAATCTTGGAACTACGTATACTACAACTTTATTAGTAATTTGACTAAATAAAAATTCACCTATTCTAGTTTTAGTTCCTCCTACTAATACTTTATCTTCTCTTATTACTTTTACACCTTCATGTTTTGTAATTTGTATTTCAGGTAGTCTAGATTTAAAATTTTTAGTTAATCCTAGGTATCTCTCTCTTGTTAAATACAAGTTTAAGTCTTTATTAATATAATCTATAACGTGATTATTATGCATTATAACTCATTTGCAAATTTATAATATTTCTCTAAACCTAAGATATTTTTTAAAACAGAATTATTTAGCATTACTTTACCGCCGTTCTTAGAGATATGATCTTTAGATTGATACTCTTTTAAATATCTTATAATGTCACAGTTTCTGGAGTCTTCACAATCCATTGGATTTAGATTATATCTTTCCGCCTGATATTGTAATACATCATTAATATAATCAAACTCTTTAACTTTTCTAACTTTAGGATAAATGCTTTTAATACATTTAGTTGCATTTGTTCCAGCATATAACCTACTTTTTGGATCTACAAAGTCATTAAAATATTGCGCTAAATCACAAGCAAAAGCAGTTAATACAAAATTTTGTCTCTTATATCCATTCTTTTGTAACCACTTATTACCATAATCTGTTATTTGATAAATCTCAGCTCTTTCTGGTTTTTGCATTAAATAATCTAATATTGCTGCCACTAACTTCCAACTATCTTTTAATATAAAGTTTTTTAAATGCCCCGATGTCATATCTGGATAACTAAATTGTGGTAATAAATAACCTTTATTATCTGTAAACGGTATTTGCCTCTCTCTAAGATCATCTAGCCACTCTGTGCATTTAAATCTTCCAACGAGAATAGAATCAATAATCCAGAAGTTACCAAATCCATGTGTTCCATAAAAATCATTAAATAATCCTGATTTTGGAACGTAATTAATTCCACTTCCACATAGTCTAAATAAATAAAATAACATAAACCAATCCAAAGGTTCTGTAATATCATTTTTTAAATATTTACCATTACCTTTATAATCTTTATCTTCATACCAAACAGCCTCTGTAAAGCTACAGAATGCCGCAAATCGCCTACTTCCCATGTCGTATATAGGTACATTATAAATTAAATCATCATCTATTTCTTTTTCTAGGTTTCCTTCAAAGGGAAAATTTTTAATTGTATAGTTTTCCATTTTCATGCTTTTGACATGATAATCATCTAACATTGCCTGCAATTCACCTATAATTTCAAAACTCAAAATAAACTCACTTGTTCTGATGTAATATTTTTTTTATAATATCGTGGTTTTAAATGAACTGATTGTGTTCTTTCCATTATTTCTTTTTGATAATAATTAATATTATCATACCACTCTTTAGGCCATTTAATAGTTTTTAATCCTGATGTATTCATAATACCATTTGCAATATCTACTAGTATAGATCTTTGTTTCATAGATCCAAAAAAGTTTTTATCTTTATATTGCCCGGATTTAGGGAGTTTTCTATCCTCATTTTCAATAGGCAATAAATTTACTAATGTAGCATCATATTTTTTTGCGTATTCTATATATCTTTCGAATAATTCATAAGTGGCTTTAACTGGATTAGGTTGCCTACACAAATGAAATCTTATATCTATGTTTCCAAAATACAAAATAACATCTTTGTATAAACCTAGACTTAATGGATCTTTTAAGTAACCAAATAATGTTTTACCATCATTTCTAATTATATTATAACTATCATTAGGCCAAACTGATAAAGAGTGACTATCTCCTACTACAATATTATCTTTTGTAGGTAAGTATAGCTTTGTATACTTCCATTCTTTGTCCCAATTAAAATCTACTTTTCTATTTTTAATAAAGTCTAACAAATCAAAATCGTCAAAAGAAAATAACTTGCCTTTAAAATCATATAACATTTGTAATCTTTTTATGTGTAAATCAGTTATTCCTCCTACAACATTATAACTTGCTTCTTTATAATTTAATCCATGGCAAATAAATAATTGATCATAATCAAGCCAATTATCAGATTCAGTTAAAAATTCTCCTTCTGGAAATAGTATATCTCTTACAATATGATTCCATCCAGCTGGATGAGTCATATCTAATCTTGGTGGATTATATAATATTCCTATTATTCCAGTTTTCATTATTGTCCATTCTCATATTTATCTAATGCACCTAAATATGCCACAGCATCTAACAAATTATCTTGTTTATGATTGTAACTTTCTCTAGATAATTTTAAAGCAGCCAATATTAAATAAACATCTCTTGCTTCAATATCCTTATTAGTAAGAAGACTAGCTATTGTTGCTGTCTTTTCCATTCCTTCATCAAACGGTCCATATTGTCTTTCTTTTTCTTGCCTACGTTCATAGACAATTTCTTGTGCTATTTCTAATATAGATTTATCTTCCAGTTGATCCAAATCCTTTGTCTCCTCGTTCCCCATGATCTCTTCTATCAAAGATGGCGTCATTTTCTACCTCCTTAAGGTTTACATATTCCTGTTTAATTAATACAAATTGTAATATTTTCTGGCCAGCTTTTACTACCATATCTTTATTGCCTACATTCATTAAATGTAAGTGAATTTCTCCTGTATAATTTTCATCTACAACACAAGCGCCAACTATTAAATTATGCCTTAACGCTACTCCACTCTTATTAAATGCCACTAAACAATGGTTATCTGGCATTTTTACCTTAATGCCCGATGGTATTAATACTGCTTCATTTTTCTTTATTTCATATAGATCTCCAAGATCATTTGGAATAAAGAAATCTATTCCTGCATTTCTACCAGATCTTTCTGGACTTTTAACATCTCTTACTTTTGTAAATTTTAAATTCATTGTCCTCTCCTTATAAAGTGCATAAATCTTATATATCTTTTTTCTGTTATTACTTCTTCTGGTTTAATTTCAATATTATGTATTCCATATTCTTCCATTTCTAATTCGGCTTCTTCGTTCATAGGAAATAATCTAAATAATACTTCTGGATAATTTGTCCATATTACAATAAAAAATGGTAGTTGTGCTTTTTCTGATAAAGCTTTTAAAGCCTGTATTGGCCCCTTGGTATAGTTTCTATCCCAATTATCATGTTTATATTCTATTATTGCTCGAGGTTGATTAGGATATTTATATTCAACAAATAAACAATCTATATCTGTTGCTGGCAAATCCCATCCCCATGCAAAATGAATATTATTTATCGTCGAGTCTTTTTTGTATACTTCTTTGATTTTAGCGGGCATTGTTTCATGTTCCTTACATTATTTTCTTCTAAAGTTAACGTTTTGTTTAAACCACAATGTATATTGTTTTCTCTCTTTGCTGCAAATGGACATTTTTTAATAATTTTTTCTTTATCTATTAAAGGACAAAACTCAAACATCCTTCCTTGGTCTTCCAACTTTTTTTCTTATTCCTTTGCCTCTTGGCCTATTAGGATCTTCTACTCTAAATTGTTCTATCCAAGTTAGTTCTCTATTATGTCTTAATTCTACACCTTGAAAATACCACCATGCTCTCCCATGTTTTTTAGAAAACTCTTCTGATTGTTTAATTCCCTCTTCTGACCAGGGATCTATAAATTTCATAAGTTTTATACGATCTTGAATTTTACCTACTTTCATACCCCATTTTTTATAATCGGCATTATAAGTTGGATGTGATTTAGCCATTACTTTTTTATCTCCCTTATAGTAGTTTGAGTAAAATTAAAACATTGTAGGTTTACAAATTCATAACCAATTGATTTTAACTCATTTATCAAACTTGTTATTTCAGCATGTATTTCTAATGCTCTTTTTGATTTTTTATCCATTAATCTTCCAAATAAGGATTTTTTAATAATTCTGGAAATACCTTATCTAAACCCTTCCTGTGAATTCTTTCAATAATTCTAAAATGTGGTCTTACAGATAATCTTAACGGGCCGTATTGAAATAATAACCATTTACTTAAAAACCACTGTTCATCGTCTACTTGATACATTCCTAGTTTATCAATAATAATTTTTGGTATTTCACCTTTATAATTATTACAATAAAAAGCAACTGCGTCCTCATCATGTTCCCAAAAACCATCATAAGTACAAGACTGTGTTATATAAAACCATAATACTTTTTCTTCTGCTGATAAAGATCTAAAAAATTTCTTAGAAAAAAGATCACTATCAATAAATCTTTTAATCATTTTTTTGTCTCCTTCAGCTTTTGTAGTTTTAATATTGTTTGAAATACTCTCCAACCCCAATTAAGTTTTTTTAACGGAATATGGTGTTGTTCAAATCCTTTACCCTCTTTATCAAGTCTTAATAATAAACCAGCATTAATTTTTACACCTGTTTGTAATTCATATAATTTTCTATATGCTCCTAACTGTATTATAAATTCATCATATAATCCTTTAGAAGTTTTAAGATCTGCAATAACTGTTTTTTTACCTATTTTTAAAATAAGATCACATGTACCACCAGTTTCAAATTTGTCATTAATTAATTTTATTTCACTTTCTACATATTCTGGTTTTACTTGAGAATTCCATTCCAAAAATGCATCATAAGCAACAATAGCTTTTTTAATTTGATTTTCACTATAATCAGATGTATCAACTTTTTCATTTTTAATGTAAGCCTCACAATATTTATGTGCTAATGTTCCAATTTCTCCAGCTTCATCTCTAACTTTATTTGCATCTTTCCCCTTTAATCCTTGTAATCTTGACCAAGCGATTAACATCTGCTTATTCCATCCTAAGTGTGCATTAATTAAAGTAGTAACTGATTTTACTCTTTTACCATCAGATGTTTTATAAATTGTATGTGTTTTTGTTTTTGCCATATTATTTCCTTATATAACCATTATTATATGCTAAATCTATAAGATCTTTTCTTGTTATCATTTTTTGCCTCATGTAACAAAAATGTACTTCTTTACCATCTACTATTGTACCTCTCTTTGCCAATTGAACTTCTGCTAGTTTATTAACTTTTAAATAAATTAATATACTAATAAATTCATTCATTTGCTTCGTAGATCTTCAAGTTCTTCTTTCATAATATCGTGCGAGTGTTTTAACTCTTGAAATTCTGCTAAACTACTTAACCAATCTTTTAATTCTAGTGTTGCATAAAACTTAGCATTCATTTTAAATACATTAACTGGCGTTTTTCCAGGTGGACAATCACTATAAATTTGCTCCCACCATTTTTTAATCATTAGATTTTTTTGATTTTTTACTTCAAAATGATAATCAAAAGCTGCTGACTCTGGATTAATATCAATTATATCACCTTTAATAGACATTCCACCTGATTGTGGAGTACGTCTTACATTTGTTCCTAAAAATCTATTAATCTCTTTAGCGACGTCTCTTTCTGCTTTTTTACCTTTAGCTTGTGAATTTATCATAATCCTCCTGAATTGACGCCGCAGAACAGACCATAGTAAGTTAAGCTGTGGAGATTTAATGTCCTGCGGCTGAAATTGTTATTATTAAAACGGTAGATCATCTGCATTATAAGTTTGAGTCTCTACTGGTTTTTGTACTTCTTGTACTTCTTCAACTTTTTTTTCTATAGCTGGAGGATTTTCATTATCATTATTAGTAATTTCAATGTTTTCACATGCCTCAACCATTCTATGTACTCTAATAAATTCATTTGCAAATTGTTCCACTGTCCAAGATAAATTACCTACATTTGGATCTGTATACAATTTAAATGTATTATTAAAGATCATTCCAAACCTGGCTCCGTTAGTTGCCAAAACTGATTTTTCTACAACTTTATGTGCAATAACTGAATCAACTTGTTTATCTGTCGTCTTCTGTGCAACATAATTATCAAATTCATTTTTAGTCATTGGTACTGCTTCAACTTTCCAATAATTTCTAAGTTGTCCATCTTTTGTAGTAAATTCTTCCCAAGATAACATGAACTCATCATTTAGATCTAAATCATCTAGTTTACGTTTTAATGAATCTGAAGCTCCAAGCGTATAAATATCCCCCGCTTGTTCTACTTGAAATTCAAAAATATTAAATGTTTTCATACCCTGTGGAGTACTATATTCTTTCTTAACATAAACTCCTGAAGATTTTAATTTTAATTTAAGTTGTGCGCCTATTTTTTGTTTTAACTCTTTTAAATCAATAAACATAATTGCTCCTTTATTTTACATGTTCAGCAGATGTAGGATTAGAAGAAATAAACTTAACTTCTTCATTTGGTCTTTTATCCATATCATCTATATAGTTATTTTTTTTAATCTCTGCATTCTCACGAATAGATCTTAAATCGTGTCTTAACTTATTTTCTTTATCACTATTAACTCTATTGCGTTCCATTACTTCTATTAATAATTCTAACTCTTGAAAACTAAATTTAATTAATGTGTCCATTTACTCTCCCTATAGAAGAGGCAGCATTTCTGCTGCCACTTCAACTTTATTAAATTGTTATACAATTAAGATCCTCGATGTAGTTAAAAATAGTTTTAACTGTTTTTCTAATTCCATCAACACCTATTTCTTCAGGTTGAACCTCAAAACCAAGTACTTTATTTAAATAAACAATGTACTTACGGTCTTTTAATTTAAGATCTAATGTATACTCATTGCAATCATAATCTGCGCCCATTAATAGATCATTTAAAGCGATATTTAATGCGTTCTCTCTCACTTCATACCATCTATTACTTAGCTGTTTAGTTATTGGTGTTCTATTGTCATGTCTATCAAATAATTGATCTAACATGTAGAAGCTTGACTCTATAATACCTTGTGTCCCCGAACTAAACTTGACAACTCTTGAATGTCTTGGCATATCTCTCACCTCCTTCAGCTTTTCGTAACTTACTATTTAATTTCATGTGATAACCTACAAACTTCTGGAACAATTGTACACATTTATTTTCGTTGTAGTCTTCCCTAACTATTTTACTTTAGATTATTCTTATACTTATACTTTGTATTATACTTATATTTATATTTATTTTTTTACTTATTATTTAACTGTATTTATACAGTATGCATACCATTTAAAATAAATATGTACATTGATCCCAGTATTGTGTACTTTAGTATTGTAAGTTAATTAATACGGAGAGTAAAGATGAAGTTAAACAAAGAAGTGGCACTTCAAAAAGCCAGGGGATATTTAGAAAGAAAATATCCAGAATTAACAACTAATGATCAATGGATCAACTTTGACAATATATATTTTGCTAAAACAGGAGTTAAGTCTCAAGCTTCGAGATATGGTTTTGCTGATAAATATGGTCTTAAGAAAGGTATAGGAATGCGAATAGGTATGTTACCACGAGCTTTAAAAAAGTGGTATAGCTATGAGCGAAAAACGCCATCATGTTGGATTTGTCCAGTTAGTGGTGTAGATGTAAAACCTCAAGTTGGTCTTGAAATTATTTTAGTTCATGAGCTAACTCACATAGTTCAATACATGTTAAAACTGCAAGTAGGTGAATTACTAACTACAATTAATGAACAAGAATATGTATTTGAAAACTATCCTGAATACGCAAGGTATTTAGTGCCTTTTGAAACGAGGAAACTACAGGAGAAATTCTACAAAAGCAATCCCGCTAATAAGGCCTGCTTTCAAGAGGTTAATGGTAAGTGGACTTTTATAGATCCTGACAATCCACCACAAATGCGCAATTTCACAAGTATACCTCCTAATGATTGGGAAGATACTCATGAAAAAATAACTATTGGTAAAGATATTTATTATCAAGTTAAAGCGTAGTTTAATACTAAAAACAAAGATGGCCTCAGAAGAGGCCATTTTTGTATATGAGGTAATTACTGAATTTGTTGTCGAAGAATGATCTGCGTACTAAATCGTCCATCCGCTACCTCAGTAAAAACCATAGGCTTATCTAATCTCACCCAATGAAATGTTGACCCGTCATTCCATAAGAATTTTTTGCCCTGTGCTTTTAAATGCCCTTCCATAATTAATAAATTATCTTTAAATGTAGATGATATATTTTGAAAACCAATTGTTGTGATCTCTTGTGCATCATGAATATTAATTGCGTATTCAACTCCACCTAAACTTTTTTGTATTTGTGTACCGTAATCTCTAGATCTTTGAATATTAATATC
>Ga0181412_1000370_pt1 | contig 19249 bp, 20 predicted proteins | sample 35SPOviralmetaG_FD_130113 | JGI IMG/M metagenome (GOLD analysis project Ga0181412, IMG submission 130113) | Marine viral communities from the oligotrophic San Pedro Time Series (SPOT) site, San Pedro Channel, CA, USA - 35 SPOT_SRF_2012-08-15 | ecosystem: Environmental > Aquatic > Marine > Strait... | reverse complement strand
GAGAGGAGTGATGGCTGACATGAGTAAACTATACTACAGACCATTAGTAGGAAACGGCATTAATCGTGATACTCAAGTTCAAACAAATGTACAAGCTGCAGATGAGGACTTAAGAAAAGACATGATTCTGACTGAAGCAGGACTTGAAGTATGCTTACCAGAATCTCACGCATTATTTAATGTGGAGGACCTATAAAATGAGAAGTAGTTACTTAGAACAAAATAGTGGTGCAGGTGGGTTTTTAAACCCAGTTGAACAAATCCAAGCAGACCGTACTTTAGATGCTGTAGCTGATAGTGGTAAAGAGTTTTACCTAGATTCAGCTGCTGGTGCAGTAGCAATTACATTGCCTACATCTTTAAAAGCAGGTACGAACTACAAATTCGTTGTACAGGAGAATACTCCTACAGCAGCAATTACTATTGCAGCTGGTTCAGCGATTCTGTGGGGTCGAATTTTGGAAGGTGAAGTAGACACATCAGACGATGCAGATGGTTCAAATGTTAATGGTACAGGTCTCTCTAATTTAATTATTGGAGTAAATGCTATTAAAGGAGACTATGTAGAGTTATGTTGTGACGGTTCAGGATGGTACTTTAAAGGTGTTGCAGCCTTAGATGGTACATGGACCAACTCATAAACTAATCCGTGAGGATTGACAGTTTTGGGTACTGTGGGGTTATTCGTAAAAAGGTGTAACCCCGAACACCCTAAAAATTTAAAACTAATAGGAGAATAAAATGGCAAATTATAGTGGAGCAGAAGTAAAAGTTATTATTAATGATATTAGTGTAGCAGCTAGTAGTGTTGATGGTTCATTAGCTAAAGAAGTAAAAACCTTTGTAGCTACATTAACAGATAATACAATTATTTCAATAAATACAGCAAAACTTGATAGAACAAGAGTTGCTTACATAGTTACTTATATGTAGCATGAGTAAGTGTCAACATTGTAGCGAGCCTAATCCAGAAAATTGGTTTAACTGCCGTTCTTGTGGTCAAAAAGCTTCTCCACAAAGATACACAGTAAACTCTATTATAAGAGATACTCCTATGGCAACTGCTATTAGAAAAGACCAAATTAATTTTGGCAGAGTAGACATGGAAAGTCACATGAAAAAGACTAAAGCAAATAATGATAAACTTGCTAAAGATAAATTACATAAATCGGTAGCAAAAATATGGAAAAAGGATAAGGTTACAGTAAAATGAAGAAAAAAGTAAAGAAAAAAAAGGCTAAGAAATCACCTTCAAAAAAAGGTTATAATTACAGAGGTAAATAATGGCTGAAACATTTAAAAATAGAGTAGATGCTTTAACAGGTTTTGCAAGCCTTGAAGACGATGCGTTGTCTGATTGGCTTACTGCAGGTGCTCGTTCTATTTTAAATATATTGCCTATAAGCAAATTAGAAAGAATAGCTTCTACTAGTGAATTTACTAATACTATTGATATACAAGGAAAAAGAATAGTAGCTGTTACTAGAAAAGATGCAGGTAATGCATCTAGACATATGCCTTGTAGAAAAATACCTGTAAGTATGAAAGATAGAGCATCAGACCCACTTTATATGGAATATGCTCAAGCAAGTGACCCAGTATATTGTATACAAACAGATAATTTAGAAACTAAACCTGTTAGTGTAGCTTCAAATGACAGTGCTGTAACTTTTATTAATACAGGTATTACAGTAGCTCACGGAGACGGAGCTAGTGGTATAGATAATTTTCCTGACGAAGCAGAAGATGCAGTAGTATTATATGCAGCAAGAAATGCATTACAAAGATTAATGAATGATATACATACAGATGATATTATTGACCATGCTGCTACTGGTATTTTAGTAGACATTAAAGCTGAAGTAGATGATGCACACGATATTATGGATAAATTTGAAATAGCAGACCAAGAATCAGTGTTTGGAGATGAAGACACATATTTAACTGCGAATTCTCAGCTTACAAATGTTAAACAAGCTATTGATAGAGCTAAAGCTTACATAAATGGAGATGAACCTTCAGCTACAACAGATGCTTATGGTGCTCAAGCTGCAGAAGACACAGAATTAGTATCTTCAGCTTTAGCTATAGTACAAACAGAATTACAAAGAGCACAAACTCATTTAGCTGAATGGAATGCTGTTGGTGATATGAGAATTAAAGAAGTACAAGGTCATTTATCAGTAGCTGGAGGATATATACAAGAATTAACAGCTAGATTAAATAGACAACAAGCTAAATACACTTGGTATACTCAACAATATCAAATGGTAGATGCACAATACAAAGAACAAATACAAACTTTACAAGGACCTAAATAATGGCAGCTATAGAACTTACTGGAAAAGAAATATATAGTAGAGTTCTTCAGGCAGTTCCTGGAGTATCTCAAAATTATGTATTAAATTTAATTAATGAAGCATTAGTTGATATGGGAATGCATCAACAAAAAATGGAAAATGCTAAAACAACTTTATTAGACAATAAATTATGGTATGATTTAGATGACAATCAAAATATAACTATTAATAAAGTATTTAGGTGCTCTATTAAAAATTCTGACGGAGAATATATTGATATACCTAGATTAACTCCTGGAAAAATAAAACGATTTTATAACGAAACATCAGTAAGTGATAAATTCGTATGGACTGAAGTATAATGGCATCTATTTCTAATATATATACAGACCCTTCAAATAGCTTTGTATGGTGGATAGAAGGTGATAGAATAGCAATAGCTACTATAGAAGGAGATGCTAATACTACTGAAACAGGTGAGGGTAAATATAAACCAGCACAACTAGGAGCAACATTAGCTTATCAATCTTCTGGAGACCCATTACCTCAAAATAAAACAAACGAAGCTTTAGATGATTCGGAAGTATTTGTAGATGTAAATGAAGGTAGTCAATTTTCAGATAATCAAATGATAAAAATAGATAGTGAAATAATGTTAATTACAGATATTAATACTAATACATTAACTGTTACTAGAGGATATAGAGATACTACAGCAGCAAGTCATGATAATGCTAGTAGTATTTTTACTGTAAATATAGTTTCTGATGGAATAATAATTTCTTACTATGCAGAGCCAGATAAATTAGCTTCTATAGATGGCACTACAGCATTAGATGTTGACAATACATTACAACCAGCATTAATAGACTATGTAAAATCAAAAGCATTAATGGATGCAGCTGCTAGAGAAGATAACCCTGCTATAGCACAAATTAGAATGGCTGCAGCACAACAAGCACTAGCTTCTTATAGAGAAGCAATAAGAAAATTTGGAATGAAGAAAAACGATAAAACAGGAGGAACAAGAGGCATTGTTCCACCTAACTTGACATAATATGTTTAGTGGTCCTAATGGTGCAGGTAAAGGTGATAAGCCTAGAGATATGAAAATTTCTCAAAAAGAGTTTGCAAAACGATGGGATTTAATATTTAACAAAAACAAGAAAGAAGGAAAACAAAGTGGCAGAACTGAGTAAAGACAGTAAATTTACATTTAGTATAGAAACATTAATATCATTAGCAACTACACTAGTGTTAGTTGTAGGTATGTGGTTTACATTACAAGCAGATATTAAAGAAGCAAAAGAATTACCTGAACCTCCAATAGGCAGAACTGAGTACGACTTAAAAGACCAGATGATTAGAAATACAATCATTGAAACTGAAAAAGATGTACAGGAAATTAAAGAAGAACAAAAAGAAATGCGTACAGATGTTAAAAACATAGAACGTATGTTAATGCAAAAGTGAGGTATAGAGATGAATTGGTTATATGGTTTTACATATTTGGTTGGTATTTGTTTATCATTATCGCCCTTATATGCTCAAAGTAGTTTAAAAGATTTACAGCAGATTCAATTATTGAGTCAAGACGAATGTATAATAGTCCAAGTGAATGCAGATTGGAACTTTAAAGCATCGTTAGATTTAAATGGTTTAAATAATTGTGTATGGTTTAATGCTAGTATAGATGATAAAAACTATGGTGCAATTATTACAGATGAATGGAAGATAGTATCTGTTCCAACAATAATTATGTTTGAATATGGTAAAGAAGTAAAAAGATTTGAAGCTGGATTAAGTTTCAATTTAGATAAAAATAAAATCATCAAAGCAATCAAAGATGAAATTGATGAAATACAACTAAGGAAGTTTCAATGATATATTTAGCAAGATGGTTTAAAAAGTTATTTTATAGTTCATTGTTATTAGGAACTTTAGTAGCACAAGACTTTTTTAAGTTTAGCACTATATATGGTGCATATAGCTTTAGTAGTCCTGTAACTAAAGAACTACAATATCAAGTGTCTGGTGGGCAATTACAAGAGTTACAAGAAGAACTAGACGACCATAGCATTATGACGTTTGGTATTAGAAAGTTAGCAAGGTTTGGATATGAAAACAAACCTGAAGTGTGGTACACAGGAGATGAAGCACCTATTAATGAAAGTGTTGCTATTGGTAATGTACCTACTGGCTGGGAGTATGTAATACAATACTCTGACCACAAAGAGTTTGAAGAAGAGTTTGTAAACGAACAATATATGTTACGTTATATGGGAAAGAGTTTTTTGGTAAAAGCCAATTACGATTCCAGGGGATTAGAAGACGTAGAGTTTGCAGCTTTAGATATGCGTTACAAAAAAGATATAGGTAATCTTGCACTATCGTTAGGTGTAGCTGGTAGAATGCATCCAGCATATTTAGATTTTAGACCTATTGATTTATGGTGGGCTGAACAAGGTATTGACACAGATAACTTTACACCCTTTTGGGATTTTGCATATTTTTACGGCTACTCAGATGAGTTTACAGAACAGTTTACACAATATGGATATAGCTACTTTGATTTTAAATGGTATGATGCAGAAGGTAATCTTGTAGCAAACACAGATGACCAATTCTATAAACAGGTATATGGAGAGCTTGTTAAACAATATAATGAAGAATATGCAAAAGACTTAGGGTATCAAAACGAATTAAGTTTATCAGTAGGTGCAGACTATTACAAGTACACACCTAAAAACTGGTTGCATATGTGGGTTACAGCTTACCCAGTAACTAAAGGTATGTCTGACTATTCATTTAACTATGATGTAGTAGACAATGGTATGGACTATGATTTAGGTTTAGTTTATGGTTGGAAGTTAACTAAAAAGTTTGGAGTGTTTTTAGAAGGTAGATTTTTGTCAATGTATGATGTTCAATCTTATGAATCTAAAGTTGGACTTAACTGGTTGATATACTAATGGCTAGAAGAGTAAGTTGGAAGTGGGGAGGTAAAAGATACTATGGTACTTTTATAAGAGAAACTAAAAAATATATATTTGCACGAACTGAAAACGGTAAAACTAAAAAAATTGTAAAAAAATAATAATGGCAAGAAAAAGAAAAAAAGCCATACGTAAAACTACTAAGGGTAAAGGAGCTAACTACAGAAAGACTAAAGACGGAGCAGGAATGACTGCTAAAGGAGTTAGAGCTTATAGGAAAGCAAATCCAGGTAGTAAATTAAAAACTGCTGTTACTGGTAAAGTTAAAAAAGGTAGCAAGGCAGCTAAAAGAAGAAAATCTTATTGTGCAAGGTCTGCAGGACAATTAAAAAGAAGTTCTGCAAAGACTAGAAATAATCCTAATTCAAGGATTAGACAAGCACGAAGAAGATGGAAGTGTAGATAAAGGAGATAATATGTATTGTGATTGTGGATGTGGAATATGCCTAAGTTAAATATGATAGGCAATATAATTGATAAAGTAGCTGGTCATGTAGACAAGTTTACTTTAGATAAAGAAGAAAAAGCTCAGTTAATTATGGAAATTAACAAAGCACAGATAGAAGTTAATAAAATAGAAGCTGGTTCTACTAGTTTCTTTAAGAGTGGCTGGAGACCTAGTGTGGGATGGATTTGTTCATTTGCATTAGGGTATCATTTTGTATTACAGCCTATGATGGCATTTGGATTATCTGCAGCTGGATACAATATTGTATTACCTGAATTTGATATGAGCACCTTAATGACTGTTTTAATGGGTCTTTTAGGTCTTGGAGGAATGCGTAGCTTTGAAAAAGTTAAAAGGTCTGCATAATGCCAAGACAATCATTACAGCTCAATGACTTTAGTGGAGGGCTGAATACTAAGTCTTCACCAAGAGATATTGCACCAAATGAATCTCAATTAGTTGAGAATGTTGTAATATCTAATCCTGGATTAATTACAGCAGCTACAGTATCTACTGATAAAGTTAGTGGTTCTACTACTATGAAACATATAGCTAATGGTAATGGTGCATTTATGTTCAACTCTCAGTTTAATATAGATACAGACGGAACTGCAACACAACCTACTCAAATAATAGCTTATCCAATTAATAAAGATTCTGGAAATACTACTATACAATTTTTTAGAAGAAATTTTGATTCTACAGGGGTATTTACACAAGAAGCAACTAATGCAGAAATAGATATGCAAGTTACAGGAGAAGTAGAGCCTGTATATTATTATGTAGATGGTGTATTATATATATCTGATAAAAAAATAGTAGATGGTGATAGTGACTATGAACCTAGAAAATTACAATATGTTTCTGAAGATAGATTTGCTCAAAGTATTACTGGATGGAATAATGATAAATTACGAGTAGTTGCAACTGATAATATGTTTGAAGATATATCAGAAACAAGTACTGGTAACTTTGGTAGTTCTGACCCAAGTGCAGCAGGAGAATTTAGAGTTTTACTTAGTACTAACCCAAGTGTAACTTCATCTGACTTAACTGCTGTTACTACAAATGCAGGCTCAGCAATTACTACTACTTCTAATCCTGGAGAAACAGCACCTAGTCCTAATACAGATATTGGTATAACAGATAAATCAATATTTTTAACTAGTGCTACTAATACAAATTTAGATGACGATATATTATTAAATTTACCAGATGAAAACGATGGTGACCAAGATTTTACTAACGGGCAAATTATTCATATAAATTCAGAAGCTATGGAAATTAAAAGTGTTAGTTACATTGATAATGATGGCACTAAAGATGTAGTGCAATTAATAGTTCAAAGAGATGTATATGGAACAGGAGCACTTGAGCACGCAGCTTTATCTCCCGTGTTTACACAAACTTCTACAAGTACTACAGTTACTGGTGGTGGATGGGAGTCAGGTAGTTATGAATTTTGCCATACAGTTATTGACTTACAAGACAATGAAACTTTACCACAAGCACCACAATCTCCAGTATTTAATATTACTGATGGTTCTTACTTTACAAGAGTAGGATTTAGATTAAAAGATACTGGATTTAACACAAGAAAAAATGAAAAAGGTGTTAGAATATACACTAGAAAAAAAGGTGGAAACGGTAGATGGATTATGTTTTTAGATGTAGATTATAGAAGAGGTGTAAGAAGTAATTTATTTGAAGATTATGAAGAGTTTACAGTTGCAGATACAAATTATATGGAAGTTAAAAACTTAGATATAGTTAATCCTTCGTTAGATACATTTGAAAGTATAAACGGATATACTCAAGAAGAAGAAAGTATTGTTTTAGCTACAGGTACTACAGACGCAACAGCTGGTGGATTTAAAGCAGCAGCTGTATGTGCAAGAAGAGCTTGGATTGCTAATGTAAAGAAAAATGGAAAAGTATTTGATGATAGAATTTATTATACACCAGTAAATAGATTTGCAACATTTCCAGATAGTTTTTATTTAGATATTGGTATTAGTGATGGTGATTCTTTTACTGCATTACATAGTTTAGGTAATAGACTATTAGCTTTTAAACAAAAAAAATTATATGTTATTAATGTATCATCTACTTCAGATGCTGGTTGGTATTTAGAAGCAGAGTATGATGGTATGGGATGTAGACAACAAGAGTCTATATCTAAAACACCTTATGGTATAGCTTGGGTAAATGACGATGGTGTATACATATTTGATGGACAGTCTATGCCTAAAGAATTAACTATTAAATTAGATGATGCAACATGGAGAGCTAATCAAACTGGTAAAAATCCTGCAATAGGATATAATAATAAATATAAACAGTTATGTGTAGTGCAAGATACTGCTGCTGATACAGATGTATTTGTATTTGATTTTCAAACTAATTCATGGTCAATTACAAAACCTATAGGTAGTGCAGGAATATCAAATTTTCTAGAATCATTTGATGGATTATATTATTTAGAATACGGTGGAAGTCATGCAAAAACACTTAAATTATTAACTGGAGATAGTAATTCTTCTACTACAGGAGATAACTTAGCTATAAAATTACAAACAAAAGATATGGATTTTGGTAATCCTGGTTTAGTAAAAAGAATTAAAAAGGTATATATAACAGCTAAAGATGATGGTTCTGGAAATACCTTAACTTTAAGATTTGGAAAAGATGGAGCTTCTCCAGATACTACTGTTGCTTTTAATTCAAGTGGTGCTCAAGCTGCAGAATCTATTGCAAGCTCTAATTATAAAATTTTATCATTTGGTATAGGTAGTGCAACAGGAGGACTTAATTGCGAATCTATAGCTTTAGAATTAGTAGATGCTGATGACGAAGCTATAACTATTAATGATATAAATATAGATTTTAGATTAACAAATAAACGACCTGATAATTTATAATGCCAAAATCTGGCGACCATAATGTCAATAATATTGACTCATTCTTTCGAGTAAGACCATCTAAAGCAAATATTAGAGAAGGTGAAACTGTATCATTTCTTGAAGATGGTGTATTAATAAAACAAGAAAAAAGAAATGGTATTGTATATGAAACAAAACTATCAGAACAAGGAAAAAAACAAGAAGTAAAAACAGTTTCTAGTAGTGGTACTGGAACAGTATTTTTTGGTAGTGGTGATGTAGACTCTATTGTTGCTGGAACAGGATTATCAGGAGGTGGTAGTTCTGGAGATGTTACTTTAAATGTTGTTGGTAGTACAGGAATTACTGCTAATGCAAATAATATTGCTATTGACTCTACTGTAACTACTCTTACGGGTACACAAACTCTTACAAACAAAACTTTAACAGCACCAACCTTAACTACACCTGCATTAGGAACACCAGCAAGTGGTGTTATGACTAATGCAACAGGTACGGCTGCAAACCTAACTGTAGGTAATGCTACAAAAATTACATCTATTACTAATAGTAATATTGTACAATTAGCATTAAGTCAAACACTTACTAATAAAACTTTAACAGCTCCAACATTAACTGGTACTACACAAGCAGCAAGTCTTAGTCTTTCTGGAGATTTAACAGTTGGAGGAACTACAACGACATTAAATGCAGCAAACTTAGTTGTTAAAGATAAAAACATTGTATTAAATTATTTAGATGGAGACTCAAGTGCTACATCAGATGGTGCAGGTATTACAATACAAGATGCTGTTAACTCTTCTACAGATGCTACTATATTATGGGATAAAGACCCAGGAGAGTTTGACTTTTCTCATAGAATAACAGCTCCTATATTTATTGGAGATGTTACTGGAGATGTTACTGGTAATGCCGATACAGCTACAACATTAGAAACAGGAAGAAATATAAGTTTAACAGGAAACGTAACTGGTACAACACAAACTACATTTAATGGAAGTGCTGATATGAGTATTAATGCTACTATAGCAGCTACTTCTGTTGAAGGTTCTATGTTAAATGACAATGTTATTAGTGGACAAGGTGCTTTGACTACTGCTGTTGACGATAATGATGAGTTACTTATTTCAGATGCAGGTGTTTTAAAAAGAATTGATGTAGACCATTTAAGAGCACAACTTGTTGGCAATATAGACACTTTGACTCTTGCTAATTTTAATGCAGATGTAGTTATTGTTAATTCAGAAACTAGTGTTACAAAAAACGATGCTAGAATATTAACTTCATTAGCTACAAATACTTTAATAGAATCTAAAAATTATGGTTCAGTTACATCAGTAACAGCTGGTTCTGGTATGACACACTCTGGCACAAATACAATAAACCCTACTCTTAATGTTATTGGAGGAGCAGGTATTACAGCAAATGCTGACGATATTGAATTAGATATAAATGGATTAGCAGTAGCAGCTATTGCGAGTGGAGACCAAATAGCTTTTTCAGATGAAGGAACATCTGGTGACCCAACAAAAAGAGAATCAATAGATGATATAGCAACATTGTTTGCAGGTGCAGGATTAACTGCTTCTAGTGCAGTTATTAATTTAGATATAACAGGTTTTGATGCTATAGCAGAAGGTGCACTTACTGAAGCAAGTGATGTAATGCTTGTATATGATGCTGATGCAGGTGTTAATAAAAAAATTACTATAGAAGATTTAGAAGACGCTATAAGTACAGGTGGTACAGTTACAAATATTGCTACAGAAAATGGAATTACTGGAGGTTCAATAACTTCAACAGGTACACTTGGATTAGACTTTAGCACATTAACAGATATGACTGGAGATATAGCTGGAACAACAGAATTTATTTTACAAAATGGAACAACAGAATCACGTAAAGCAGCTAGTGAAATTAAATTAAGTTATTTTAATAATAATTCTGGGTGGACATCTAACGCTGGTACGGTTACATCTGTAACAGTTACTGGTGGTGATGGTTTAACAGGTGGTGGCTCTGCTATTACAAGTTCAGGCACAGCAACACTCGCAGTAGGTTCAAGTAGTTTGGCTGTAAGTTCTAATGCAGTAGACATAGCTTATAGTGCACTTTCTACTGTTGGTCAAACAATAGCAACAGGTGACCATTTAATATTTTTTGATGCGTCAAATACTAATGCTGTTCAAATAGGACCAGTAAGTGATTTACCTTTTACAAATAATTCTGGTACAGTTACTAATGTAGTAGGTGGTGCTGGACTAACTGGTAGTGGTACAACTACTGCTACTTTAGAAGTCGGAGCAGGTACTGGTATTTCAGTAAGTTCTGACGCTGTATCTGTTTCAGGACTAACTGTTTCTGAATTTGCAGCTAACTCTTTACAATTATCTAGCGAATCTTTTGCAGACAACAATACATCATTAATGACTTCAGCTGCTATTGCAGATAAAATAGAAGCATATGGATATACAACAAATACTGGAACTGTAGACACAAGTGGTTCTCCTGTAGACAATGATTATGCAAAGTTTACTGATGCTAATACTATTGAAGGTAGAAGTATAACTGAAATGAAACTTGATTTAAACTATGGTAATTTAGCAGATTTAGATTCTGTAGGTGCAAGTCAAATAACTGACAATTCAGTAGGTGCAGCAGAATTAAACGTATCGGGAAATGGTAGTGTTGGGCAAGTTTTAAAATCAGATGGAGATGGAACATTTAGTTGGATAAGTTCAGTTGGTACAATCACAAGCGTTTCTGGAATGACCAATAATAACTTGTTAACTGCAAGTGGTAGCACAAGTATTAGTGGAGAATCAGCACTTACTTTTGATGGTAGCACTCTTGTTTTAGATGGAGAAGCAAGAATTACAGAATATTTAAAGCATAATGGAGATTTAGATACTTATTTAAGATTTACAGATAATAGAATACAACTTGTAGCAAATGGAGCAGATGTCTTTGATAGTGGTGCTGGAACTTATATACATACTAGTAATTTTAGCGACCAATATGCTAACCTTTGGACAAGATTAGGATATGGAGATTCAGGTACTGCATATTGGCACAAGTTGTGTAGACTGACAATTAATGGTAGTTATAAAGATTATAATATGAAAGTACTGTGGACTTCTAGATACGATACTGGTACTTTACATATGCACATTAATTCAGACAATGACAATAACATTGACATTGACTATGCTTATGTACAAAGTGATGCCTCTATGGCACTAAGTGGTAATGTAAAATCTAATGACCACTTTACTTATACTTCAGTTGATGCAAGTACAGTAGATGTTTGGATATATACACCTGGTTGGCGTGAAATAGATTATATAAGAGTTGATAGTGTTACAGAAGGTACACCAACTATTACTTTTTATGACGAATCTACAACTACGCAACAAACAAGCGACCCTGGTGGGACTTCATTCTCACAATCAAATATACTTACTACTCAAACAGGAGTTACAGCAGCTCAAATTACATCTGGAACTCTTCCTATAGCCCGTGGTGGTACAGGTGCTACAAGTGCATCAGATGCAAGAGTTGCTTTACAATTAGGAGATTTAGCGTTATTAGATAGTATATCAGCTAGTTTAATTACTTCTGGTACAATAGCAGATGCAAGAATACCTAGTCTTGCAACAAGTAAAATTACAAGTGGAGAATTTGCTACTGCAAGAGTAAACTGGGATAGCACAGATAAAACAGTAAGATGGGATAATGGTAGAGGCTATCACGGAAATCCACGAAGTATGGCTATTGGATATTCAGGTGGTAATTATGGACAATTTGGATACAATATAGATTTTACTACCACATCAAATCAACATAACTACGCATTTAATGATATTGCTACAAGATGTGATTTGTATGACGGACTTGTAGTATATACAAGTGGCAGTGGTGGCAGTGGTCAAATTTCTTGGACTGAATTGTTAGATTGTAGAAATAATGTATTTACATACAAAGGCAGTCAAATACCTACTATGGCTAATGGCTCTGATAATAGAGTTATGACTTCTAATGATGCTTATTCTCTAAATGGAGAATCGGGACTTACTTTTGATGGAAATCATTTAGACATTACAAATGGGCACTTAATTTTACCTTACGGAGAAATTAATGACGCAGGAACTGATGTAGTTGTAAAAGCAACAAATGGATTTTTAATACAAACTGGTGGAGCTAATACAAGATATAATTTAACTAATAGTGGAACGCATAATGTTTATGGTAATACTTCATTTAGTTCTCCAATGTCAGTTAACTATGGTGCAGTATTTAATGAGGGTGGACACGATAACGATACAAGAATTGAGGGAGATACTGACCAACATTTAATATTTGCTGATGCAGGTACAGATAGAGTTGGAATAGGTCGTTCAGCTCCAACTTATAAGTTAGATGTTAATGGAGATGTAAGACTGACAAATAGTGGCGACCAACAAATTAGATTTGAAAGAAGTGGTGCTAATGCGTTCAGTCTAGAAATAGATAGTAGTAGAGCGTATTGGTATAACAGAACAACATCAACAGCGTCAGTTGCAATAACTAATGCGGGTAATTTCGGAATAGGAACTGTATCACCCATAGAAAAGCTTTCAGTTGCAGGTAATATCAGATTAGAAAATCAAGGAAATGGTATAGGAATAGCTTATACTGATACAAGTTTAGGTGGATTTATACCCCACCCTGGAGGTGGTCAGTATAGAACAAGTGCAGGTACACACACTGGTGCTATAGAAATAAAAGTTCCTGCAGTTTATGCAGATATGGTTACTTTTTGGGTAGATATTTTTGATTACACAGCCAATGAATCAATGTCTTTCCAAATTTCAGGGTATGTATATCAAGCAGCAGGTAGTAATGAATGGGTAAATGAAACTGCTACTCAAATCAGTAACAATACCAATTTTCAAAGAACTGTAAGATTTGGACACGATGGCACAAATCATATTGTTTACATTGGAGAATTAGCAGACACTTGGTCTTATCCACAAATCACAGTAAGAGATGTAACATTAGGCTTTGGTTCATCTATAGACCATTGGATTGATGGTTGGTCAATAGATTTTGAAGCTTCTGCTTTTGGAAATGTTGATGCAACTATTACAGATACTTTAGTACAAGCAGGTAAAATTAAAATGGCTGCAGGTGCAGGGAAATTTATTCACAATACAACTTCTTCTAGAGATAAGATTAGAGTTTGGAATAGCAGTAATTATGCAATAGGTATGCAATCAGGTAATAATTATGGTGGCTTAGCAAATCAATATGCTATGACATTTAATATGAACGACCAATCTACTAGAGGTTTTTTATGGTGTGATGATGGACATGGTTTAAGTGCAGGAGCAATGGCTTTAACTACTGATGGTAAGTTAACAGTAGCACATAGTATGAGACTTGGATATGGAGAGTCAGACACTACAACACCAGGAGCAAGTTATAGATTAGATGTAAGTGGTAGTATCGGAGCAACAGCAGATGTGGTGGCATATATATCATCAGACAAAAGATTAAAAGACAATATTAAAAATATTGCAAATCCATTAGAGAAGTTAAACAAACTTAATGGTGTAGAATTTGATTGGAATGACAAGCAAGACTTGTATAAAGGACACGATATTGGTGTTATAGCACAAGAGGTAGAAGAAGTATTACCTGAGATTGTGGATACAAGAGAAGATGGTCATAAGGCAGTTAAATATGATAGAATGGTTGCTTTATTAATTGAAGCAGTCAAAGAACAACAAGTTCAAATAGATGAACTTAAAACTAAACTAGGAGAATAAAATGGCAAAAGTAATAGCAGAAAAAGCAGCAGCAGAAATACCAGTTTCTGGAAAGCAAGTTGAAATTAAACATACCAGAGTAATGCAGAATGCAGCAGGTAACAATGTTACAGTAGTAGACTATGTTGATGTAAAACCAGTTGATGAAGCAATTTCACAAGCAGAAGCAGAATTAGTAACAGCTGAAGCATTAGTAGTATCATTAAAAGCAGACATTGTTGAATACAAAAAAATAAAGGGATAATTAAATGGGTGTAATAGTATCAAATACTAATGTAGGATTAGCATTTCAAAGTGTAAGTATTGGAGAAGCTACTGATTGCAACGAAACAACTAACATAAGCTTAGCTAGTTGTTGCGATGGTGGTTTATATAATGGCATTAGAAATACTTTTGGAAGTGGTGGTGGTTCAGCTAATGATTTTGAAAAATTAGGTGGTTCTAATAATCCAATATCAGGATTTAGTAGTGGTGGTACTGCCATTACTTCAGCAGCAGCAACTCTAATAGGGAATGCACCATTTAAAATGAGTAATTGTATTGGAGGTCAGCACGTAGCTGGTGGTGGTGGAGGTGGAGGTCGATGAAGACTCACGCACAAAACGCTACCTATACAATTAAAGATGATTGTATTATAGATGAATCTACAGGTTGGGATGTAATGTCTACTTGGGAAACACCTATAATGCAGTTACACGCAGATATGGTGTGTGCAAATGGTGGACATATACTAGAGTTTGGCTTTGGTATGGGCATTAGTGCTGGATTAATACAAGAGCACGATATAGAGTCTCACACTATAATTGAGATTAATGATGGCATATATGACAGGTTGCTAGAGTGGGCTAAAGATAAGCCTAATGTAATACCAGTAAAAGGTAATTGGTATGATGACATACCTACAACTAGAAAGTATGATGCTATATTCTATGACGGGTTTGGAGATATGATTAATAAAAGATTTTTTGCAAGTCGTATTATGCAACATTGTAAAGTAGGAACTATTATTACATGGTATAATAATTTTCTAGAGAAACAAAGTCAGTACGATGGAGACATAAAGAAAGTAGATGGTCATAAAAAAATAGAACAGTTTAATAGAACTGAAAGAATTACATATCAAGAGGTAGAGCTTTCTATACCAGAAAGAGCTAGAATAGATTGGTATTTAAAAGGTGAAGGTAATGTTTATTACGCACCACAATTAATAATAGATAATAATGATTTATAGTAGAAATGAAGGGTTCAACTTTAATAAATTAGTGAGGATAATTAAATTATGGCAATAAACTTCTCAGCATCACAACAATCAGCACTAGGATTATCAGCAGCTAAAGCTAGAAATGCTAATAATCGTGGCTTAGCAAACCTAGATAGAGGTTTAACAGCTACGCAAGAATCTGTTGATTTAGAGAGCACTATAATTGAATTAGAAGCATTAGCAAAAAAGTCTGAAGCTCAATACAAGAAAAAACAAAGAAGAAGTGGAATAGGAAGACTTGTAGGTGCTGCTATAGGAACAGTTGTAGGTGCTGTTACTAAATCACCTAAGTTAGGTAGAGCAGCATATACTGCTGTAGGTGGTGCTATTGGTGGTAAAATAGGTAGAGGTAAAGATATTAATATGAAAGTAAACTCTTCTTTTGTTCCTGGTGGTGTGTTTTATGCTAATAGTAGAAAACAATTAGAACAAAAAGCTTCTGATTTTAATCAAGCTATTGATGAGATTAATAAATCTTTTGATACACAACTAGGAATGAATTTTGTTATGGACTTTATTACTGGAGCTGCTTTTGCTAAAGCAGGAGAATTTGTTCCAGAAGGTGGAGAGTTTAGTTTAGATGAGTTATATAAAAATGGAGATATTTCATTTAAAGATTATATTAAAAACTCTATTAGTACGTTTATGCCTGGTGGAATAAATGAAGAAAATAGAGATAAGCTTATAGATGCAGGATTAGATGAAGGAGTTCCTGTAAAACCAACAGATGTTGCAAAACAAATTGGAGACTTAAATAAAGAAGCAGCAAAGTTTGATATGAATAATAATTTAGGATTATATGATAATAACCTAAATGAATTTGGTGAATTTGTAGAGCTGGGTGGTAATGATAAACTTTTAGATAAGCTTATTAATCAACAGGGTAAACCTAAACAAGAATTTGAAGTAAATGTTTTTGCAACAGACAATTCTAGTAAAAATACTTTAGCTAAAATTTATGATGGGGAAGTCGGAGATGAACAGTTTGATTATTTAGTTCAAAAATATAATGCTATTCCAGATGAGTTTAAAAATCAATTTGATGTAACTATGGAAAGATTTTATAAAGATTATAAATCTGGTACAGGTATTGGTAAGCTTCAATTTGGTCCTGAAGATTTTAATAAAACAGGTTTAAACAATACATTAACAAATGTTTCTTCAGATGCACTTGTTTCTCCAGGTAATGATGATTGGTTAGATACTATTATACCTAAAGCATCAGATACTAGCAATAATCCTTTTGTTAATACTCCTACTAGAAGTCCAGAAGAAAGAGGTATTATAGATGTAGATAAAATGAATCAAGATTATTTTATGCCTAAAAGTATTAAAGAACAAATTAATTTTGAAGAAAGAGCTAATGATTTTGGTGTTCCTGATATTTTTTTAGATAGAGAATTTAATATAGAAGCAGGTAAAATAGTGTTTGAAGATTTAGGACTTGTAACAGGCTGGGCAGATAATACTGTTGTTAAAGCTAAAGTAGATTTTAGAAAAGCTAATCCTGATTTTAAAGGTCCTATTAACAACAAAACAGTTTTATATGAAGAAATACAACCTTTTATAGAGAAATATGAAGCAGGTAAGTATGGTGAAAAATTTGTAAATCAAGGTGGAGATGCTGGTGTGATGGGATTTTCTCCTGATTGGTATAAACTAGACGGAGCATATAGATTAAATAAAGATAAAACTGAAAGTGTAACTTGGAAAAAAATTCATGCACTAGCTAATAAAAAAAGTTTAAATGAATCATTAAATTCTTTAAAGCCTAGAATTCTTCCACAGTTTGAGAGCACTTATGATATATTAAATAACTTAGCAAATAGAGGATTATAAAATGGCTTACAATAGCTTATACAACCCTAATAGTATTATGAAAATGAATAGTACAGGAATTGGTTCTGGAAATAGAGTCCAACCTGCACGTGGTCAGTTTGCAGATACTGGATTTGATTATGGTCAATTTGACCAACCAAATGCTTACGACTATAATTATGGTAATAATGAAATTGGAGACTATGGTCAATCATCTCCTACTCCAATGAACCAAACTAATACATTTGACGCAAGTGCAACTCAATCAGGAATGTCTGCTAAAGATTTATTAAAAGGATATTTTCCTGATATAGATGATGAAACATTATCTCAGTATGAACAATTTGTAAGTCCTATAGATTCAGAATTATATGATGCTACTAAACAAGATTATAAATTATACGAAGAGTATGCTCGAGAGCAAAGAGGTTTTTTAGAACAAAGTAGAGGTATAGGTAGAGAAAAATTACAAAACTCTTTATTTACAGGATATGAACAAGCTAGAGGTTTACAGGCTAAAAGTGGTTTTTTATCTGGTAGAAATATGTTTAGAGATATTAGTGAACAAGCAGATATTTCAGGAGATACACTAAATAAATCATTCTCTAAAGGCTTGTATGATGTTAACCAAAGTATTGTAGATAAAATAGGTGCTGCAAGACAGTACTATACAGGATTAGTAGGTCAACAAAGAGGAGATATGTTGACTCTAGCAAAATTAACAGATATGTTTAAACCAGACGAGGAAGAATAAAAATGGCAAAATTAGATAATATTATACGTTTAGGAGAAGTTTTAGACGGAGGTGCATTGAATCCAAATGAAATGCTAAATAGACTCCCTCAAGCATTAGCGTCAATTACTCTAAAAAATGCAGAAGATGCTAAAGAACAAGAACGATATAATGACCAAATGGAAATGCAACAAAATGAATTATCAAGAAGAAATAAAAATGAAGATATTACATTTGATATAGAAATGGGTAAATCTTTAGTTGACCCTAATAATTCTGAAGCTTCTTTAGCTTCGTTACAAAACTGGACACCTCGAACAGATGAAGGTATACAAATGAAAATGGCTCAAATACGTCAATTTGAGAACAAAGGTGCTCAATTATCTTCCTATAATACAAGACTTAAAGATTTAAAGAAATCATACGGTACAATATCTAATGATGAATGGAAATTACAATATGATGAACTTGTAACAGAAAAAAATATGAACCCTATTTTTGGAACAAAGTTTGATTCTTCTTTAGAATCTACACTTAAAACTTATAATCAAGGGGAGAAAAAAGAAGTTATTGGAGATTTTATAAGCATGTATGCACCTACTGGAGAAAATCAAGGTCAATTAATTGATATGTTATCAAGTGAACAAGCTCCTGTTAGTCTTGTAAAAGGTGTTTTTGAGTCAATGGTTAAAAATATGTCTAAAAAAGAAATGACATCTGCTGATTTACAAAGTCTTATAAAGTTTGGAGAGACTTTACAAGGAGACCCAGCTAATGGTATACCAGCTTCTAAATATTATCCTACATATGTAACATCAACTGCAACAATATTTAATAAACAATATGGAACAAACATTTCTAATAGTGAATATCAAAATGCAGATATATCAGACTATGAAGATACTGGTAGAAAACAAAATGGAAAAATAATATATAGGAGCAAATCTACGGGTGAAGAAGGTACATTAAACTAATATATT
>Ga0181412_1000368_pt1 | contig 19271 bp, 9 predicted proteins | sample 35SPOviralmetaG_FD_130113 | JGI IMG/M metagenome (GOLD analysis project Ga0181412, IMG submission 130113) | Marine viral communities from the oligotrophic San Pedro Time Series (SPOT) site, San Pedro Channel, CA, USA - 35 SPOT_SRF_2012-08-15 | ecosystem: Environmental > Aquatic > Marine > Strait... | reverse complement strand
GACTCTGTTTTTACTTGCTTTTTAAAATGTTCTTTTAAAAGCATAAACTCATTATAAGCCTTTACAATTTCTGGAGAGCTGTTGTCTTTTTTCTTACCTGTTTCTACATACTTACTATTAAACTTTTCTTTTCTAAGTCCAGACGGAAGTGCTCTACCAGTATTGTAGCCTAAAAAATCTGCACCTATTATATTTAAAATATCAACAGGTATATACTGTTTAACAGCATTTACAGTTTTTCTATAAGCTTTTTGAAGAGTTGTGTTTTCGCCTGTTTTTTTAGATTTCCATTGTAATAAACCTTTTTGCAAAGGTACTAATAAATTGTCAGTAATTCTATTCTTCATGTAGGGAATAAAACCATTTGGCCCTTCAAATAAGTCTGGATTAGCAATAACTAAATCATCAACAATTGCTATAAGCTTAGGTCTTACAGCTGCAAAACGTTCTCTGTTTTTAGCGTACCACTTAGATCCTTTTTCGTTAGCTTGAAGAGCTAGTCTTGAAATAAAACCTACATCTTGATTTCTTGATATAGATAAACTAACAGCATCTGCTTTTGCAAACTCACCTCTTTGTTTGTCAAACTCGTTTAATACATTTTCTAAAGTAGCTTTAAATACCGCATCGTTATTTGTAGAGTTTTCTATAATAAGATCGTTAGCTGCTTTTGTTATAAGACCTTTAGTTAAGACTTCAGCTAAACTTCTTTTTCTTTCAATTAACGTACCTGCTTTACCTACAGTAAAATAAGAACCAAATTGAGCTTTTGGTATTGGTGATATTTTAAATATAGGGTTACCTTGTGGTGTAGCATCTCTTTTACCCGTGTTTATTATTTGAAAAAGCTTACCGTATCTCTTTTTTATTTCTGCTGTTGGTATAGACTTTTGTATAAAGTCAAAGTTTATATCGTGAAAAGTTTTATACTCCTCGCTAACACCAGTAACTTTAGATATTTTACCCATCATATCCATTACTTTTTTACTAAGTCCACCTTTTATAAGTTGCTGTATTGCGTTGTTTACATCTCCAGTACCTAACTCTATAATTTGAAGTATATCTTCTTTTAAATCTTGTATAAACTGTTCTTTGCTATCAATATTAACTTCAGACAATTGTTTTAAATCTCTCTGTCTTTCTACTTTAGGTAAAGGCTTAGCGTCTTTTTCATCTGTAATTTCTGTAGCTGTACGGTCAGATGTTTTTTTACTTACTTTTTTTCTAACTTTTTCATCTGTAGTAGATTTTACAAAAGCGTCTGGTAAAAAGTATTTAAAAACTTCTTTTGCTCTTTCTTTGAAAAACTGATTAATATAAGCGGCTACGTTATTATACTTTTGTTTCTGTGCTTCAAAATCTTTTACCAAGCCAAGAACAGTTCTTTGTTTTGACTCTGCCTTTTGACTAGGTATCTTATCATATAACAACATAGAAATAATATCTTCTTTGTTGTCATTTAACACGTCTATTTGGTCTTGAGTTAAATTAGCAGTGTCTAAATACCTTTGAAATATTGTTTCTGCTTGGCCTCTGTATTTTAAAGCTATTTCAAAACCAGCAGTATCTTTTGACTCACTAGTATCTGCTTGATAAATATCGTTTATTTCTTCAACCATTTCTTCACGTGTTTTAGGCGTGAATACTTCGTCTTGTTGTGATATTGACAAGCTAGTACCTTTTGGTTGTTTACCTGCAAACTTAGCTGCACCAGCTATAAGAGTACCTTTTTGAGCGTTTTCACTGTAATCTTTTATAAAATCAAAAGCTTGTCTACCTGTGTCAAACTTAATGTTTTTAAACGGTGTTGCCTGTAGTAAACCAGTTAAAATCTTTTTTAACGACTGGCCAAAACTTTCAGAGTATTTAACTTCATTTTTTACAATAGCATCTGACAAAGCTGTAAACCACTCGTCAGTTGTATTTATATCAAAATCTAAACCAGCTTCTGCATATTTTACTTGATACATTGCTAGCCTTGCGTTTATTTTATCAAAAGACTCTGCATCAAGATTTTGTTTTAACTCACTTCTAAAATCAGCTATTAAATCTCTTCTTGAGCTATCATCAAGCTTACTTAAATGATCACCAAGCACAGCGTGTAATATTTCATGTGATCCAACACTTACAGCACCTGTTCTAGCTGCTTTTTGTTTGTTTATTATAATAGCACTACCTTTTTCGCCTTTTACAATTAAGCCATCAGAATTTTTAATAAGGTTATCATCTTCTATTACATCTTCTTGAGAAGCGTTGAGAGCACTAGTTAACTCTTTGTATTTTGCTAAAAATGAATCTGAATCTTCACCAGCGTCTATATATTCTATACCTAAAGCTTCACCAGCTTTTCTAGCAAACTCTACAGTACCTCTTAATGATCTTTTACCGGCTGCTTCTGCTACTTGAAATGCATCTGAAGTTTCGTCTTGTAGTAAATTTTCTGTTGTTTGTGCACCCTCGTATTTACTTATAATTGCATCAATTTCAGCTTGTACATCTTCTAGCTTTTTGTCAGCATCAGGAACTTTATTTATACCTTCTTTTTTTGTGTCTGCCAAAGCTTTTTGTCTTTTACCTTCAAGCTCAACTAGTTTTTCTCTATCATTTATATCTGTTACAGACTTGTCAATCAAAGCATCTAATACCGCTTTGTTTTGTTTGTTGTATAAAACTTCAGCGTAATCATTATCATTTTCTATTTCAATATCAGCAAGAGCAATATCAAGGTCTGACATTTTATTTGTTTCTTCTTTAAACTTTGCCTCGTCTACTTGCTGCCCGTTTAGCTTATACGTACCTTTACCTCTTATATTAGCTACTTGAGGAACAGAAGTTACAATAGCACCTGGTGTGCTAGCGAAAGCCTCCATTACAATTTCACCTGCATCATATTCTTGACCTCCAGCTTTTTGACCTAGTAATTCACCAGCACCACCAAAACCACCTTCTGTAGCAACCCCAGCTGCAACTTTTTGTGCTTTTCTTACTCTTTGTGATGTTTTTAAAACATTTTTACCTACGTTTTTTGTTAAAGCTCCTGCAAAACCACCAGACAATAAATCTACAGCTCCAATTGTCAAACCTCTACCTAGTGCTCTACTTCTTATTCTATCGTAGTTATCTTCAGACTCTAAATATTTTTTTGCATTTTCAGTTGTCCACTCTAGGTTGTCTTTTTCCATGTCTTCTTTTAACATTTCTGCAAAAGTTAAACCATTTTCTAACGCTGTAGATAAACCACCTAAAGAACCTGCAATAGCACCTGTACCAGCACCTACTATATTACCAAGCCCAGGCACAACACTACCTAAAGCACCAAATGTAGCTGCACCAACACCAGAGCCGGCAGCTGCATAACCTAAAGAATCACCAGTTTTGCCTTGTAGTATATCTGCTCCAGAATCATATAAAGCACCAGCCATCATAGACATAGATTGTGTAGCTATTTGAGAAGCTAATACTGGATCTTCACCAACTAAAGCCCATAATGTAGAAAAAAACCCACCACCATTGTTTTTAACTTTTTGTTGAAACCTTTTCATACGTTCGTTTTGAGGACGTTTGTTTAGTTCATCACCAGCCTTAATCATAGCCTCAATATCTTCAAACTTTGTACTACCTTTAAATACCTCTAAGTTTTCTTCATTTGTTCTACCAGTTTCCCAACCAGCAGCAATAGACTCAATGTATTCTTTACCTATGTCCCATAAATTTCCTTTGACTTCATACTCATCACCAGTATCAACAATAGTAGTTCCAGTTTGTTGTAGATAATTATCTACAGACAAGTTAGATGCGTTTGCTGCTTTAACTATCTGATCATAAGAATATGTATTGTTACCTTGTGAGTATTCTGCCATATTAGTTTCCTCCTTCTTGTTGATTGTTAATTACTATTGGACCACTAGCGCTTGGCACATTAATACCAGCACTTCTTATTAAGTCTTGAATTTGTTTTAATTCTTTCCTTGCTAAATCTTTTGTAAATCTATCAGATTTTCTAGACATAAACCTTGCAACTTTACCGTCTTTTCCCTTGTAAACTTCTTTTGTTATAGGGTTTACCGCCATCATATCGTTAGTGAATACAGAGTCTTCAATACCAAAATCCCATATTGTTTCAGGGTTTCTATTTTTATAATCACCCATTTCTGTATAAGGCACAAGCATTATATTTTTATTCTGATTTAAACCATACATTTTGTTGATGTTACCTGATGTTTTATCATCACCACCTACGTAAACGTTTTCCCATGTATTATCTTCTGTTGGAGTATATGTTCCTGGCGTTAACCCGTTAAACCTATTATCTTGTATACCAAAAATATCTCTTGTTAGTTGATCAGTATCATCAGCAACTTTTGAATCATCACCATCATACCAGCCATCGCCTTTCCAGTAATATTCCATACCATCTACAGGATTTCTAGCTACACCTTTGTTTTGTATTTCGTAAATTATGTTGTTACCAACTTCTTTTGATTCGTATTTATTTTGAATTTTAAAGCCTTTGTTTAAAGGTTGTTGACCGTTTTTATTAGGATTATTTTCTAAATTAAGTTTTTGTCTCATTTGATCATTCAATAACTTTTGGTAATCTTGCTTTAGTTTAACATCAGGATTTAAAGAAGCGTTATTATAAGACGTGTCAGAAACATTTCCAATAAACTTACCTAAAAGATCAATACTAGTTTTTTTGCTGTTTAGTATTTTACTAACATCTTCTTCTGAAACAGTACCATCTTTTTGTAAAGTTATACCGTTATAAAAAGACTTGTCTTCTAATGTACCTGCTTTAAATTGCTCTATAAAAGATAAATTACTTTCATCACCAGACAAGTCAGTGTACATTAAAGCTTTTATATCATTTCTATCTTTACCTCTAAACGCGTTTGCAAATGATTTAGCAACAGACTCTGCACCCATCCAATTAGCACCAGTCATTTTAGCTGTCTTACCCATTTGAACATATTTGTCTATAGCAGTCTCGCCTTCGTAAAAACGAACTGTATGGCCTTTCATATCTTTTAAACCTTTAGTAACACCATTAGCAGTAAAAGACATTTCACCGGTAGATTTGTCTATTGCAAACTGAGCATTTGGATCACCGTACATTTTAGTGTAAAAACTATTTTCACTTGCAAAACCTTCACCACCAATTAAATTACCTTCTTCGTAATCGTTTAAATATTCTGCTTTGCCTGTAGCGTATTGAGCTAACTGAGAGTCTAGCGTTTGAAAGCTATACTTAATAGCATCCATTTTGTCTTTTATAGCAGGATCTTTTGATTTTTCATATTGAGTTGCTAAGTTGTAATATTCGTCTCTGTTAGTTTTTAAAAAATCAGTTATAGCACCTCTTTGCTCTGGAGAAACTTTATTTATATTTTGAAGACCACCAAGGTTTTCAATATGCTGCTGCATTGTAGCTTCAGCTTTTTCTTCTTCTGCTAAATTAAGAGCAAACCCTTTTAACGCACCACCTACAAAAGAAGCGCCTCTAGTGTCTTGCCCAGATGCAAGCATTTGTTTATGTATACCTAATAAGTTAGGCCCTTGTTTTTTTGCCATATTTTATTTTTTTATGCCGGTGAAAAGCCACCAGTTAATGCTGTTGTTGCTAGTTGACCAATACCACCATACAAAGCAGCGTTAGCAGCTTGCACAGCTTGATCTGCAGCACCTTTTTCTTGCATTGCAAATCCTAATTCCATTTCTTGTTTTTGATAATCTAGCATTCTAGATTCTCTAGCTCCTTGAAATTTCATCATTTGTTGTTGATATTCACCTTTTCTTTCCATAGCTTGATTAGCTGCAGCTCCTTTAGCAGCCATCATTTCGTTTCTTGATTCTTGTAAACCTATACTTGCAGAAGCTTTTTGAGTTGCTAATTGACTTTGATTAGCTATTATTTGTGCTAAACCAGCTATACCGCTACTACCAGCTGCACCTCTTAATGCCTCCATAGTATTTGCTTGGCTTTGTTGATTTTGTTGAGCCATGAACATTGCTTGTTGCTGATTAACAGTTAAATCTTCGTATGTGTTTTCCATGTTTGCAAATGAATTTTTAAAACCTGCAGCTAAATTACTAGTGTCTAATTGTTGATAAAGATCTCTTTGTTTTAAATACTCTTTTTTTGCAGCTCTTTGCCTAGCTCTTCTTTTTTTCCTACCTACTAAACCTTGTATAACACCACCAATACCTCCAGCCATTTGCATTTGTTGAGCAGCTGACATATTTTTAAATCCATCAAACCCACCAAACCCACCACCGCTTGTAGCAGCTTGGTTCATAGGACCTATAGATGATACAGTATCAATAGGAGCTTGTATAAAAGTTCCAGGTAGCATATTTGGGCCTGGTAACGAAGGTGTTTGCAGCATTTGTAAAGGCATAGCCTGCATTGTAGGTATAGGAGCTATATATGGATTACCAGTTGCAGGTGGCGAACCACCTTCATAGTAATTACCAGTATTTACTGGATTACTGTAAACATCGTGTGTACTTGTCCCTACATCAAAAGGATTGAACTTACCAGGTGGAGTATATTTAAGAGGACTATTTGCCATATATATTGTTTTTTATTATAATTACACTTTTTATGCGTTATTTACTACTTTCTGATATTTCAGAGCTTACCGCAAAAAGTTCTATTTTTTCTGTTGAATCATTATCTAATCTAACTTTAGCATAATAACCTTTTATACTACTAGTGTTAAATGAGTTTGGCTTAGAAAACATTACAAAATCATTTTGAGTTAATGATACACTTGGCACGTTTCCTACAAAGTGAGGTTTTTTAATTAAAACAATTTTGTTTTTGTGATCAATGCCTTCAACTTCACCTAATTTTATTATTGAATTTGTGCTAGCTACTTCGTGCCCGCCAGCAATAGTAACGGGAGTGTACCACATAATGTCTCCTATAGATAAAGATATGTTTAGCTCGGTGTTAAATGTTAGTTTTATTTGCATGCTAGCTTACGTTTAAAATGTTATCAAAATTAAAATCTAAAGTTATATTTTCGTCACCATATTCTAGAACTTCTAGTTCACCACTAATTTTACCAGATCTACTACTACCTACAAAAGTAACTGTTGCACCGTTTTCAATATCTTGATTTGCATTAACAGTAACATCATTTGTGCTTACACTAACAACGTAAGGATCTGTTGTTGCGTTTTTTAAACCTATACCTTTAACAATACTATTTGAAAAAGTTATAGTAACACTATTTCCAAGCGACTGCTTACTAGAAAGTGTTATTGTTTTTGTATCAGTGTCTATAGCTGTTATTGTTGGTGTTCCAATTATCGTTCCAGAAGAAACTGCTTGTAATCTTTGACCAATACCTAAAGAAGTTACAGCTTCACTAACTATGACAAAATTTTGATTAAACCTCACTCCATTAGTTGTAAACTGTGACTGTCCTTTTATACCATTAGCACTTGTAGTGTGTATAACAGTGTCTGCAGTTGAATCTGTAGTGGTTGTTACAATATCATCTAGTTCTATTTTAAAATTTTTTATTTTAAATCTAGTTTTATTAAAAATTTCACTAGCTAGAGAACCTTTACCAACAAAACTTATTGATTGGCCAGTGCCCCACTGTGAGCTATTGCTTATTTCTATAGTACCACCTTTTGATAAGGTAACACCATCTCCATCGTCATTTATTGCTACAGGCGTATTGTAAACAGAATTTGTCGGAGTTGATTTTGCATAATCTTTATAACCGCTTATTACTTTTTTAATAACACCTTCAGCTACAGCATCATTAGCTACAACTGTCATTCCCACAGATAAACCTGTAATATCTGTTAATTCAACAAGAACAGTTTCAGAATAAGTTTCATTGCTACTTTTAGTTGTTTTAGACACTGTAAATTCAAAATCATCTACTACGGGTTGTCTTATTATAGTAGCTGTATCAGAAGTTAATGTAAAAGGCCAATTTATTGTTGTAACGTTATTTACGTTTGATCTATCAACTTGACTACTTTTACCTTTAAAACCAATAGCCGCCGGTTCTACAACCGCAGCGTTTGAGTGTGTTATTGAAAAAGTAACCCCAGTTGCGCGGTAAGAGTTTATTTTATCGCTAACAAATATTTTTTCATTGCTAAAAACATTTAAATCAAAAGTTGTTTCGTTACCAGCTGTTATTGTTATAATATAATTAGTATCATTGTTGTCAATTGGAAACGTTATGTCTCCGTTGTAAACACCAGAGCTAGGTATTTCTTGATTAAACAAATTGCTAGGAAGTGTAGAAAACGTTGCGGTAGGTATAAAAACACCTGCTTCTTGATCTACAATAGTATTTTCTGGAAAGTTATAATATTGCCCACTTGAGTTTTGAACTATCATATGAAATATAGCGCCTGGCTCACCAATAATCTCATAACTTCTAGAGACAGACTCTCTAGATTTATTACTTGTATCTATGTTAAAAGCTTTTATTATCATATCTAATTAGTTTTGTTATATATCTAGCAAACGTTTCGTATCGTGTATAAAGTCAAAAGTTAAATACACATCTTTATCTGGCATAAAAAAATTAATATTAATAAAAACCTCTATTTTATATGGAAAATAATTTTCTCCAGGTAAAATAGGAGTTGTTCTATATTTTTCTTCAGCATAAAAACTATCATATTCCGCCTCTAAAAGAGTTCCGTCTGGCTGTAAAAAACTTATTTGATCGCCTAAATTACCCCAATCAACAATTGTTTGTGGAACGTTGCCTTCGTCATCATCAAAATCAGAATCTGGCATCCAACTTGGTTGTGCAGAAACTGTAGTACCATTATATGCTGTTTGACCACTTGCAACATAAACACCTCTACCTATAGACGTACCGCCGTCTTCATCTATATTATTAATAGAAATACTTGCAGCTGTTAAATTGTTTAAGGCATCTCCTAGGTAAGCCATTGTACCGTTAGATATTAAATTATTCATATTATCAGACGCGTGAGGACCACCAGTAAATGGAAAGTCAAAAGTAGCTATTGCATTAATATAGTTTCCATTATTATCAAGAGCATCTAAAGTTCTTGGAAAAAGATTTATTTGAATAGTTTCATTAACAAGATCACCTGCAAAATATTGATTTGTTAAAGGTAAACTTCCACCAACACCATGTCCACTCATAAATAAATTTTTAGGCATAAATGGTTCAGAAGAAAAATCTATTGTTCCTGTTCCAAAGCTAAAGCTAGTTTCTGGTACTTCAGAAGGAAATGGTGGATCAGTATAAACAGTAGATGGTGTTCCATGTACAAATTGAATATCTTGAACAAGTATAGATCTTAGCACCGGTGCGTAAGAACAACTACCGTCGTTTGTGTTTGCTAAAGAGTCGTAGTTATTAGCTGATGAATCAGTGCAACCTTGAGCAGGTATTACATAGTCTATATCTAAATCAACTTCCATTGTTTCTTGTAAATCAACTTCTGGGTGATACTGCGGAAAAACAAAAGCTTTTATATGTTTTGGATAACCATTGTGAGTTGGTTGTAATGGAGCAAAATTTGGATTACTAGGGTCTGGCATATACTGAAGCCAAGTTTCTAAGTCTTCTGAATAAGTTGCTGGATCGTACTGATTGTTTATCAAATTTCCTTGATCGTTTTCATATATATCCATTAGTATTATTTTTCTCCAAGTAACTGGATTTGAAAATTGGCTTAAAAAAGCGCCATCACAATAAACAGAATTGTCAAACTCAAAAGGACCGTTAAACCTGTAAGTACCATTACCAGTAAAATTTTGACCGCTAGGACTATTAGGACCCCAACAAGTATTAGAGCCAGCGCCTCCTTTTAATATATAACTGTGTGGAGTTGAGTGTGCTAGACTTTTGCCAACACCACTACCGTGCCATGGTGGATTTACAGGGTAACAAGAATTAACACCACCACCAGCAGATGGGTGGTAGTCAGAATTATAAACCCAAGAGCTTGACAAACCATCAATTGTAAAGTTACCAGAACAAACTAATTGGCTGTAGTCATTTGGAGTTATTAAAATAGTATAATATTTAAGACCAGACGGTGTTATGCTAAAGTTGTTTGCATTGACATTATCGTCGTGTATTCTTTCAACACTATACAAGTTGTTAGGATGAGAAATAGGAGCTTGATGCATATAATTTTAATTTTAATAGTGTGGAAGACCAGTTATATCATCATCAGCAATATCTTTTACGTAAAGCTCTGGTAATATACAGCTTCCATCATCTACATTAGCTAAAGGATCATAGTTTATCGCGTCTGGATTAGTACAACCATTTACTGGTGGTGGTGGAGGATATGTACAACTACCATCATCAAAAGTAGCTAGCGGATCGTAGTTAAGTGCTAATGGATCTGTACAACCTGGAATACTTGCTGGTGGTGGAGGTGGTGGCGGTGGTGCGACATAAGAACATAAGGTAACATCATTTATAGTTGCCGTAGGATCGTAGTTTGTTGCATTTGGATCCATACATCCAACAGTTCCAGTTATTGGATCAGGGATTGGTGGAGGAGGTATTACAATTGTTTCTCGGTGAAGACCAAAATCAATATCTAAATTAATTATTTTTCCTAAACCTTGATACGTAAACATTTTTGTATCAATTTCTTGGTTGCTAGCAAAGTCATTTCCTTTTATAAAATTAAACCACTTACCTTCTTTTTTTATAAATTCGCTAACATAACCTTTGTTTTCGTTTGTTTCTATATAAGTAGAAAACCAACCAGGTTTGTCTTCTAGGTTATGGTAACCGCTATTTACATTTGTAACTTCTTTTATAATTCTTGAGTCTGTACCTTCGTAATTTAATGTTTTGTAATTTTTAATAATACTAGGTTGTTCATTTAAAAGAACTTCTACAGAAGAAATATATTGATCGCCATAAAAATTATTTCTAGCTATAGGGTTTTGAGAACTATCTATTTCGACATGGTGTTTGTACACCTGTCCGTTTTTAAAAGTGTAATAGTTGTTTGACATGCTGGTACCTTGCTCAGGAACAAAAGACTTAAAACTTGTCCAACCTTTAACTTTTTCATCAAAAGAAACAGTAATATTAGTAGAGCTTAATGTTAAGTTGTATTCGTTTTTATCACCATCAAAACTACCTAACAAAATATCATTAAACTTTAAATTATCAGAAAAATAATCAGACATACCATACTCAGATATAGGTGTTAAACCGTCCATTGATAACCTGAGAACAGCACCTCTTTGTTTGTCTGAAAAATAAGCTCTATAATTTTCCTTAGCAAAGCTTTCTGGGTTTTTTGATATACCGTAATCACCTGCGAAAGGCATTGCTTGACCTAACACTTTGTTTGTAGCTGTTAAATTAGGATTTCCATCTGCGTTAAACACAGCATCTTTGTTTGCTAATATTTTAATTACACGATCTTCACAAAATGCAATTAAATCTGTATTTCTACTAAACAACTTTTGTATACTACCGTAAGTTGGATTTAAATCTTTTGTAATTTTTTCAGCTTGTATAAATTGATTTAAGTTATTAACCCCAGATGTAGAGTTGTAAATACCAGAGTATATTAAGCCATTTGACCTTCTTTCTTGTTTGTAAACATCTTGTACAGGTGCAGAAACTTTAACACCTTTATCTATAGTTACTTGATTAAAGCCATCTCTAATTCTATTAGACTCGACGCCGTTACCAAAAGAATAACAATTAGACCATGATAAGCCAAACTCATTATATATTTCGCTAAAAATTAAATATTCAGAAAAGTTATATCCATTTTGCTGGCCTACTGGAGTTAAAAAAGTTGATGAAGCAAAAGCATGAAATTTTAATTTTATAAAACTTCCATCTTGACCTGTAAAAGTAAACACATCATCAACTTGTAAAAACTCATCTGATAAAGCATTAGAAAATTTTATCGCATTGTTAATTATTGACAACAACTTTGTTTCTTGCGTTATAACACCAACTCTATCACAAGTAATTTTCATGTCTTTTTCTACAAGAATCTTTAGTGTTTTATCATTAAGTGAAGTAGGATATACTTGACTAGCTTCGTAATAAATATCTAGCTCAGCAGTTTCTTTTGGTATTGTTTCAAATATAGCTGGTTTGTCAGTAGCTAACCTTGTGCTAGAATCAAATCTTTCTTTTAAAAATGTTATTCTAACAGGCGCAGTTGCTGTGGCTGTACTCAATAGCCCTTGACTACTTTGATCTGAACTAAAATCACTTGCGCCTAAAACATCTTCACCAGTTATTTCACCTCTTTCTTTGTTAAATACAGATATTGGAATTTTATAAGTGACTCTTCTATTGTCACTAGCTATAAGTTTTTCAAATTGATCTTTAGCTTCACCACGAGCTTGAGTTATTTGATTATTATTACCACCAGTACCTGTAGCTAAAAGATTACAGTGCGCATACCACCAGTCAAAAGCACTAGTATGGTTGTACCTTCTAAATATTTGTGGATTGTCAGTTATTTTGTAAAAAGCATTGTTGGCATCTCCTTCAAAAGTAAATACAGTACCAGATTTTAGGTTAGCAACAAACTTAGTATGTATTTCATCTACTTGCCATATTTCATTTTGATATATACCTGATAAGTGTATACCACCAGGCAATTGAGGATTATAAGAAGCTTGGCTATCGTTCATACCACCTTGACTGTTAGGAATAAAGTCATTAACAATTTCGTTTCTACTTAATGTTGAAAAAGCTAATTCAATATACCACTGACCGTTTTCTTCATAAATACCTTGCTTAAAAACATCACCACCATTGTCTGAAGCAAATTTTCTAATTAAAGAGTCTGTTACTGCTGGAGCCCAATCAAAACCCATATCAACGTGTGGGCTTGAGCCAGAGTAACCTTGTATAGACCTTAAACCATGTTTTTCTACACTAGTTACATCTAAAGTACCACTATCTCTATCTGATGATCCTTCAAAAAAGTTTAAAGGTGCTTCACCTCTAAAATAAGCTTGGTCTATAAAAAAGTTAGCATCTGAAGTACCATCTTTAGGATTACTTACATCTAAAAGCGCTTTCCATTCTGCTGGGTTACTAGTAGGATATTGATTTGACCCTGTTGAAACATAAGCAAAAGGTTGGTCAATTATACTGTATTCATCAGTGTTTGTGTTGTACTGTATCAGTTGTACTCCAGCTGAGGTTGTACCATCACCATCAGAATCAGGTGCTGAACCAGTAACACCGTCCATATTAGCCGCTGATGTGTCTGAAAAATAATACGCTTGACAAGCGGCTAAGGTTTCATAGTTTTTTTCGTCTAAAGAAGGCAAGAATATATATTGTCTAGCAATTTCATCGCTATATATTTTTGTAAAAAATCTACCTTCAAACTCAGGTCTATTTTCAATTTCAAACTTATGTATTATTATAGTTAAGCTAGTGCTAAAGCCAGTGTTATCAGTAACAGCTGTTGAAGCATCAGGATCTACAAGGTCTGGATATATCCAAGCATCACTTTCGTCTATTACATCGTCTAAAATAACATTGTATGCTGCATCTGTAACTTCTTTATCTGTTGTTATATTAGCTATTTTATATTCTTTACTAAACCTACTAGCACCTAAATCTGCAAATGTAATTGATATAGGTTCTGCTATTTCAGTTAAATCTACCAACTCAACGTCATTAATAGCTGTTAACCAAGTTTCTTTTTTAATTAAAAATTCTCTAGAATTTACTTGTGGCGTTTGGTGAGGAAAGAAAAATTCACCTATTGGTACAATAACATTATCTGCATTAGTAACACTACTCGATGGATTACCGTTTGTTCTTAGTAATTCTTTTTTTAATGTTTTTATAAATATTGGCGCTTCGTTTTTAATAGCTATAACTTTGTATTTAGCTTCTTCTGCAATAACAGTGTCACCATCTACAGCTTTTTTTAAAACTAAAAAAGTTTCTTCGTCAATTTTATTTCTTTCAGATGAAGGAAATGACAACCATAAGTTACCATCTTCAGCTTCATAAACTCTATCTAATGCAAGATTATAAAACTCACCTGCAGTTTCTTTTACATAAAATTTAAATCCTTTAGCCCAGCTAGGGTGTTCAGTTGTAAATTTAGTTGCTATTGAGTTATAAGATGCAGCTTGTATTTTTGGTACTTTAAACGTTGCTTTTGGATTTGTAAACACAGAGGTTTCTCTACCATAATCGTCTAGGTAAGTAACACCAAGCTGATATTGTCTAGAAGATTTTAAAGATTTTTTTGGTAATAAGTCTTCAAACTCTACATCGTACCTAGGCTTGTTCCAAGCGCTGATTAAAGCTTTTGATAAATTATAATTTTGTTCGTAGTTACCGTAAACTAATCTGTTACCAGTTATTTCTTGTGCTAAAGCTTTTTTAGGAACGTTATCAAAGGGTCTTGCTAGTTGATTTGCTGGTAAAACAGCATATATAATGTCAGATTTTATTTTATATCTATTAGAATTCCAGTGGTTTGACGTAACAATAGCACCAGCTAAAGTTGTATATTCTGTGTTATCAAAGTCTGTTTTAGTTATTTTATCAACAGAGTAAACTAATGGAGAATTAGACTCTTTATATATTATTTCTATTTCAACAACGTTTTCTAAAATATCTGGTTGAACAAAACCCGATATAACTAGCTCACTTAAATAGTTATCCATACCAGTATTGTAAGCTTTTTTAGTATCGTAGTTAAATTCATTAGGAACAAAGGCAATATCAGAAAAAGGAGCATAACAAGAGTACTCTCCATCTTGATACTTGTATCTATAACTAAACCTTACAAATTTATCTTCAAAAAACTTTTCATCATTACCACCTTGACGAAAATAATAAAGTTTTAAATTTGTTGTTACATTTTGTTTTACAGACAAAACCTTAAACCAATAACTATGCGGTGGAAATGTATATGTTATACCTGAATTCGTTGGTGGTTGTTTACCACTAATATTTTCTACTACTTCAAGTCTTATATCGTGATCTTCAGGTAAACTACCAGTGCTTGTAGAAGCTAAAACTAAAACAGAGCTTCCTTCTTCAAAGCTACTTCCGGCTGGTAAATTCATACCTTGCAATTGAAACATATCTCCTTCAGTATACTGATCACCATTAGCATCTTTAAACTCTAAATCCGCATTACCTTCAACTACATTGTCTGCGTATTTATTTAAAGTTAATTGTTTTTTAGGAGATTGTTTTATTACAGTTATATGCTCTTCTCTAATATCTATGTAGTCGTTTGCAGATATTAATCTTTCAGGTACAACCAACTTTGTGTGAGTGTAGCCGTTAATATCAGTACCTTGTTTGCAAATATCTATATTTATTTTTTTAGGCTCATTGTAATTGTCTGTCCAAAAAAGTAAGTTGTCAATAATATTTATACCAGTTATAATATTATTTGTAAATTTTAAAACATTTTGGTTAATATCTACAATTACAGGTTTTATAACACCGTCTTTATATTCAACTATACAATCTATATAATCACTTTTTATAAACCAGTAAAAAGCGTTATTTTTATCGTCAGAAATAGCGCCTACACATTTAGAATTTAAACCTACAAAATTTGAAATTTTATCATTACCTAGTAAATTTTGCACAGTACCAACATCAGAACCATCTGAAGAAGATACTTGTATGTTTAGTGCATGTCTATATTCACCATTAGGTACTAGTCTTTCGTCAAGGTCTTTGTTCATTTTACCTTGATTAAAAACGTGTTTAATCTCTGGCATATGTTAGTGTTTTATTTGCTTAGATTTACTTCTAAGTATTTGAGTTAATTCTTCTAATTTTAAATTTGATAGTCTTAGTTTTGCTTTTCTAACAGCTGCAAATCTATCTTTTTGAAACCTACGAACTATATATTCTTGCACGTTAGCCCTTGTAGATACTATAGAGTATGCTATACACTTGTACATTGCTTCTTCTGCAAGTTTGTGTACTTTCATCTCATCATCAGTACCAAGACTATCACTTAAATAGTCTATGACAATAGTTCTACCCGACATTGCAGAACTAAAGTGAACAAGCCCTGCGTTAGAATCTATGTAGTAAGAACCGTTAGACTGTGCATGTTGAGGATCTATTCCGTATCTTTCGCCATCAGCAATAAACCTACTATAGTCTTCGTAATTTTCAACAACATCGTTTGGTAAGTGTGCTTTATAATTTTTCCAGCTAGCGGATTCTTTGTTTAAATCTACAATTATAACTTGTGTTCCTGGTATCATGTTGTTAGCAGGTCTTCCAGGTCCTCTTTGACCACCTACTGGAGTTTCTTTTAATTGATCAGCTTCGTATTTTGGATTTGTCATGGTTATAGAAGTGCCTCTGTAGTTACCACCTGTTTGCTCTGAAACAGCTGCTACAGTTGTATTTGCTGGTATACCAGGGCCAAAAACTGTTTGACCAACTTTTATGTTTGGGTAATCACCGTGGAAGTTTATCTTCATATCATTAACGCCACCACCACCGTAAAAAAGATAATTAGTGTTGTTATTACCGTTACCAGGATTTACTCTTGTTGGACCCGTTACATCTACTCTAGTTTCAAAAGGAAATTTTTCTAAAGGAATTTGTGATTTAAATTTTCCTTGCCTAGATGTTTGACCTACATAATTACCTTCTTTATCTCTAGAAGTTATGCCATACTCTGTATAAATTTTAGTTCCTACCTGGTTTGTTTTTATATATATATTATCTTCAAACTTTAATTTACCATCAGAGTCTTGCTGGTAAGCCGTAGGATTTGATGTTTTAGAAATAGGGTATATAATTCTTTTTATTCCAGCAGTGTCAACCCAAGATAATTTAGTGTAGTTAACATAATCTTGAGGAAGTGGTAGTGTTAATGTTGGTGGAACTGTAAGCTCTTGTGATTTAAAAGATTTAAAAGTATCAAAACTTAATTCTTGCAAAGCTCTTTGAGCGTGAAAAGACACATCAAGCCTTCTTATTTTTGGTATTATTTTACCATCTCCAACATAAGCTACAATAAATTGATTTATAATATCTTCTAAAGAAATAAACTGGTAACTAAAAATAGAATTATTGTTATAACTTTGGCCATAATTTTCATCTCCAGTGTTTTGAATACCATCAGAACCTTCATAATGCTCTCTTGCTGTTTTATTTATTAGTCCCATTTATTATTGTTTTTGTTGTTGAATATTTTTTTGATCTTCAGCAGAAGCTATTTGATACATAGAAGGATCTTTCATTGCTACACCAGCTAAAGCAAGTATTTTTATAACTAAGTCATTTTCTTCTGACATGTGCAGCTCAAAGTTGTTAGACTTACTTGGATCGTGCAAAGCAGATTCACCAACAACGTTATAACCCCAAAACGCTTTGCTTGGTTTTCTAACATAACTAATGTAAACTTTATCTTTTGGAGGTATTGGGTATGGATAAACTTTAATTCTTTGTTTGTATTTAGTGTAATAAGGTGATTTTTTGTTTTCTCTTATTAAAGGAGATGCTCCGTACGTTCTTAATTCTTTTAAACTTATTTTACTAGCTAAAACAAAACGTGGACCATTATTATAAACTACTGCAACACTACCTAATCTATACAAATCACTTACACCGTCTAAAAGTACATCTCCATATTGGTTAGCAATTTGAATATTTTCGTTATAAAGTTCAAATAAACTAATTTTTTGCTCAAGATTTGTAACAGCATCAGCGTAATCAGTATCGTTACCTGGTACTCTTAAAAATTGACTTAAATCATAAAAGTATTGTTCAAAAATACTCATTTGTGCTTGGTCGGCAAATAAATTAAACTCTTGAGGTGTTATATAACCTCTTTGTTCTTTGTTAGCTATTGCTAATACTTTTTGATATACGTTATCTATATTTACCATATTTTTTTATTGTAGTTTGCGATCGCCCCGTAGAGCGACCGCTCCTACAGTTTGATTAATTTAATCGTTTTTCTATATTTGCATATATTTCCATACCTTCATCAGTTCTAAACCAATGCGCTAAAGCAGTGTATGGGTGTTCGTCAAAAGGAACTACCATTATAGGTCTATTATTTGATCCCCATAAAAAGTTTCTTTGATCGTTACTTAACTTAATGATACCAAGTTCTGTGGCATTAATACCAAAATTTCTTAATTGAACATTGTCATCAGAGGCTAATTCTAAGAACAAAGAAGGGTTTTTTCTAGCAAACACTAATAAATCTCTTTTAAGCTCACTAGAACTCATCTTAGAAACTTTAGAACCATTTTCAACGCGTAATATAGCTTCTGCTAAATTAATGTCCATATTTCTAGCAGTAACAATTGCATCTGCTTCTAATTCTAGTATGTCTATTTGTTGCTCTGCTATTTCACTAGGGTTATATTCATAAAAAATATTACCTGCGTGAGGGTGGTACAAAGATAATAGTTTTTGTAAAACTGTTTTTTCTTTTTCCACAAATAAAACTCCGTTTCTAAATATAATGTGAGAAAGTCTTTGATCTCCTTTCATTTCATCTACAAAAGGTGTTTGTTGATTTTGACAGTATTTTAATTCTCTTTGATAACCTTTTTCTTCGTCAAACCAAAATATGTTAGAAGATCTAATCATTTTTGACAAAGGTTTTGTGTTACCTTTTAAATAATAAATTCTATCTTTTATTTCCCAAGTTGGTTTTTTAAGCTCAGCTTTAGCTTGAACTTTTACTTCAACCATTTCATTAGTAGCTTTTACTTCAGGCACTACATCAGCCTTCTTTGTTTGTTTTTTTGCCATGATATAATAAAATAAAAATTAAAAAAAAAAGATCGAGGACCGAAGCCCTCGACCTTAATAATATGCTTACTTCATTAACATGAAGTTGTTAGCACCTTGTGTAATTAAACATCTCTCAGTTAAGAAGTGTAGTTGCATTGCATCTAAAGCAGATGTAGCGGCTCCTACAGATCCTGTAACCCAAGTCTTCATTCTACGATCGTCAGTTTGTGAAGCTCTATAACGTACGTGTAAGAACGGACGCTTGATAGAAGCACCAACAGTTTGATCATAAACAGATGAAGAACCAGCAGGGATAATGACCCCGCGGATAGCATTAGCTCCAGCAGCAGCGTTAATACCGCCACGTGTAGACAAGTCGTTTAAGTAACGGAAGTCAGACTTGTAAAAGTCGTAAGATCCTCTACGGAAACCAGAAAAGCCTAAGTTTAATGCCATATCTTCAGAGTTGTTGAATACACCGTAAGATGTACCACCAGCACCGTAAGAGTTCATAGAAGCTAACAT
>Ga0181412_1000365_pt1 | contig 19346 bp, 11 predicted proteins | sample 35SPOviralmetaG_FD_130113 | JGI IMG/M metagenome (GOLD analysis project Ga0181412, IMG submission 130113) | Marine viral communities from the oligotrophic San Pedro Time Series (SPOT) site, San Pedro Channel, CA, USA - 35 SPOT_SRF_2012-08-15 | ecosystem: Environmental > Aquatic > Marine > Strait... | reverse complement strand
GTTCCTTGATGGAGTCATGGAAGAGTTTATACAACGAGCTAAAGGCTTACGAGGCTTTGAAAACGCGGTTAGGTCAGCTACGAAAGGAAGAGCGCTTGGCTTGGGAGTTTTGGGCTGGCACACATACTTACAAGAAAAAGGATTACCATTCGAAGGTTTACTATCTCAGTTTGAAACTAGGAAAGTATTTAGTCAAATTAAAATTGAAAGCGAAAGGGCTAGTATGGCACTTGCAGAGACTTACGGAGAACCTTTATGGTGTGTTGGAACTGGTATGCGTAATACTCATTTACGTGCTGTTGCTCCCACTGTTTCTAACAGTAAGCTTAGTGGGAATGTTTCAGCGGGTATAGAACCTTGGGCTGCAAATGTATTTACAGAGCAGTCTGCTAAAGGTACTTTTATACGTAAAAACCCTACATTATTAAAATTATTAAGAAAACATAAAATAAATACAAATGAAATATGGGATAAAATTCTTGCTGATGGAGGTTCTGTTCAAGACATACCTGAGCTTGAAGATATTAAAGTGGGACACGATATACCTGCTAAGGAAGTTTTTAAAACTTTTAAAGAAATAAATCAGCTAGAGTTAGTTAATCAAGCTGGACTTAGACAAGAGTACGTTGACCAGTCAGTAAGTTTGAACTTAGCTTTTCCTAGTGAAGCAACGCCTAAATGGCTTAATAAAGTACATTTTGAAGCGTGGAAAAAAGGTGTTAAAACCTTATATTATACGAGGACAGAATCTGTCTTACGTGGAGATATCGCACAACAAGCGATGAATGAAGATTGTTTGTCTTGTGATGGTTAGTTAGTTAGTTAGTTAGTTAAATCAAAAAAGGGCTCTCGTAATGAGGGCCCTTCTTGGTTACAGGAACTTTAGGTATGGTACGCCTATTTTATCTTGTTCCTTTTATTTAAACATTAATTTACTAATAAATAAGTTCCATTTATTTTTTAAAAAATTTTCAACAGATACTATTTTTTCACCTATTTTAATAATTAACTTTCCCATTATTTTTTCTTTTTAATTGGTTTACAATCAGGCACCATTCTTTTGCCTTTCTTTTTATATGTAGGTTTTCCATTTACAATATTACTATAACCTTTCCAGCAACTTGTTTTCTTTTTAGCAGCTCCTTTTATTAGTTTTTCTATCATTTTTTCTTATCTTTTTTTAGTTTTATCCATTTATCTATAGTATATCCTATTGTTACTAGTAATAATATTAATTTTAAACCCATTTCGATGTTAGTGAAAGTAGTTACTCCTAGTGTAGAAGCATTTATAATGTAAAGTTTGATCTGTTGAAAATCCATTTTTTTTTATTTTTATATATTACAATATTCTTTATTAACATCAAAACAAGGGCAAGCTTTCGCTGAAAACTCGTTGTGACCATGTATTGTTGCATCAGGATGTAATCTCTTTAGTGTTTTAAGCAAGTCTAACAAGCTTTCTTTTTGTTTGTTTGTTCTAGTATCTTTTGGTGTTTTACCGTCTTCTTCAACTCCACCAATATAACATATACCTATGCTACCTTTATTGTGATTTTTAACATGAGCACCTTGTTCATCTATGTTTCTACCATATTCCATAGATCCATTTAAAGCTATTACATAATGATATCCAATACCTTTCCATCCTCTTCTTTTGTGCCAGCTATCTATTTTAGCTGCAGATATATTTTCACCCTCTCTAGTTGCAGAGCAATGAATAAATATTTTATCTATCTCTCTCATTTTTTTTCTTTATTAGCGTTGCAAAAACTTTTAGCAGCGGCTACACTACCAAAACCCCATTTTTTTAAAGCTATCGCTTTTTTTGTAGGTTTACCTTTAGCATCTTTCATAGCTCCAGCCATACCCGCGAATCTACACGCAAACGATACTCTCCTTTTGTTTTTACCTTTAGTTAGTCTTTTACCTAACGTCTTACCTGTTTCAGATTTATATTCTGAACGCATTGCTCTGTTTTGTTTTTCGTAAGTTGAGTTTTTCATTATTTTAGATCGTTATATTTTTCTTCTAGTTTTTGCAATTTAAACGCAGGTGTATCTATTCCAGACTCTTTTTCTTGTTTATAGAGTTTTTCTCTTACTTCATATGGTATCATATATAAAATTTTTCTTCTATAAGCTTTATATTCTTTTGTTTTCTGCTTATTAATCTTTCTAGTTTCTTTAGCTTTTATTTTACCAGCTTCTTTTCTAGCAGCTTTAGCTTTTGTTTTTATTAAATCATGCTCTTCAATTTTAACTCCTGTATCCCATGATCTCCAACCTAAACCTAAAGCAATTCTTTGCCATTGAGTATTTCTAGTATCTAAAGCTTCTGTTATAGAGTTTATTTCATCTACGGCTCTATCTAAAGGTAGGTTAAGCGTTGCTGCTGATAAAGAACCTATCATGTTATATGTAGGACTTAATTGAAACTTACCATCTATCATAACATCAAAACCTCTTTCATCCATTACATCTTTTTCATACTGTAAAGTTTGTAATGCAGCGTTTATTTTTCTAGCTTTAGAACCTATTGGTGGTGATATTTGAAGCGCGGCTAAAACTATATCTCCTCTTTCTCTTGCAAACACTGGTTTCTCTTGGTACTCTATAAATTCTCTTATAGTGTTTTTAACAGTAGTAAGCACAGCACCGGCTAAACCAGATCCACGAACTATTGAGTCAATCATGCCATTAGCTATTCTACCTATCTTATTTTCCTCGTCTCTAATTTTCTTTTCGTCGTATTTATCTTTATCTTTATCTGTAGCAAAGTCTTCATCCTCATCATCAAATCCTGGTACTAAAGCGAACAATGCGTTTTGTAATGCGTTAAATATAAAGTTTTGTATAGCACCGTAATATAATATTTTAGATATGTTTTGCTTTTTACTACCTCTACCGTTTATAAGATCTTGACCTGCTTTTTTAATTAACCTAGTATACTGCATAGGTGTATTTTGAAAAGCTAGTATTAATCTACCTAACACACTAGACTGTTGGCCTGATATAAGCATTGGATCTGCTGACTGCTGTGTTTCATCAGATATAGAGCTAAAATCTTCAAATGCTTTTGCTTCTGCGTCAGCTGTTTCAAAGCCATCTTTTTTATATGTATTAACCCTATTTCTATAAAATGTAGCACCACCTGTTGATATAGCTATACTATCTGCTATCTGTGTAGGTGTAAACCCTATTTTAAGTAAATAAGATATAACGCCTGTCATACCACCTTTTTTAGATGCTTGAGCAATTTCAGCTTCTTGTATATCACCTTCTAATCCAGATCTTCTTTGTTTTAGTTTAGGCGAATTAAATAACATGATAACATCTTTCCAATACTGAGGTTGATTTGCTAAAGCTAACGCAGCTTGAGCAGGATTATTATCTGACCAGTTTATAAAGTTAGCTGAAGACATAAGCTGTAGCAATGCTGATCTTCTGTTAAAGAACATTATAGCACCAACAGAATTATTGACCCAGTTGTTCCACGACTCAACTAATCTTCCACCACCACTAGTTTTATTATTACCACTTTTCATTCTACGTATAGAATCTTCTAAAGCTTCTCTTATTCTAAAACCATAAACAGCTTGTACTTTGTTTAAGTTTTCAGGTGAGAATATTGTATCTACGTTTTCTATAAACTCAGCTAAGTATTCTTTTCTATTTACATCTCTTCCAATTCTACTTAAATCACCTATTATTGTGCTAGCATCCCAGAAATCAGTAGGTTCTACGTAATTATCTAATCTAGTTACTAGTTCTACACCATCAGCAAACTGAGTTAAATCAGTATTATCACTAACTAATTTAACTACTTCTGCCTGGTCTGTTTTTGATAAACCAGGTATTGTATAACCCGCTCTATCCCATAAGAATATTCTTACAGCTTCATCAGTGCTATACTTAGTTCCTTCAAATTTCTTTCTTAATTTCTTTTTTATTTTAGGATATTTCTTAACTAAAGCTCTATAGTCATTAGTTATTCTTTGCTTGGCTTGTTCTACAGCACCAATACCTCTCATGTAAGGTTTTATTAGAGCTTTATCAAAAAAGTCTTGGTCCATTTCACCTTGCTTACCTTTACCAGCAAACGTATACATTGTTAAACCTCTAAAGTCATCTGCTGAAGGTGGTATAAAAAATGAAAATCTTTTCTGTTTTACACCTCTTCTTCTAGCTAATGCATCTGAAAAAGTAGCTTCAGCTTTAACACCTTTGTTTCTTTCAATCATAGCATTGAAATCGTCACTTAGCTTTTCACTAAACTTGATTCTAGCTTGTTGAACTTTAGATTTAACATCAAGCACGCTTAGAACATCTCTAACGGCTTTAACGTTTTTCATTGCATCATCTGTAAAATAAAAATCATTATAGCCATCTGCAAACTTACCTAGCATCCAATCAGCTTTAGCTTGTGGTCTACCATCCGCAAGTCCAGTTATATTAGCTAAAGGTATATTTAAACCTAAGCTAGATAAAAATTCTTTAATAGGCCCAGCAGCATCTTGTGGTCTAGCTGTTAAAACAAATATATCTTCAGATCCTCTAGCGTCTTGTATCTTTTTTGCTACATCAAACAACGGTCCTTTTTTACCGTTCATTACTTTATTAAACTCAGAAAAATCCCACTGAGCTCCTTCAGCTTCCATTCTACCAGCGTCTTTAGCAAATGTAGCAGCGTCTATTTTACCTTTTGTCCCATCAGGCATAGTATATAATACATTGCTTTTAGTTTGAGCAAGTGTATCGTCAAAATCAAATACTCTAGCTTTTTTAATCTTTTCAGAGTATTTAGGGCTTCTAGCATTTTTCATAGCCTTATCAGCTATGTTATCTTTTTTAACTTTTGATTTAGCTTCTGGTTTAAATGTACCTCTTATATAAGGACTACCGTCTGCATTTATATTATACTTTTCTTGAAAGTTAGTACCATCAATACTTATTAATCCTCTAGGATCTATACCGCCATCTACAGTAGCTACTAGCTCACTAAAATATCTATCAAACCATTTGTTATCTAATAGATTCCAGCCAATAGGCATTTCACTACGAAGACCTACAGCTATAAGCTTTTTATCCATAGCTTTGTCTAAGGATATAAGCTTGTAATTATCTATGACAAAGTCATAAGCGCTTTCAAAAGCACTTCTAGATAATGAAACATCTAATAAATATAAATAAGCAGCGGTGGCAGGCATAGCGTGCTCGTATTCAAATCTACTACCTGTTATTTTATTAGAATAACCTACGAACTGAGCACCTAGTTTATGCCAATGACCAGTATCACTACCTGTTATTTTTAAATAATTACCTATTACTCTAGCATTTTCCTTGTTAGATCGTATAGCTTCATTAAATCTATACCACATAGCTTGATGGATCTTACTTACTTTTTTATTAAAAGCATCTATATCACCTGACTTTATTTTAGCTTTTATTATAGCTTTAGTTTTAAACAATGTATCATATCCAGACACTGAAAAATCACTAACACCTTTTATAGGCGCTCCGTATTTTTGGTTAGTGTCTAAAGCTAGTTTTTTCATTTGATCTACATAATATTCTTTATATAGAGCCTTGCTAACATCTGTAGTTCCTAAAACTTTAGATGTTGGAGTAAAAACAGTACCGTAATTACCACTTTTATTAGGTTTTCCAAACCAAAAATCTTTAGGCATTAGAGGCAATAAATTCTTTTTAACCTCAGCTACATATTTATCTACGTCTTCTCTAGTTTTAAACTTAAAAGTACCATCTATATTGTACGCTTTTAATAAACCATCAACACCTCTTGTTTCTAGTTTAAAGGTTGGGTTAGATAATATACTTTTTACTTTTTCACTAAACTGAATATCAGATCTACCAGCTCCCATGTCAGCTTGTATCTGTTTAGGCGACCTAGATGATCTTTCTGTAAACTTTGAAACCTTATCTCTAGCTATTGTATTAGCTATTATAGAACCTTTTAATTTAGCTATGCCATTTAAAAAAGTACCTATATTTCTATTATAGTTATTAAGCTGACCCATAGGCGTTATACCCATATCTTCTTGTAACTTTTTTATAGTTTCGCTAGATATAGTGCCTGTAAATTCTGGCTTTAATCTTCTTATAAATGGCTGACTAGTTAAACCAGATGATCTTTCACCTGTTTTATCAGCATAGAAATAATCTAATACTCTACCCTTTAAACCAATGGATCTACCTTGTGTATCTTTTGATACTGGAACCATTTCACCTTGTGGACCAACTTGTGATTCTTTAGATGTAACATTTGTAGGTGGTAATGATTTTAAAAACTTTTTAACTTCTTGCGCATCTCTAAAATCATCTTGTATTCTACCAGCTTCTGAATTTTCTGGTATTCCATTTACTATTTTTTTAGCATAAGTTAAATTAGAATTCTTAGATATTTTGTCATTAGATATATCGTACATAGCAGCCGCTAGTTTACTACCATATCTACTACTTATTTCTTTAAAGTCTAGTTTAAATGGAGCAACATCACTAGGTTTTACATCAACCATGCTTTCCATATTTTTTATATCAGAAGCAACTATCTTGAATTTTCTAGGATCTACTTTAGATGATATTTCTTTATCTTCTCTAGCTTGTCTTTCGCTTAGAGTTTCAGTAGAGCTTTGATCTACTATATCAAAACCAGTACCTATTCTAGTTTTCTTTATATCTTTAGGCGCAAACTCTTGTTTGTAAAACTTGTTTGCTCTTCTGTTTTTAAAACTATTAACAACGTGTGTTGTAAAAGCACCTTTACTAGGATCAAAAGTATTCATTACACTTTCAATTTCAGTAGCAACAAACTGCATAGCTTCACTAGCTAATATATCTCCTTTAGCTACATTGTAACCCATAGCGTCTATAGCAACAGACTGTGCTTGTGTGAAAAAGTTAGTAAATTTAGCGTTATCAGCTCTAAACTCTTTAGGATTTTTTTTGAACTCTATAGCTAACTTATTAACAGTAGATTTATTTGAAAACTTAGTTTCTTTTCCTTTAAAATCTTTTAAAGCTTTTTTAGTTTTCTTACTTATCTTACCAGATCTAAACGCGGCGTTGTTTGCGGCTAAATACTCTAAAGCTTTTTCAGGTGTATTAAGGTTGTTAGGATCAGTGCTATTAAATACTCTAGTTATAAAACTATCTTCTTTTTCTATTTGAACCTCATCTTCAAAAGCATATAAACTTTCTTGCATATATTTAGTATACTCATCTCTATACTTATCACTGTTTTCAAAAGTTAAATTTTCTTTAGAGTATAAATTATCAAGCATGTTTCTAACTGATTTATCAACAGCTTTTATAGCTTGATTATCAGTATTAGCAGCTGCTGCGGCTAAATTTTCAGCATATATTTTTCTATTCTCTGGCTTTATACGGGCATCATCTACAATATGAGCAAATTCATGTATTATAACGGTTCCAGCTCTTATTTCACCATTTTCAAGATCTTTTTTAGCTTGCTCAGCGTTTTGAGTTATTATAGTGTTACCCATAACAGCTCCATATGTTTGACCATTGTTAAACTTTTCAATAGCTTCGTTATACTCTGGAGTATTAACCTCTACGCCATTAGCAAGTAAAGCAGTTTCTAGTTCTTCTGCGGTTTTGTATTCTACTATATTTACATTATCTATGTCTGCAAATATGTCTGCGGCTTTAGCATTAACACCTTCTGCAACAGATATAGCTCTTGATTGATTCAAAGCCATCAAATCTCCAAGCTCACGATATCTTATTTCCTTTTGTTTTTTATTTAAAGGTTTATCGTTTATTGTTTCGCTTTCAACCATAGCAACAATGTCAGGATTTGCTTTTGCTGCTTTCTTACTAGATCTACCTACACTCTCTCTTACTTGGTTTATAACAGCTACTAGTTTATCTTCTGTAGATTTTTCATTATAACCATCTTTGTTTGTTTTACTCAAGTAAGAATCGTTAGTAGTCCATATGCTACCTAAGCTTTCTTTAGCTTTAGTTAAGCTTGTTGGTTTGTCTTTTATAGCATTAGTTTGTTTGTCTAAAACATTTAATTGAGTTTCAAATACTTTAGCTTGTTCTTTTGTTAAAGATTCTTTATAAGACTTTATAACTTCAGCTTTATCTACATCTGACATACCTGGCATAACACCTGCTTGAGCTAAAATCTGTGATTTAATTAACTCTGTACCTATTAATCTTTTTATATCGTTAGAATTACGACCTAATATGTCTACACCAAGTCTATCAACCTCTAAACCTTGTTCTTTTAGGTTTTCAGCCATATCAGAAAGTAATAATTTTTTCTGTTTAGCATCTAACTTAGAGTCCTGTATCAATACGCTAAGCTCGTTGTTATTAATTCTAAGCTTATTTATTTTCTTTTCAAAATCTTTAGTAGCATTGTAATTTACCATTCCAGAATAAGCAACGCCTGGGCTTTGTGAAACACCTAACGTTATTATAGTAGACATAGCAGTGTCATCCCAAGCACTAAGATCTAGTTCTCTGTCAAGTATACCAAACTCTGTTATAAACTGTTGACCACCATATATTAATTCTTCTTCAGCAAGTTCTCCTGAACCACGCATTAGTAGTGGTTTACCTATTAAGTCAGCTATTTTTTCGTACTTATTTGCGTATAAATTTTTAGATACACTTGTTAACGATGTAGGCGCTTTAAAATCTTTTAAAAGCTTTATTGTATTTGGCGCTGTACCTAAAAATCTAGTTACAGTACCTTCGATTATACCATTAGCTAACGACGCACTAACTATTTGATCGTCGCTTATTTCACTCATAGCTCTTGTTTTGTTTATATCTCTCATAGTATTAGTATAAGTATATAAATCTATAACTCCATTTTCATAAGCGTCTAAAGCGATTTTAGCTTGTTTGTCAGCTGTTCCAACTATTTGTTGTTGTGTTTTCAAGTCCCTGTATGTTTGCGTACCTGATGATAAACCAAACAAACCACCAATAGCATTAGCTGTCATTGCTGAAGATAATCCAGCAGCTGAACCGATTCCACCAGTTGCTATAGCTAAGGTTATATTACCTGATTGTTGACCTAGTGTTCTAAAAAAGAAAGTGCCAAAATCACCGTCACTATAATTACCCATTGTTTCAAAGTAATCATTTTTAGCATTTAATCTTTTTTGAGCTTCTAAAGCCCAATCAGAGTTAACTAAAGTAGGTGCCGCTAATAATATTCCAGCAAAAGCATCATTAACATCTTTAGCAAACAAGTTACCTAACCCATACTCTTTCATAGAGTCTTTAAAAACGTCAGCATTAACAGGGTTTGCAGCATAAAACTCTGAAACCTCTTGTTGCATATTATCTAGCGTGGCAGAATAATCTGATTGAAGGTTAGCAAAGTCGTTTTGTAGTTTAAACATTTGAGACTCTGTTTCTTTAAATAATCTACCTTCTTCAGTACTAAGATTTCTATCGTTTGTTAAAGAAAAAACAGGATCACCACTTGGTGTATAATCTATACTTAACTTAGTATCTCTTGGTGCGTTTTCTAATATTTCTTTTGCTCTAGTATTTAATACTTCTCCAAATCTTTCTTCATATATCTTAGGAAGCTCTTTGACTTGCTCTTTTATTCTTTGATCAAATTTATTTTTTTCAATTCGAGCAATACCTTGACCTAATCTTATTAAGTTTTGATTACCAGAATTAGACATTATTTTTTCACCTATGGTTCTAGATCTGTCAAGCAGTTCTTCTTTTTTTAGGTTTTCAATACCAGCTTTATACATGCCTTGTATAAATTCTACGCCGCCAGCTTGTTGTATTTTATCTAAGATGGTCTGTGGTAAACCGCTTAGATCTTTCATTTTATTAATGTTATCCTCTATTTTGCCAGCTGCTTTAACCATTTTATCTAGCTTAGCGTTGTAAACCATTTCACCTATAGCGTTGTTTTCCATGTAAGCTTTAATTTGCTCTTGTTCTTCAGAGCTTAAATCTTCTGGTAAAACTTTATTTATGTTTGCTATTATGTCATCAGCAAAAGTATTTTTAAAATATTTTAAATCTAAAGATTTGTCAGATTTTATAACTGTCTCTTCCTTTTTTATATCTCTAGCTTTTGTTTCTAAGTAATTGCTAGTTGCTTCATAGCTATTTTTCATTATAGCCGCGTAACCCTCTTTACCTAAATCTTCTGTCATAAAAGATCTTAACTCAGAAACATTTAGTTTTTCTTTAATTACGTTACCATTTTTGATAACATTATAAGAGTAAGGCTGATTAGTACCATCTTTGAAAGACCCACTCGCTGCGTTAACAGAAACACTGTAACCTGTGCCTTCTAGTGCTTTGTTTATAGACCTATCATCTTTTGTTTCACCTAATACATCGGCTAATTGACCAACAGTGTTAATAACTAATTCTTCGTCTGTTTGGTTTTTATACGCCTTATCTAGTTTTTTTAGTATATCTACAGCCTTGTCTCTACCGTCTAAAGTAAAAGGTTGTAAATCTAATTCTGTAGATTTGTTTTCTCCAGGTAAAGTTATATTTAATGCATTTCTTATACCTGTCTGTTCTATATAAACACCAGGATATTGATTCATTAAAAAAGATTGAACTTCTTCTTCTGTTTTATCTATAATAGACATAGGTTTATTTATGTCCATTTCAGAATTTTGGTAAGCTTTTTTTAATTTACTCCTTACATTGCTATAACGTTCGTCAAGTCGCATTTTACCAGCAACACTACCATCATATGTATCACCAAAGAAACTATTATTTACTTTTTTGTATTCCGATAAAATATCTTCCAATTGTGATTCCAACTTGGATGTCTCGTTTATCTCCGTTGCTACACCCGCATCCTCTGCTGCAACAACTGGTACTTTTTTTGATGGATCATAAAAAGAATCTAATTCAATTTCTTCGTTTTTAAGAACGGTTCCTGTACCTACAGGTTCTTCAGATTGTTTTAAAGAAACATTATAAGTACTTAAATAATCTTCTAAAGAAATTTCTTCATAATCTGCATTAGCTTGAACTTCAGCTAGCGTTAGTTCACCTAATCTAGGATGTATATAAATTGGGTCTATTGCCATTTTTTATTATATTTAATTAACGATACAATTTTTTAGCCTCTTCATGAGTCATTTCTTTACCTATAGGATTACCTTCTTTATCCTCTACTTGATACTTTTGACTATCAGGAAGATATATAAGTTTTCTACCACCTGTTCCAGCACCTAAAGTTCTTGCTACTGTAAAATATGCAGCAGCGCTTTCTTCAGAACCTCCTAATGCTTTTTTAGATTTTGCAATTTCTCGTTCATTAGCATCTCCACTACTACCACTGCCACTTCCACTACCACCTGGTTTTGGTTTTTGTTTCTCTGTAGATTTAGTTTTAAAATATTGCATATCACCTGCATTCATTTTTTCAGCAGCTGGTATACCAGCAGCTTTTAAATCATCTATTTCAGATTGTGTTATAGCTCTTCTAACCATTTGAAAACCATCTGGATCAGAAACACCTTCTAATAAACCAACTTTATATTTAGCTGATTTCATTTCAGTTTCTTCTAAAAGATTTACTATTTCATCAGGAGTTAATTTTTTGTTTTCAAGAAGTTTATTATATTCAGGCATAGCAGACCTTGGTTGTACGTTTCTAAGATAAGCTTCAAAACCTTGTTGTGTTTGATTCATTAAGCTAAAAGCTTCACCAGCTTGTTTTTTAACGGTTTCTCCAACTGCTGATTCGTAAGCGCCAACATCCATCCACTTAGATACAGTTTGTACGTTTATATCTTTACCTTTTTGTATGTTAGAACTACTAGCTAAAGGAACTTCCATTTTATCACTAAAAACACCAGCCTCATTGGTTAGACCTTTAGAAGCAGATATATAATCAGCGTTTTCTAGTTCTGCTGGGTTTATTAAATTACCACTAAAACTACCATCACTTAAATTATATTCTTTTTTAATAACTATATTACCATCCGCGTCTTGTTTGTTTTTATATTGTTCACGAACATCTTCTGGTAATAAAGGATTATTTATATTTGTTTTAAAATCAAAACTTAAAAGAGTTTGTGATAGCTTAGAGCTTTTGTCTTTAAAAACTTTAGAGTATCTTTTGTCTACCTCAAATCCATCTGGCATTATACCATTTTTATTATATAAAGCGTTAGCCACTAATTGACTATCAAATCTTTCAGAGGCGTTATTACCACTGTAGTAAGATCCTTTTGAAGTTAAAGAGTTATTAAAATCTTCTTCATCAGCTAAAACTAAAGCTGCTTCTGTTGAAAATGTTTTTAAAGAATTATTAAGATCATTTACTATAGCCATGTATTTAATCTTATCTTCAGGAGAAGTATTAGAATCACTTACTAGCATGTCAGCTTTAACAGAGCCAATACCAAAATCAACCTCACTACCGTTGTACATATGAACACCACCTAACATAGAGAAATTATTATATTCTTTTGCTTGCTCAATTAAAGACTTAGGTGCGTTTGCCCATGCTTCTGAATTAAAGTTTTTATTAGCAGCTTCGCTTTGTCTTCTTATTACACTAGCTTCTAAAGCAGATCTGTCTTCTTCTTCTTTTTCTGCTTCCTCTGCTCTTTTTACAGCAGCATCAGCAAATGACTTAACCATGCCAACAGAAGCGTTAGAAACTTGGTTAGCAGCAGCTGCCCAAGCTTCCGCCCCGTACATGTCTTTTATTATTGTTGGATTATCGTATGCTCCCATATTATTTTTTATTTAAAAGCTGGTGCAGCTGCGCCAATCATTCCAGTTACACCACTTATAGCACCACCCCAAGCTTGAGCTTGAGCTTGAGCCGCAGAAGCTTGATTAGCCATTGCTTGTTGTTTTTGACCTGCCGCAGCATTTAAGTCTTGAGTTGATCTATTCTCTCTCATTTGTTGAACAAATTGATTACCAGCGGCTTGTTGTGATTGCATTCTTTGTCCTTCTGCTATTTGAACACCTTGCAATCTTTGAGCTTCTTGCATTTTCATTTGCTCCATTTTAGACTCACCCTGTGCTCTTAGTTTTTCATTATTAACTTCTTGTTGTTCTATACTAGATGATACACCTTTTTTACTAGCCAAAGCAGCTTGTGCTAAAGCTGTTGCTCCACCTGCACTAGCACCACTAGCCGCTAAGTTATCTAATGAATTAGCTAATGCCATGTCAGATTGTTCCATTTGTATTTCAGCAGCTTGCGTAGCTACAGATAAACTTGCAAAAGGATTTGTAATCATAGCGCTTAAATCCTGCGCTAAACTAGATAAGTTCTGATTACCAGCGTAAGGGTTTGTTAATGTAACTCTAGAATTTTTTATTCTATCAATTTCTGCCTGAGCTCTATTTGCTGCTCGACCTGCTCTACCCGCTGCTTTATCAGCTTGGTTTGCCGCTACTGCGCCTCCTATAGCGGATATACCCGCGCCAATAGCTAATGCTGTTCCTACTGCCATATTATATTGTTTTTATTATTTCATATGATGGTTTAGTATCAACCTTCCATCTTAATTTCTTATGCGTGTTTATTAAGTTTTTATTTCTACCTATAGTAAACATATATTTCTTACCTATCTCTTTACAAGCAGCTTCAGCGCCTGTTATAAGCAATTCTAAAGCATCTTTACGATCATCTTCTCTGTATTCTGGATCAGAAACAATCCACTCTAATAAAACTGCATCAGAGTTAGTTAGATATATAAATCCAGCACATATTGGTTTTCCTTCTTTTTCAACCATAAAACCTCCTTTACCGTTATCAGGTAAAAATGATTTAGGTGGATTAACCCATTCAGGCCATGCTTCCCACCAGTTACACAAGGTATTCCAGTCTTGTTCTGTTAATGTTCTTAATTTCATTTAATTGTTTTTTCTTAACTCAATTTTAGTAGAATTAACCTCTGGCCTACCTATATTAGGCTTTACTGGCATTGAATTTTCTATTGGTTTAACTACTCTTGGTTTTGTATAATTAGGTTTTATAGAGCTAGGTCTATTAAAGCTAGGTCTTTGATTTACACGTGGGATAGGATATACATTATAATTCCATCTCCAATCTTGTCTATATTGATACCTGAAAGCATCACGAGCTATTAATTCTTGTATTCTTCTATCAAGTACTCTAAACTTAAAATCTCTAACTGGAACAGCAAGCGTATCCCCTGCTTCTGTTATCGTTAATACACTTTTAATCTTGTAGTTTGAAAAATTATACTTGCTTCCACAAGACGTGAGTATTAGCGTTAATGCTATGATTATTATTTTTTTCATATTAATAAGATGATTCTTTATAGTTTGTTGATATAGCAAAAAGCTCGTTAGTGCCAGACGTAGCTGTATTAGTAGCTTGTAAAGATACTGTTGCAAAGAATCCTTTAACACCAGATACCGATTTACCATAAATAACTTCACCTTGCGTAAATGCACTTGTATTAATTAAGTCAGCAAAGTATTTGTCTTCTTTTTGTTTAAACTCATTTTTTAATAAACTAACTTCCATGTCAGCTAGAGTTAAAGGCATGTTAAATACTCCAATAGCATTAGCTTGATCTTCATTAGTAACAAAACTAGTCATAGACCAGTTAGGTCCACCTTCGTAGTTTATTGTTTGAAAGTTTTTTACTACAGATGGATTTATATTAAATATACTTTGTATTTCACTAACATATTGAGTTGTATAAAAATTAGCCCTGTTAACATTGTTGCTGTAGTGTTGAAATATATCACCTATTTGAACACCAGTGCTAGCATGTATTTCTTGTTTTTCGGCAGAAGTAACTGTAGAATAAAAGTTATTTTGTACACTAAACATATTACTTGGCTTATAACTATATCTACTAGACCAACCTTTTATAGATTCATCAAAACTTAAAGTTTGTGTAGGTACAGATGCAGAAGCTGGTTGTAAAGACAACGTATAACATTTGTTATGTATGTCGTATCCACCTATTGCTTTACCACTAGATAAAACACCTAGTTGATCTCTAAAAAAATCATACATACCGTAGTTAGATATCTCTGTTATACCATCTTGAGATAACCTTAAGACAGATCCTTGATTAGCATCTGTAAAATATTTTCTATATCCATAAACAGCAAAACTTTCTGGATTAGTAGATATACCAAACTCACCAGCATAAGGCTGTATAGCCCCAATTACAACGTTTGATGTTGTTTGCATAGGCACACCTTCTTGTGTGTATATAGCATCTTTATCTATAAGAGCTCTATTTACTTTTCTTTCTTGAAATATAGTAAGATTAGTGTTTTCTGCATAAAGCTTTTGTATACTACCTTTTGATGGGTCTACCGTTCTAGTTATGTCTTCACCAGAAGGAAATTGATTAGACTGGTTTATACCTGTTCTAGAATTAAAAATACCAGAATATATAATAGAATTGGATAAGGTCTCTTGAGCGTTGTTCTCAGATACTAAAAAAGCTCTTGGAGATAAACCTGTTTGCACATTATTATATCCACCTCTTATCCTAGCCTCTTCAATATACCAGTTTCTATCTGAAAGCGAAGAGTCCGCTATTTTTTTTAATACGTAGGTATTATAGTATTTTACCTGTAAAGAGAAGCCCATATTATATTATTACTTGTTTTTTTGATTATTAACTTTAACTAGTTGGTCCTGCTGCAGCTGTTGTACCTGTTGCTGTAGGTGACACAGCGAAGTTTGTTCCACCAACTGTAGCTGGATAAAATGGTAATGATGGTGAATCTATAAGGTTCTGTATTAATGTTGGTTGGTATGGAGCAACATTAAACTGCGGCTGTTGTGTTGTCCAGTATAATTTCGCTATTATAGCGTAGTTTGGTAGCGCTACTCTAGTGTTTGGTGGTAAAAGAGTGTTAGGGTCAGGATAACCACCTGATATACTAAAAGCTAAATTAACTAAAGCACAGTCTGAAAAATCATAATTACCTAAATTTCCACCAGCTGTATTAACTTGGCCAGGTCTAACACCTGCATTAATCATAGTTTGACCTGACGGAGATCCGTCGTTTGCACTAAAAGCTTTTAATTTACCAAGAGATCCAGACCACACATTTTGAAAGCTAGGACCTCCATAAAGTTGAACTTTTCTAGCTGACTCTAAAGCATATCCAGTTCCGCCAGACCCACCGTTTAATCTTTGACCTATAGTACCAGTGCTTGGTGTGTCAGCATTTTGAACTTCACCAAAACGCATTCCAAAACCATTTGCATAAGTACCAGGAGGAGTACTGACTTCTAAATAAGCAACTAACCATATATCTTGTGTTGTCCAGTTTTGAATTTGACCTATAAATCTAGGCATCGATGAGCCCATACTTGAAATTATACCAAAGTTAGTATTAGTGGTCATTGCTGTGTCATTTGTAGTGTAACCAGTTCCAGACGTATAATAAGTTGCAGCTACTTGTGAGCTAGTATATGTTGAAGCGGCTACACTGTAACTTACATTTGTAGTTACTGTTCCACCTCTAGTGTCTGTTAATTTCATAACAATTAAATAAGAATAACCTGATTGATTACCATTTGTACCGGTAGATACTAATTCAAATCTTAAAGAACCATTAACTACTTGCTGATTAGTTATTTTTAAAATATTAATTATAGAGGACGGTGTAGTGTATTGAGTTTGAACGTTGGTTGGGCTAGTTGTTGTAATTGATTGTATACTCCATCCAAAACCATTTGAAGGTTGAAAAATAGACCAGTTAGCGTTGGTTGGTGCTCCGGTTGCATTTGGATTCGTTGCGCTACCGTTAAAACCTCTAGGAGAACTATTTACTGTAAATATAGTCTCACCATTTATAGACCCTGTTGGGTTTGGGCTTGGTACTGTTTGCACTGTAGGGTTTGAATTTAAAAGTTGCATTACTATAGTTTGATCTACAGAAATAGAACCTAATGTAAATCTCACAGTGGCTAAATACCTACCATTATAATCAGCGTCAGCTCCCTGCTCACTTATACTACCTGCGTAAAAAGTATCTTCAGTTTGTATTTTATAACTACCAGAAACAGATCCTGGTTGTAAAGAAAATCTTTGATCAGCATTTGGTAAACCGTAATTAGTGCTATTTAAATTTGTAGTGCCATATGTATAATTAAAAACAGAAACTAATGTAGCATTGTAGTTACTATCTATTTGACCGCCGCTAGTAGGAAAAAAGTCTGGTGTAACACGTGAACCAACCGCTTGGTCTTCGTAAAAACCTTGATCTCCACTAATACTAACGCCGTTTATTCCACCTGTAGTGTTTTGTACACCATAGTTTAAATCAGATATTAAACCTGTTGTAGTTGCTTCGTAAAATAATTCTAACTGAGAAACGAAAGGTGAAGTCTCAACAACAGCTAATCCCATTACTGCTGGATAATCATAACCTGAAGGAGGTGATAAAAATAAACTTTCATTTATACCTACACTCTGCTGTGTTGATATTTTAGATATATAAGGATTCGTATCAAAATCATATATACAGAAAGGATTACCTTCTCCAGCAGTTGCTGCTGTGTTAAATGTAACTTCTGGAAAAACGTCTTTTGTTGTACCAATCAATTCTACATCATCTGCAGAAGAAGAAGGATCAAACTGAGTATTTCTATATGTAGTACCACCTGCTGTTATCGCAACTGTATTAGTAACTCTTGGGAATATTCTTTCCTCACTAGTAAATTGGTTTTGCAACGGACCAACTTCTTGTAAGTTTCTAGGTAATTTATTTATATTGTCAGATACTAATGTTGTAAAAGCTGTTTCACCTTGCTCTAAGGTAGAGCCATGTATAGGGTATCCATTAACGAGACCAGGTAAATATACATTATAATAATCTTGTTGCTGTTGTTTAACACCTATTCTATAGCTATAAAAACCATCAACGTTTATATCGTATGTAGCGTAAGATCTAGGTAATTCACCAGATGTTAAAGCAGGTTCAGGTCTACCTGTACCAGTTTGATCAAACATGTATTTTTCAGCAACTTCTTGGTTTGTAAAAACCTCAACAGAAGTAACAGGTGTGCCTATGCTTGTCACGTTTTTTATTTCTACATAGTCAGTAAACAGACCTGCAAAAGTTTTACCTACGGTAAAATAATTTTGATAAGTTGTTGCAAAGTTTTGAAATAAAGGTTGTGCCGCGTTTGTAGTACCTGTTTGGTATTTATAATAATTATTTGTTGTAAATAATATTTCAAATTTTATTACATCACCTACGTTTGCACCTGTTGTAAGAGTAACCTGAGGTTGGTCATTACCATCATCTGCAATAGCATATTCTGTTGCTTCTAATTTTTCCCAACCATTATTTATATTTTTGTATACACAATAAGTGTTAGCTGATTGAATGGCGTCATCATAAACTAAACCATTAAATACAAAAACAGTTTGATTAATTGTAGATGTTATGGATTGAGTTGATAAATCTCTAAAAAATATAGGATAAGATATAGCGGTTGTTGGTATAGTATAGTAATTACCTACAGCATAAGCACCAGGATAACCACCAACATTATTTGCATTAGCTGTTTCTGGTATTAAGCTATTAAAATTAAGCCGCAAAGTATCACCTTTCCAACCAGGAACAGATCCATTAAAAGAAACACTACTATAATCACTAAAAACATTAGAACCTGGTTGAGGATTACCATTAGCGTCTAATAAGTTATCATAGTTAGATAATATTATGTCAGTTTGTCTACCAAATTTGTCTGCTAATATTATACCTACCTGATAGTTTCTGTTTTGTTTTAATGAGTGCTGAGGGTATTCAGTAAAAACTTGAGGTTCTTTTTCATCTATGTCTACGTAGTAGTCTAAACCTTTTTGACCACTTTTTCCTTGTACAAAATTACCATACATTACTCTGTTACCTGACGTTTCTTGTGCTAAAGAAGTTACAGGTACTTTATCAAAAACTCTAGCAGCTTCTCTTGAAGGTAGTGTTTTTATAGGTAAAGTTGACTGATAGTCGTATTGGTATATATTTGTATTATTTAAACTATCTATAAACGATTGGTTAACAACTATAGATTCTAGTATCTGATAAGCTTGAGTGTCTGATTGTTTAAAAAGAATATCTATACCTTTTATTTTGTAATCTGTTAATATATTTAAACTAGGTAGTGTTATATTTAACACAGCGTTATTTATAGAATTTTGCATAAACTCTACAACTGTAGAAACAAAAGCTTTTGTTTCGTCATCATTTAAAAACTGCCCTTCTTGTTCTGGAATAAAAACATCTTGACTAAAAGGGGCTACAACAGAATACTCGTTGTCATCGAATTTAAATCTATAACTAAATTTTACAAATTTAT
>Ga0181412_1000362_pt1 | contig 19408 bp, 10 predicted proteins | sample 35SPOviralmetaG_FD_130113 | JGI IMG/M metagenome (GOLD analysis project Ga0181412, IMG submission 130113) | Marine viral communities from the oligotrophic San Pedro Time Series (SPOT) site, San Pedro Channel, CA, USA - 35 SPOT_SRF_2012-08-15 | ecosystem: Environmental > Aquatic > Marine > Strait... | reverse complement strand
TACAAGCAAAACCAAACAGTGTTGGTTCACCTAATGATACCCTGAGTAAGTCTGACAGAAAGGACTTCCTCTACAGCGATAAGAACTCCAATGTTCTTACTATGACTCCTGGTGATGTTATCACTGACGATGATGGCAATGACTACGAAATTGCTTCTGTTGTGGATGCTGGTCAGGTTGAAGATACCTTCTACATCTTCGACATTGAAGAGATCAAGCGTCGTATTCCTAACCAGCAAGAAGGTATTTACTACCTAACTTGTATTAAGGGTAACATCTCTCCATTCCCAACTGGTCCTGGAGTTGGTACTAACTTCCGTGGATTCAGGTTCTCCCAACCTATCGGTCAACTATATCCACTGGATTATAAGAACGATCCCCTCTGGTTCCAGATTCGTCCTGATAACACTAGAGACAATACGATTCTTGATACTGATCCAACTGTTTGTGCTGCTGATAACTTTGTTCATGGTCTGGTCACTACTAACGACTTCAAAAACAGTGAGACTAAAGAAGTTGTTCTTGACTTCATCGAGAACCCTGCTTTAAACAGATATGAGTATACTACTAATGCTATTGAAGCACAAAGTGGTAACGCTGCTTCTGGTTCTGAAGATCGTTTGATTCCTATCTCTGGCGATTCTGTATATCCTACAGAGAACAAACTATATGTCGAACTACGTCGTCCTTCTATTGCTAGATCTGGTAACCACACGTTTGAGTATCTTGGATTCGGTCCTGGTAACTACTCAACTGGTTTCCCACTTCGTCAGGAAGTTGTTCTATCTGACATTCAAGACTTCTATGCTCAGGCAAAACGTGAAGACGGCGGTATTGTCTTCTATACGGGTCTAAACTCTAACGGTGACCTCTATATAGGTAATCGTAAGATCAACGCTATTACAGGCGAAGAGACCTTCCTTGAGAAAGCAGAACTACTATCGTCTGACGATGATGGTGGCGACATCGGTGGACTAGTTACAACGTTTGAACTGCCTGTTGCTTTTGAGCAAGAGATTACGGTTGACGGTAATGCTCTATTCAACAATCCAGTAACGATTAACGTTGATGACAATGAACCAAATGCTTTCACTGTTATTTCTAACGTTGATTCTAACTCTGGTGGTGATCAAACTCTAGACTCTGCTTCTTGGAACAGAAGTACAATTGCTTCTGAAGGCAATGTAGTTATTCATCAGAACCAGATCTTCTCTGCTATCTACAGACTTAACCCACGTGGTAGTTCACTACTATCTGGTCAAGACTATAGCATCAGAACTCACATTGATCAGGATAATGGTAATACGCCAACTAACAAAACACCTAACCAAACCAATTCTAACCTTGGGATGGAAGTTAAGTATGGAACTTTAGTAACTTCTGCTGGTCCTACTGCTGGTGATATCCTGCTTAAGGGTGAAGAAATCGGTAGAACTGGTTCACTCGGATGGATCTACGCTAACTTCTATCAGTCATTTGAAGCTAATATTGATTCTACCACTGCTATTGGTGATGGTAATACACCACCAGTTGCTGGACCTAAAGTCAGGTTCAACATGGTTAATGGCGAATCTCCTTCTGCTAATGGTATTGAAGTCGATAGCATTGTTAAGATTTCTGGTTTAACTGGTAGATTTATTAATGTTAACGGTATTAGATCGGTTGAATCTGTACTAGGAGACTCCTTCGTTGTTAGTGCTCCTGTCGTAATCGACATGAGTGCCGCTGATGATCCTACTACGTTACCAGCTGCTGCTGTTATTTCTGTATCACAGAGTAAGTGGACTGAAACTTCGCTAATTGGTGCTGAGACATTAAGAACTGATACTACAAACAATGGTGATTACAAACTAGGTATTAATACTCTAGCAAGATCTGCTCATAGCGACTTTGATAAGGGATATAGTTCTAGTGCTGTTGATCCAAGAGCAAACTTGGATGTTGTCGGTACGGTATACATTAGTGGTAAGACTCTTGCTGCTAATGGTTACGATAATTTCCCATTACTTGCTAACAGAACGTTTGTTGAGCAAAACAATGCTCTACTAATTGGTGGTGATTCAACACAACCTAATCTAGGAGCAACATTTAGAGTTGCTACAACAAATGGTCTACAAGGTAACCATTCTGGACAGTCACAAGGAAATGCCAGAACCGTTTCTGGCGGTAGAGTTGGTATTAACGTCACTGACGCCGATACAAACCATACACTAACTGTTGTTGGTGACATGAGACTAACAGAGAATGCTCTGTTTGAAGAGAACTTACAAATTAATGGTGGATCTCTATCTACACTGTCAACATCTTTCAGTTTGCTTGACGGTGGTGCTACTACTGTATACTTTGCTTCCGAAGCAAAAAATCTCTTTATTGGCAACTCTGTTTCTGGTAATGATACTACAGAAGCTTCACCTCAGGTCATTAATATCTCACCAACCGCTGCTAATCAACAAGTTAACATCGGTACATTTACTGATGAAGGCATCTTTAAGGTTCATAGTGGTGGTAAGAAATCTTCTATTGCTCTAGGTACTTCTAGTTTAGTAGAAACTGATGCTGAATCTGTTGTACGTGTTGGTGGTGCTTATGCCAAGATATCTAACTCTCTAGTTAATGGTTCAGTTGTCAAACTACAAACTAGATTTACTCAAGTTGATGGTGATCTAGACATCGGCACAGCACTAGTAACTGGTACTGGTATTGCTACTCTAAGTTCACCTGCTCAAAGAGTTAACCTATTCACTACTAATGTATCCAAACTATACATTGGTAGTGCTGCTTCAAGAACCTTTATTGGTGCTCAGGGTGGATTTACTCAGATTAATAACAGTCTAGTTGTTAAGTCTTCTGCTACTCTTGAGGGTGATGTAACACTCTCTGGTGGTCTCAACTCTGGTGAGTTTGAAGTACGTAGAGGTTCGTTCGATACTGACGCCGTAGCACATACCCAAGGTGATAGTGATAATGCTAACATTGACCTCTTTACTAAGAGTGTCATTGCTCAGTTTATTGACAAAGATTCTAGTTTCTTTGGTGGCACTGCCGATGCTGTTGGTGGAACTGCTCCTATCGATGATTATTACCTACCATTCTCTACTCCTGCTAACACCACAATTTTTGAAAATGGTGCTTTCTTACTGATTGATCGTTCTAGACTAGCAATCTTCGATCCAACAGCATTCACTGCTAACGTTGCTGCTAACTCTAGCACAATTACTAGTGTGACCAATGCTACTAGTTTCGATGTTACTAATACTTGGGCGAGAATTGATGTAGATCAAGATGCTACCTTTGCTGATGGTACTAAGTACGCTCAGATTACTGCTATTACTGGTACTACCTTCACTCTATCCAAGGCATTTGCTGCTGGTACATCTTCTGGTTCTGTTAAGTTTACTGGTGGTGACTCCACTCAAGGCGATGCCCCAGTTGGTGAACAGTATAGTGAACTTGTACAGATTCGTGAACTTACTAACCTAAGCAACATCACTAACGACTCTCTTAAGGTTAAAGTTAAAAGAGCAATGAACCAGCGTAATACCAATGACGGTAGCATGATTGCTGGAACCCCTATTGATCTTCCTAGTACTGCTGAATCTTCTGCTTACAAATATCTAAGAACTGATCACCCAGATAACGTCGAACTAATCAGATATGATTTAGCAGAAAATGTTAGTTTCGTTGATGAAGTTAATGGCCTTAACAATACTGCTAGCGGTACACTACAAGATGTCAATACTGGAGACTTCTCTGGTTCTGTTGGTGCTGGCGACATTCTACGCTTCACTGACACTGAACTAGCAATCATCACTGATATCAATACAACTTCTCCACAGAGATTTGTTGTTACTGATGGTTCTGATAACAACCCAGTTGAACAGTTCTCTATTGATTCTACCAATGGTGAAACTAACATCTTGGGTGATTTAACTATCAACGCCAACTTTACTCTTGCTGGATCTACAACTGCTGGATCTCAGACACTTCAAATTACCACTGGTGGTTCTAATCCTGTTACTACATTCAGTGTTGATTCCGCTACTGGAGAAACATGCCTGAAGGGTGACTTTGGCGCTAGTGGTCCTAATTGTGACAGATTGACTGTTAATGCTGAAACTGGTCTCACTACTGTAAGTGTTGGTGACTTCTTAGTTGGTAGTACTACCGATCAAAAACTCATTCTTCAGAACAGCACAGGTAACCTAACAATTGCTGGTCACTTAACTGTTGAGGGAACTACTGAGAGTAGGATCTCTGGTCCTGTACAAATTGACGGCGGTAACTTCCAACTCAATAAGATCGATCAGTCACCTGATTGGACTTCTGGTGGTGCTGTTGAAGATGAAGATACTATTCATTACAGTGGTAACATTTATACTGTTGTTGGCAACGGAAACTTAGGTAATACTCCTCCAACACATACAAATGGCACTCTTGCCAATGGCGGCGTAACTCTCACATTCCTTAAGACTAAGCAACCAGAAGAACTTTTCGAGATTGAAGTTGATGGTTCTATGAACTTCGCTGGTCAGGAAGGATTCTTCACACCAGGTGGTGCTAGAAAGTGGGAGTTTGTCGGTGCTGGAGAAGAGGTATTTGATCTGAAATCTAATGTTAACTACTTTGTTTCTCCTTCTTCTGATACAACTCTTAAACTACCAGAAACCCCAGTCACGGGCGACTGTATCAGAATTGTTGATGTTGGTGGTAATCTAACTTACAACGTTTCGCTACGAGTAAGAGCTAAAGATAATATCGCTGTTCAAGGTGATAATACAAACGGCAATACTCCTGACCTAAGTAGTATTGACTACAACGGTGGTGAACTTGTTGTTCAGACTCCACATGCTGGATTTGGTCTGATTTTCCTAGGTAGTACAAACTTTGATGGAACCACCACTGGTGCTCCGTCAACAACACAAGGTTGGTGGTTGGTAGAAATCTAATGGCAGGATACAACGTAGTTAAGACACAAAAAGGACTCCCTATTGGTTCACTACAACCATGGGGAGGAAATCTTTCTGAGATTCCAAATGGGTGGTTGTTATGTAATGGTGCTGAAATTGAGGCAGAAGACTATCCACTATTAGCACGTATTTTACGTGACACCTATGGTGGTACTGCTTTTGGGGGCAATTTTCCTAATTACACAGGTACATTTAGGTTACCACAAACAAATAACAAAGCATTAGCAGATATTTCCACTGCTTACTTTGGTGTGTATAATTCAACTACTGGTCAAATTCCATCATCAATTGATAATCCAGATGCTTTAAACGTTATAGAAGATTTCCTCGGAGATTCTGTGGCTGGATTTGAACCTGGCGATCTTGGTCCACCTAATGTTACAAATGCTAAGACGGATTTAAACTTTACATACACACCTGATCCAGCTGGAACTATTGTTAGTATTATTACTTCGGGTACAGCACCAACTGTAGCAACTACAAAACAATATAAGAATGTAACAGCAACTAACGGAACAAATGCTGATAGTGGAGCAAGTGTTAGTGGATCTGGCGCTCAATTTACTATTGTCATTAATACTGATAATACATATGACCTTATTCCTAAAGTAAAAGGAGCTGGATATGAAATTGGTGATCAACTGACTATTCCTGGAACCACATTTGCTACTGATGGTGGTGTTTCTACTGCCAATGATATTGCTATTACTATTACTAAGGTTGGTAACTCGTATTTTGAAGGTACGATTACAGGTCAGTCTCTTATTGATGGATTCTCTATTAAAGAAGTTTTTGTTATTCCTAGAAAACTAGGAAGAGAGCATTTTCCACAGCACTTCCATGAAGGTACATACAAAACAACTAACAGTGGCGATGCTGGTGAAAATCCTGGTAGGGGTGCTTGTGTGTTTGCTACACCCGAAGTTAACTTTACGGAATTTTATAACAGAAAAGATCCATGTCCATCTGGATACTTTGCTCCGTTTGGACCTTATTGTCCACTTCCAACGTCGCTTGATTGTGCTGGTAGTGCTGAAGTTGAAACTGGATTTTGGATTGGCAACTCTCCTACAGATAACATTACATCCTTGAATAACTCACCATTTACTACTGGTGCTGGTAGATATACAATTGCCTCTGTTGGTGGTACATTACCTGTTGCTGAACACATACCATATGGTACTGGTAATACAGGTCATGGAATTGGTAAGTCGTGGTTTACTGGTTCTGGTGCTCATTGGAACTTACGTCATACATCGGCTTCATCAGCTGATGGTGATGCTAACATGACTGGACTGAAGAATACGGGAAGATTTGCTCCAAACTATAGAATTCCATTCTCAGATAACTCTCAAACAATTAAATCTCCAAACTTTGACCCTGGTACTGGTGGATCAGATAATAGTCATGGAATTACAAAAACACTGTTCAATCACGCTGGTATCTCATTCTTGAATGATACCTTGACTGGTGGTGGTATTCAAGACGTTGTTGAATCTCACGACCATGATGGATCATTTAACATTGTTTATGATGGTTCTAATATGGATGTTGTAGAACAACTACAAGTCCTGGCTCAACCTAATGTAACTCCAAATTCTATTGATGGAGCACTACAGATTACATTTACCACAAGAGTGGCTTCTGTTACTATTACCAACTTAATTAGAGCATACTAATGCCAGTATTTTACACTAACGAAAGAGCAAGATATGGTGGTGTTACGGGCACTATTATACCTTTTCCTGTTAAAATGTCAGCTGTTAATGTTCCCGATCAAGGAAACTTTAAGACTTTACTTCCTGCTGGTTTTTTGAGGTGTGATGGTTCAATTCTTGCTGCTGTTGAATATCCAGTTTTAGCACAGATATTAGGAACAGGTCAAAACTCAAAATTTAGAAGACCAGAACAAGAATTAACTAATAACCAGTTTATATTGCCCGATATTGGATCTAAATATATTCAAGGTGGTAATGCTTCTGGTACTTATCTAAATGATCGAGTAACGAATGAGGATTCAACTAAACCGTATAGAGTTGGATCTGAAGTTAATGTCGTATCTCTAATTGGTAATAAGACTACACTGACATATAGTGGAGAGTTTGAAGTTATTGCTCCTGGTAATATTGAATTTATTGGCAATCCAGCCTTTGGTACTACTACAAGTGATAGTAGAACGTTGAAGGCATTTCTGTCAGAACAGAACTTCCAATCACATGGACACGATTCTGATGTTGGAGTCTTTAACTATCTCGGAAATTGGGCAGATTCTATTTTTACTGGCGAGACAACAGGTGCCTCTCAAGGTGGCAATGATGGACAGAATGAAGGTTCTAATGAACCACTTACTATTCAATCTCCAACTGGAGCATCTGCTGTTGTATCTCATGGACACCTAATTGATTTCCCCTCATCTACTACTGTTTCACTAAATAATGATTTAAAATATTCTTTTGTAAATACTAATGTTGATGCTTTTGGATTGGAATCAGAAGTAACTCTAACTACCAATGATCTTGTAAAATTAGATGAAGCTACACCTCCATTTATTTTAGTCGAATACCTCATCAAGATTTAAAATGCCATCAGTAAGTAGGTCATCACAAGGAAGTCAATCCTTTAACATTCCTAACAACGGATATAATATCCAAGCAACTGTTCGTGGCGGCAGAGGTGGTCGTGGCGGCGACGACGCTGAAGCAGACGGTGGCAGCGGTGGCACTACTACACAACAAACATTTCAATTTAAATCTAATCGAGAATTTAAGGCTAGAAGTTTTACCATCTCAGTTGGTGGTCCTGGTGATGCTGGTGAAGATAACCAACCCAATGCCCAAGGTGGTAGTGGTGGTGGCGGACTTGCTAGCGGTGGCCGAGGCGGTAACGCTGGTGATCCTCCCTATTCAGGTGGTGGAGGCGGTGGAGGCGGCGCTTCAGGTGTCTATGATGCTGGTACATTAGTTATTGTCATGGGTGGATCAGGCGGTGGTGGCGGCGCTTCTGATAACGCAAATGGTGGTGATGGTGGTGCTCAATCTACTAATGCTTCTTCAACTAGTGGTGTTAGTAGTTCTAGTGGTGGCGGTGGTGGAGACCCTGGCGGAGAAGATGGCGGTGGCGGCGGCGGAGGCGGCGGTGGTTCCAATGGTGGCGGCGGCGGTCGTGCTGGTAAAGATAACAACTACGGTGGTGGTGGTGGATCAGCAGGCGGTTCGAGATATAACATTAACTACTGTAATGCTGGTCCATATGGTGGAGGTAATAGCAATAGTTCAGGATATGTATTAGTTACGTGGGATGAAGCTGCTCCTCAAATTAATTCTTTTAGTGCTAGTCCTAATCCACAAAATAGTACATCAGGTCTACCTCAATATAGTACTAAATTAAGTTGGGGGACATCGTATGCCACTAGTGTTACACTAACAAGTAATGCTGGAGAGTCTTGGTCATATGGTGGTGGAACAAATTCTAAAAATATTACTAATTTACCACAATCTTCAGTTCCTGGTAATAGTCCTGCTAAAAGAACATATACTTTGACTGCCTCAAATGATGGTGGTAGTGTTAATTCATCAGTTACTGTAAACGCCCGTAATGATAATACTCTATCAAATTCTTGGACAACTTCATTTTCTAATTTAAACCCCTCTACTGTTGTTGATCTAACAATAGGAACATGTGGTGGTATTGATATGACAACAACTGTTAGTGCTTCTGGTGCTGGTAATTTTGTTGGATCTGGCGGATCTTTTGCTGGATCAAAAAACTTTACTAATGGACAAACAGTACAGTTAAGGACTACTACTTTACCATACAATACAGATGTCAGCGGAGAAACAGGTATCTATGGTAAAACTAATTCTAAAACAGTAAGTGTTAGTTATCCTGGTGGGTCTGTTAATATTACTGTAACTACAGCAGCCCCTAGGATTCGTGAGGACTTTGATTATGCTGACAATATAGACAGATATCCATACGAAGATATCGATCTTATTACCAATTCACCAACAGAACATTTAGCGTCGGCACAAATTACTGCTGATGATATCGAAATCCCTATGGAAGTCAAAGTTGATAAACCAGGCGCTCAGGTAAGCATCAATGGTGGTGGTTGGCAAAATGTTAGGAGTATATAATGCCATCAAATAGTTATACAAGTCCTGGATCTTATAGTTGGACAGCTCCATTTGCCACTAAAACTGTTACCGCCAAAGTTGTGGGAGGCGGTGCCTCTGGATATAGAGATTGTGATGGTGATGATGAAGGTGGTGGAGGCGGTGGAGGCGGATATGCTCAAGGTCAGGCAAATTTTTCTCAAGGTCAAACACTATCAATTACTGTAGCATCTGGTGGATCATCACCTAGTTGTGATACTGGTAACGGTGGGGGAACATCACAAGTTAAGGGTGGTCCTGGTAATATTATTAATGTTCGTGCTACTGGTGGCAATACTGGTACTGATGATTCTGGTGGCGGTGGCGGTGGTAGTGGATCTGCTGGTGATTTTGTTAAAGCAGGTGGAAGTGGAGCTGATGACGACTCTGGTCAGGATGGTGGTGGAGCAGGTAACTCAAGTGGCAACTCTGGTGGTTGTGGTAATGGTAAAGGTGGGAGAGGAACTACTGTAACTGGAGCACAGGGTAGTTGTCCTGGTGGAAGAACTGGTGCTAATTATGGTGCTGGTGGAGCAGGTAATGATGGTGGTAATGCTGGAAGCGGTGCTGGTGGTTGTGCTAGGATTGATTGGACTTATCACTCACCAAAAATTAATAGCTACACGGTCTCAAATAATTTCAACACTGATGGTATTCCTGACGATGAAGTTGAAATCAAATGGAACACTTCATATGCCGATGATGTTAAAATAAACAAAGGTATTGGTTCTGTTACTCCTGGTGGAGGAACAATAAATGAATCAACGGGATTACAATCAAATGCTAATGGTACTAGTCCTGCTGAAAAAGATTATACAATAACAGTAAAAGGTCCTGGCGGTACTGTAACTAGGACTAGAACTGCTAAAGTAAAAAATGATAATACCCCGTCAAATGCTTGGACAACATCATTTATTAATTTAGAACCTGCCGTTCCAAATTTAGTTGTGAACATTGGTACACTTGCTGGGGTAGATATGCCTTGTACGATATCTACAACTGGTACTGGTAATTCTGTAGGAAAACTTGGATCATTTGGTGGAAGTATAAACTATGATAGTGGAGATGTAGTACAGTTAAGAACTACTACAATGCCATTTAATACTACGTTACCAACATCAGGAAATACTGGATCTACTAATAGTAAAACAGTTCCTGTAACTACACCTAGTGGCACGTTTAATGTTACTTTTACAACTAGAGCACCTATAGTTGGAGAAACTTTTGATTTTTTTGACAACAAAGATAAATATCCATATGAAGATATTGATCTTATTACTAACTCACCAACAGAACATTTAACGTCGGCACAAATTACTACTGATGATATTGAAATTTCTGTTGAAGTAAAAGTTTCTGATGGAGATACTCAAGTAAGTATCAATGGTGGTGGTTGGCAAGATGCTAGGAGTATTTAATGACAAACGATTTTAGTTGGACAAGTAGATCGACTGGTGGACCACAGTATTTTGAGCCCAACTGGTCTGGGTTCATGAACGGTTATAATATAGGTGGTACTGAACCAGGAACATATAACACTATTAGAACATATTCCTGGACTATTACATTTAATAATTACGGTAAGCAAAGTTTCTGGACTGCTGTTGATGACTATGGCGACGTTCGTATCAATGGTGCCTATCAATTCAGCATGGGTGGATTTAATGGACAGACAGCTAGAACCACACCAGGATATTTTGCTCCAGGAACATATACTATCAGTGCTACATCAGTAAACTCTGGTGCTGGTCCTTATGGTGTAGCATTAGATTGGTATGGATTTTCTCCACCACCAGCACCGACAGTTACTTCTTTTTATGCTACGCCTAATCCACAAAACAGTGGTACGGGCACACCATTATATTCAACTACATTGACATTTAATAGTAGCGGTACAAACATTACAAGTGCCAACATTATTAGTAGTGCTGGAGAAAGTTGGAGTGTTGCGTCAAGTGGTACTTTATCTATTACTAATTTACCACAATCTAATGCCAATGGCACAAGTCCAGCACAAAGATCATATAGTTTTAGAGCTTGTAATAATGGTGGATGCTCTTCATACAGTACTATAACTGTTAGTGCTCGTAACGACAACACTCCGTCAAATGGTTGGACTACATCATTTACAAATTTAGATCCTAGTACACAAGTTACTGTTAATGTAGGTACACTTGCTGGTGTGGATATGCCTACCACAATATCTACGTCGGGTTCTGGTAATTTTGTTGGTAATGCTGGATCATTTTCTGGATCAAAAAACTTTACTAATGGACAAACAGTACAGTTAAGGACTACTACAATGCCATTTAATACTAGTATGGCGGGTGTAGGTTCTAATGCTACATATGGAAATACAAATAGTAAGACAGTGACTGTTAGTTATCCTGGTGGATCTAAGTCTATTACTTTAACTACCAAAGCACCTGTAGTAAAAGAGACATTTAATGCTGCCGATAATACAAATAAATTTCCATTTGAGGATATTGATTTTGTAACTAATAATCCGTTAGAATTTACAGTCTCATCTCAAGTAGATGTTGATGATATTGAAATTGCTCAGGAAGTAAAAGTGGATGATCCTGATGCTCAGGTCAGCATAAATAATGGAACATGGCAAAACGTAAGAGAAATTTAAAATGGCAGTCGAAAGAACCGAAGTTGTAGATGCTATTGAAGTTAGACCTTTGTTGAAGCAAGTAGGTGTTAGAAAGACTGTAACTACAAAAGAAGACGGAGAAACTGTAGCTGTTAATTCTTACACTCAGTATTTCTCACAAGACGACGATATTTCTGCTGAAGATGCTTTATTTCAGAGCATTTCTAATCATTATTGGGGTACATTATGAAAAAATTTCCTGTAGTAAATAATCTAAATCCAAGTAACTCTCATTATAAGTCTAAAATTTTTGAAGTTGACGGTGATCAATCTCAAGAAATTACGGCAGACAAACCTATACAAGTGAGAATTAATAACGGTCCTTGGATTGATGTGAGAGAGTCTGACCTAAATAAGAAATAGAAATAGCACGTGATAGAGTAGTAATCCATGCCATTCAGCAGTAGTCCCGTAACAGTAAATCCTGGGGATAAAGTTCAAGTAAGATACCCAACGCCAGGAACCTGGAACACCAGTGTTACTGTCAATGTAAAGATTGGTACTGGAACTGATCCAGATGGAGTTACCTTTGGTACGAAAATTCCTGATGCTCTACCACAATCATTTGCTTTTACCAATCAATCTGGATTTACTGGTGCTTTCAACGGCACTTCTAGTTCTGGTTCTACATCATCATTTCAAAGAAATACTTACTACTATTCTCAAGTAATTGATATTTCTAGTATTGAGATTCCAATTCCTGCTAGTGTTTCTGCTGTATCTAACGGTCCTAAGAATAGTAATACGAATAATACTACAGCACAGTTTAGAATCTATAGAGGTGGTGCTTTCGATTCTTGGAGAACATCGATTAATGCTAACGTTGCTAATGGTACTGGTGGTTTACAACCTGGAGATAAAGTTCAACTAAGAGTAAAAGTTCCCGACTGGTATGTTACTAGCACTCTGCTTACTTTTACTGTAGGTGATGAGACATTTGGTACAAATATTGGGCAACCATCTACGTCATTTTCTAGACAATGGGGTATTACTACTAGAGCACAAGATCAAAACATTAATCAATATGCTTTTACTGATAGAGTAGATCAAAAGATTCCTGCTGACGGTGGTTCTACTTATTTTGCTTACAATGTTCCTATTACTGGTATTGATGGTGATGTTGTACTTAGAGCAACATCTACTGGTAATGTACAAATTTCTGCTGATAATTCTAACTGGTCACAATCTATTAGTGATCAACTTGTCCTTGGTGACACTCTCTACACAAGAATTCTTAATGGACCTAATTATACCCAGAAACGTTCGGGTAATCTAAACGTATTTGCTACAGGTGGTGATACCTATAGTAGAAGTGGCAATAATTATGAAAACACTACTGCTGGCACATATGGAGCAGGTACTTATCAGATAACTCAATCTCTTGGTACAGTTACTGATAATTGGCAATCATGGACTGAGGTAGATAGATATCCAGATCCAGTAGATGCCGCTCCTATTTTTACATATGGTGCTAAACTTGGATTGACTGGAGCTCAACCAACTGGTGGGTTTGTTCCTGGTCAGAATTATAATGTTAGCGGTGGTTCTGGTAATAGTATGGTAGTTAAATTAACTACTGATGGTTTTAATGACTTGATTATTATAGATCCTGGTTATGGGTATACTATTGGAAACACTGTTACTATCAGTGGTGGTGGACAGACAGCTACATTACAAGTTTTAGAATATGAAAAAGTTCTAGTATCTGCTGATAACTCACACAGTAGAGCTGAACCTGGATTCATGTATTTTGCTGATGTACCTATCACTGGTCTTGGCACAGAATATAATTCTGGAACTTATAATAATTTAGAATCGCCCTATACAAATTTAAATAACGATAACCCAACGACTGCTAAAAACCTGGTAGCGTCATTAAATGGTCAGGGGGTTAAAATGACCGCCATTGTTGATGGTACTGCTGGGTTTATTAGAAAAAATAATAGTGGTTCATGGGTACAGCAACTTATAGTTCAAGAAAATGATATTATTAACCTGAAAGTAGCGTCGTCTGCCACTTATGGAGTTACTCAAACTGCTAAAGTAAGATTACAAGGACCCCCTGATGGTAATCCTACTATCGGTAATCCAACAGGTGGACCAGGTTCGCCAACATTTGCAGAAAAAACTTTCCAACTCAATCTGTTCACCCGAGCGGCAAGAACAGTACCTTATCCATTCCATGCTACTCCTGTATATCTTTCAGATCCTGGTGTGGAACAAATTGCTGAAGTAAAAATTGATGGATTGGATCAATCTACAACAGCATCAATTACTGGTGGTGTTGGTAGTCTTAGTGCTGATGGCGTTAACTGGGGATCATCAGTTACTGTTCTGCCGACAACATATACTCTATTTGTTAGGCAGAATGCTGCTAATGCATCTGGTGGTTTAGCACAACTTACATATAGGATTGGTAAAACATCTGATATTACTAATGGTCTTGCTCTAACTGACACTTTTAGAGTATACACTAGACAATTTAATGTCCTAGGTGATTTTATTACCGAAACATGGTTCGGACAAAGTTTTACAGATTATACGGTCTTCCAGATTCCTGCTTTTGCTGGTACAGAATTTTATATTTCAGTAGTTGGTGCTGGTGGCGGATATGGTGGTTCTGATATACCTAATAGCACTGGTGGTCCTGGTGGTTCTGGTAATGTTATGAGACTAAGAGTTAACATACCACAATCTCAATGGCCAACAAACAATTTTGGAAACCCCGATTTTAAACTGAGAATCTATCCTGCTGATAATGGTGAGGATGGTAGTGATTATGTAACAGGAACTGGTGGTGGAGATGGTGGATTTGGATATGCTTATGGTGGTGATGGTGGTAACTCTGGTCCTGGTGATCCTTCTGGTTCAGGTGGAGGTGGCGGTGGTGCCTCTGCTATTACACTAAGCGATGGTACTTTGCTTGCCATGGTTGGTGGCGGCGGTGGAGGCGGTGGCGCTGGTAATGATACTGCTACTCCATTAGAGATTCAATATGGCAATTATCAATCATATGGTAGCATAAGCACGTCAACAATAAACATCAACTTGCCTGGTGATGATGCTCCTGATAGAACTGGTCAAGGCGGCGGTCCTGGTGGCGGCGGTGGTGGATATGATGGATCTGCTGGTACACTAATCACTAGTTATGTAGAGGTAGTTAGTGGTACTGAAATACCACTACAAACTAACGATCTAGATGCTACTGGTGGTAATGGTGGTGGTGCTTTTTATAACACTACTTACTGTACTGTACTTGGTGGTGGAACTGTAAGTGGTCAGGGTGCTGCTTGTGGTGAATCTGGCGCTGTTTATATTGAATATTCACAGCAAGATATAACACCAGATCCTTTTGCTTTCTCTACATATGATGGTGCTACAATTCAAGAACAAGTTTCTTCTGATATTGTACAGATCACAGGTATTACGGGAACAGTTGCTGTTTCTGTAGCTTCTCCTGGTTTCACATCACAAATTAGAATTTGTACTGGGTCTTCTGCTGCTAGTTGTGGCGGATGGCAGGCTTCTGCTCAGATAGCAAATGGTGAATATGTACAAGTAAGAGCAACTACAGGTAACCAATTTTTTACCACATATACTGTTGGTGTTACTGTTGGCGATTCTACTGCTAACTGGGATATTAATACTGGTCCACCACCAGATTCTATTCCAAATCCATTCTTTTTAACTCCTATTGATGGTGTAGCACCTTCTACTGATGTTGAAAGTGAAGAGATTACAATTTCTGGTATTACTGTTCCTGTAACCATGACTGCTGTTGGTGCTGGTGCTCAGATTAGTGTGAATGGTGGAGCATATGTTGCTGGAGTTCCTGGAGCTACTATATCTAACGGTGGTACATTCAGAATTAAACTTACATCTTCTGCTGACTTCTTAACTGAAGTAGAGACCCAAGTTACCGTTGGAAATGGAACTGCAACTGAATGGAGTGTTACGACTGCTGCTGAATTAGATTCAACTCCTGATTCCTACACTTGGATCTATGTAGTTGGTGCTACTTTAGAAACAACATTTGAAAGCAACACTAATTTAATTCAAGGTCTTGGAACTGAAGTTGATTTCATTGTCGAGCAAGGTAGTGGAGACCAAGGACCCAACACTGATTTAGCACGTATCATTAAAAACGGCGTGTTGCTAGCAGAAGGTGTTACAACAACTAAAGTTAATAACTTTGATACAATAGCACTACAGTATACAACTAGTGATGTTGTTGGAGAACTTAGAGTATTCAATACTAAGTTAGGTCTTGCTACATCCACAGCAGGGTTCTTTGAAACTCCATGGAGTGTAATTACTGCTGGACAGTTTGGTACAACTCCTTCTGCTTTCTCTTTTGCTAGTCAAATTGCTTCAGGAACTAGTGTATTTACTGAAGCAGCAGAAACTGCCACGATTTCTGGTCTATCTACTGGCGTCAGTGTTGGATTATATGGTACAGCTGGTGTTCAATTTAACATTAATAATGCTGGATATAATGTTTACACGGTAAGTAATCAAGCAAATGTATCAAATGGTTCAACATTTACTGTTAGACTATTATCTTCTGCTATTCCTGGATTTACAAGAACAGCGTTTATTTTTGCTGGTTCTTACGTAACTGGATACTCTGTTCAATCTCCAGCTAGTGTACAAGATCCTATCAATAGTCAATGGTATAGTTCTATCACACCATGTAAGTATATTGGTAACTCATTTAGTGGTCAACAGATTAGAATTAATACTAAATTTGATGGACTACCTATTGGTGCTATTATGCCTGTATTCCAAGATGGTACTGAGTCTGACTTCTGGGGCAAACTTGATGGCAAACCAGACTCTAGATTCCCGAGTTGGGTTAACTGTGATGGTGGATATTATGATCCAGCAGAATATCCATTGTTATTCTCTGTATTAGATTATGATTATGGTGCTAAAACTGTTGGTGGTGATGTATATTTTAGAGTCCCTGATTATAGAAATAGATATGTAAAAGGAACAGGTGTTATTGATGGTAATGCTCAAGCATCACCTGGATTAAATCCAAGTTTCAAACCAACTAAGCAATCTGGTTCTCCTGGCAACCAAGAACCTGGAGCATTTGGTGGTATGTGGTATGTAGATACCATTGGTGATCCTGGTGTAGATGAACTTGAACAAGTTGTTACTCCTGCTACTGGACAACCAGCACAAGAATCTGAATATTTTGGTATTGCTCAAGTATCTACTACTGGGTATACTGATGTTACTGGATTGATTGAGTTCTTCACATCTGGTAAAGCAACATGTCCCATTGGATTGAAACCAGAAAAAATTTATGATGTACCTCTACACTTCCACGATTTGATCTCTGGTGTTGCTGACCCAGGTAGATTTAAAGGTAGAGTCCAGTGGGGTGGTAATGGTGGATTTGGTATTGATGTTGTACCACCTAATGCTGTTAACTTAGGTTCTAACACTAATGCCACATTTACATCATCAGGTCAGTTCTCATTCAACTTGTGGGGATATGCTCTAGAAGATTATGATCTAGATGCTAATGACCTGCCTGGATCTACTGGTTGTGATGAATCTGGATGGTGGGATGGTAACACTGAAGACTGGAGTAACGGAACAACTCCTGGTTATGAAGGTATTGAAGATGCTGATGCTTACGGTAGTGTTACTATTGAGCAAAGTGGTATAACTGGTTCTGTTTATAGTGAGATCAATTCTTATATTGATCTAGATGCTATACCATTCACAGGTGAGACTGGAGCATTTGGTGGATCTAATGCTAGAAAGTTCCTTAGTACAGTTGACATTCCCGAAAAAGAAGTTACTGTTAAATCATACAATCCTGTAAATAAATTAAAGCATAATCATTATGTTTCGTTGACTGCTATAAGTGACGATCTTATCTATGGTTATGGTAATAATGAAACTGGTGGTACTACTAGTTCTGCTCTTGCTAGTTTCTCTGGTGGTATCAACGGCTCAGTTAATCTAGACTTCTCTGCTTTAGATGTTGGTATTCAGGTTCTCCCTGGTACATTTACACTACAACAGACTAAACAGTTGATTCCTGTTCCATCTTTTTCACCTCAAGATCAAGTTCCACTTGTCACACCTTATGTGTGGGCGAAGTGGATGATCAAAGCGTTCTAAATAGTAAAAAGGTATTCTAATAGAAATGGCGTTCAATCCAGACGATTTTCAATTTGAGAAAATCTTACCACCCGAAGAAAGAAAACCTATTCTAGAATGGGATGCTTTGCATCGTCTGATAGTTGTCCGTGTCAAGCAAGAAGGTGAGTGGACATATCTAGCCACTAAACTTGAGGCACAGGTAAATACTAACTTACACAATAATCTACCAGATGAGTGGTCTAACGAAAACGATAGAATCGTAAACTTCTCAGTTTATGAGGATGGTCAGCATATCTTCGAGAAAGAAAAACTGAAATTTGATTTTTCTACAAAAACATCAAAATGGTTAAGATATGAAAAAAATGATCTTACCTCGGGTCAGGTAAGAGAACTATTTGATATTATGAAGGCAGCACTAGCAGTACAGCAAACTGATGCTGATGTAGTTAAATCGAAAGCAATCATTGATGTTGCTACTAGAAGAGAATATCTGGTAAAAACTGATGAAGAAAAGAAATCGGTTCTAAATAAATTGCTTCGTGGTTCTGATTGGTCACAACTATCAGATGCTACTGAAAAGTTCAGTGGTGAACTAGAAATGTGGAATTCTTACAGAACATATCTACGTGAGAATATCAAGACGCCAGAAGATTTTGATGATATGCTAGATTACTTGATCTGGGATGAAGAATATAGTTGGCCTATTGATCCATTTGCTTATCATGAATTAGACCCAGATCATGAGACTGAATATCTATCAGTCCCTGAACACTTCAAGTTCAGTCCATTTGAAGCAGGAGAATATAGTACCGAACAACTTGTAGGTAATATTAAACAGTCTGCTATTCTTGCTAAACAACGTCAAGCAGGTGGTGGATTGCCATTGAATAAGATAATTTGGGATAAGATTCAACAGTATAAACTCAATGAAGGTTTAACTGGTGCTGTAATTGAAAACTTGAATATTTCGGAGTAATATAATGTACGTTACAACTAGAAATTTTGTGGAGTGGATGAGACACTACACAGAGGCAACACAATCAACTATGGTGTTGTTAAGAACTGTCGGACCAGACGGTGTAGATGATGCTACTAAGGCAAATGCTATCTATTCAGCATATTATTTGAATATGCAGTCTGAGAATCCAGCAATCTTTGACAAACTATTGTATAATGAGTTTACATTTGTAGAATTTACTACTGAGGAGTCAGCAGATGACTTCTGTAGGGAGAACTTTCCCAACACCAAACCAGATGATACTGACTATTTCATTCAATATGTTATTTTCAGTAATGGATTGTACGTTAGAGGAAACGATGGGATGACTGGACTCCGAGAACCTCAACCAGAACCACTTCCATAACTGGACTAGACCGCTCCACAAGGGCGGTTTTCTGCTATAATAATAGGGTAGTCAGCAAGGCATTCATGCTCACCCTTCGTCCTCACCAGCAGCGAGCACTTGCTGCTCTTGAGAACAATTCCTTTGGTCAGGTCATTG
>Ga0181412_1000361_pt1 | contig 19463 bp, 37 predicted proteins | sample 35SPOviralmetaG_FD_130113 | JGI IMG/M metagenome (GOLD analysis project Ga0181412, IMG submission 130113) | Marine viral communities from the oligotrophic San Pedro Time Series (SPOT) site, San Pedro Channel, CA, USA - 35 SPOT_SRF_2012-08-15 | ecosystem: Environmental > Aquatic > Marine > Strait... | reverse complement strand
ATAGTTATAGAGTATTGCATCTTTTCTACTCAGTCCCTGTTCCGGCTTTAACCAATTGTCTATTATTTGTGCGTTCGCATTTGCCGTACTAACTATATCCTGAACTGCACTTGTATCAACTTTAGGTTGATGTGTTACATATGTTTGTCCTAGTACAACTACCGCATTACTGTTGATACTCTTTGTGTCTTTGATTGGAGTACCTGTCTTATCTCCAAATGCATCATGGTATGTGTGTACTACTACACCTAATGTACTGCCCGCTATACGCTTGCCTAACGCACTTGCAGGATCAACAGTGTATGTAACTTTGTTAGGTGTAAACTGTAAGCCCTCTTGTGAACTTGTTACGGGCTTGCGTGGAGTATATAGTAAATCTCCGTATACATAGCCTTTCATATCAGCTGGTGTATTAGCTTCTAGTATCTCAAACACACCTGACATTTCTCCAGCAAAATCTTTACGCCAATCTTCGCCTTTGCCTGTGTTCATAATAAAGTCTTGTAATTCACCACTACTAGTTGTTTTGTTTTTGCCCCAACCATTTTTACCAGTCATTACAAAAGTGCCGTCGGGTTCACGTCCCCAAAATATAGTTGGATTACCGTCCCATTTGATACTAACGTCTTTGGAATCTTGTCCTAATCTTGTGAGTATCTCAGCGGCTTTTAATGCACCTCTACTACCTTCAAAGGTAACAAGGTCTTCTAAATGATTGTACTCTCTGCCTTTACTGGTAGTAGCTTCAGTTAGAAATTGATTAGCTCTCATTATTCAAGCTCTTTCCAATTTGGATCACTACGCAAGTCTGCTAGCAATGCATCACCTTTTTCTTTACCCAATGCCGCCATTATAGCTTCGACACTGCCTATATCTTTTCCTGAGGCATTAGGGCCTAATAATGCTTTTGCTATCTGATCAATATTGTCTGTTACAAGATCAGCTTTTTTACCATTGGCATCTCTATTAAACAGTCCTTGGTAAGGTGACCATAACATGTTTTGATTTTTAGCTAATTTAGCAAGTGTAATCATTTTGTTAACACCTTTAAACTTGCTACCTTGTGGAATAGTATGCGTATGAAACTTTGCCGCATTTTGTGCATTAGGCACTATCATGATATCAACTTGATGTGTATGATCGCCCATTGGTACTTCTACATGCACACTAGTACCACTTTGTCCTGTATTAAATCCTGCTAGGTCAAATACTTGTCTTAGCTTTTTTCTAATAACAGGATCTTTTTGATCTTCCATATTAAAGTGTTGCTTTAGTTGATCCAGATCAACGATCATATCCAAGTCTCCACTTACTTGACCTGGTGTGGGTGTTGCTCCCGATCCAATAGGTATAGCAGTACTACCTGTTTTTGTCAACACATTATTAATACTTTTCATAATGCCAGGAATCATTTTGTGATCGAAGCTTATACTATTTGGGAAGATATTACCACCTTCTTTAAGTTTTTTAATTAAGCTAGAACCTTTAGATCTAGTTAAACGACTTCCACGTTTTTTACGTTTCTTGTTTCCGCCTAGTATATCTGCTATTCTCATTCTACTTTTCCAATACCTCGAGCGAATTTTTTAGGATCTTTTGTTCTGATTGCATTTATTAATCGTTTGTTTAAGTCCGATGCAGTTTCAACATCAAAACTTTCGTTTATTAAATCTATCAAATTTATAGCAGTTTGAATAACTTGCTGTCCATTGGACTCAACAATATGCTTTTTGTCACGCTTAGGTGCCATTGCATTTATTTCTTCCAAAATTGATCGTGTTTTACGCTTCATATCAATAGTATTTAGTAAATATCTGTGCTGAAGTATTGGTGATCGCACTTATGGCAGTTGCTGGATAATGATAATGAACAAAGGATCCGTTAACAATAAGAGCATAATCATCAATGGCAGGCAAACACAAATTACAGGCAATACATAGGCTCATACTAATGACTCCAATTTTATACACAGTGTTTGTTGTTCAACATCAGAAATAATAAAAGATAAGGTAGCAATAACCTTTACTTCAGCACATTTTTTAAACTGGTACACCAAATATTTCATTGTCATCTATTACATACTCAAAGTTTTGGCATGTATCTGATCGACTTATTCTTGTGGCTCCGTTTCTAATATGAAACTTGCTTGCCATTTCTGTTAATGGGCTTAAGGTTACAAGTCTATATACACCTTGTTTACCTTTCATTAAGTCAGCTAATTTATTTACAATGGCTCTCCCTGCGCCTTTTTTACTACTCCATACAGTATATGCTACTGCGACGGAGCCTGTTTCGTTTTGGTATTTTTCTAATTCTTGTTCTGTTGTTGGTACATGTGTGCAATAACATACACAAATTACTGCCGTTAAATCATCTAGCACATATACCTGTTTGCCTGGACCTATCTTAGGAATATGTAGACGTACTGGATCATTGTCAAGTATATCCAGCTCATTTATACTAATTAATCTAATCACTACTCGCTCTTTCTCAACAAACTTTTAAGTCTATCTGTTGCATCTATTTGTGGATTTGCATCCATATTATTCTCAGTTACGCTTTCGCCTGCTGGTGCAACACTACTCTTTGTTTTTAGTTTTTGATATATGCTAGTTGTACTAGTATCATCTTGTTCACTTTCGTCTAAATCTTCGATCTTCAAACTGTCCATGTTAAATGCTAAGTCTAGTTTACTACCAACACCACTACTACTTCTAGTTTTCATAAATTGTATTTGTACTCTACCACGCTCTCGCATAGCTCTACTGCTAAAGATACCAATTAAATTATCTGCTGTATTGATCTTACTAATACCACCTGCAATGTGGCTGTGGTCAAATTCAATTTCATCAACTGCACTACGATTCAACTGCGAAGCTGTAACAAATAGTATTCCTAGTTCAGTTGCTAGGTTACGCAATTCTTCACTAACAAACTTGTCCTTAATAAATTGATCACTTGGATTAACTTTTACTGTTACTGGCATCATAAGATCCAAGTAGTCAACCAGTAGTGCATCAACATGCAAGTTGTGTTGTATCTGATATTCTCTCATATATGCTTTGATATCATTAACAGTAGTACCATTCTTCATTTGTATTACTTGCAATTTGCCTGCTTTTTTACTAGCCATTTTGACACGTAATTCTACATCACTGCTATTCTTCATTACATCTTTAGTACTCATACCTGTGAGCATAGCATCCAGTCTCATAGCACATAATTCTTCACTAAGTTCCAAACTAATGTACACTACGTTCTTACCTTGCAATGCCCAGTTCAGTGCCAAGTTCTGCATAAACAAACTCTTACCACTACCACTACCACCTGCAAAGATGTTTAATTCTCCTGGATTAAATCCACCATACAATACTCTATCAAATGTCTCCCAGCCACTACTGTTCTGTCCTCTGTTATCTTTGATACTTTGTATACGTCCTGCGGGATCATCCCAATAGTTTGTGCCAAAGTTCTTAGCAAGTCCAATCTCTGTTGCCGCTTTGATAATACCTTCTACTGTTCCATACTCTTTGTTCTCAAGTTTGTCTGCACTTTCAAGTATTGCCGCTTCTAGTGCTTTGTGTCTACAAAACTGTTCAAAGTTATCCATAAACCAATTTTTATGTTCTACTGTTAGTTTATCACGCACATCAGATATTTCAACACCAGCAACACCTTTAACCTGCTCTAACATGGGAACATCGTTATATTCATCTGCATGTTTTTTTACAAAGTCTACAGTATCTCTAAACTGCCTATCAAAGTAACTGCTTTCTAAGATAGCATTACAACGTACAAATAGATCCTTGTCTGCCAACAAGAATTCTAAGTACAGTTTTTGTAAGTCTGGTGTGTAATCTTCGCTCATATCTATCCTTATTATACTACTTGCATCTAGTTTTTGCAAGTATTTTTATTTTAGTACCACTAGTTTCTACGCTGTTGAGTATACTTTGCACAGTAAACAATCTACCATAACGCATTACAGCATCATTTGCATCCTTAATATCATCTTCCCATTCAGGAAATGCTACACTCCAGCCACGTTTAATAGCCTTATCAATTGTATCCAATCCTGCTTTGTCAAAGTCAGGCAATAATATAATATCTTTGTCTAGTTCTTCGATTATATTACACTGTGCATCACTGGGACTATTACCAGCTAGTGCAACACCTCCTACTTGTATTGCATCCAACTGTCCTTCTGTAACTATAATTATGTCATGTTCCTTTTGTGCGTCTAAATTAAACACAAAATCTTTCTGTTGTTGCAAATAGTATTTGGGCATCGCTTCAGGTCTATTCTTAGGACACCATCTTGCTGTATAACCTACTATCTTATTGTTGTATCTAAACGGCAGTATAACTCTACTAGCAAAATGCATATGTGGTGACCAATACCAATCTTTGTAAAAGTCTAGGCCCCGTTTCATTAGATATGTACATGCTAGTGCTAGCTTATCTAGTTGTTTTTTATCTAACTTGTCTAATGGATAACTGCCAATTGGATAACTGTCTTGCGGTAGTTGTTTTTCTTCCCATTCTATTTTTAATTTCTCTGCACGTTCTTTAGGTATGTACTGTCCAGCAATATCATTTGCTTCTTGTTCACGTAGTATTTCAAAGTTAATACGTTGTATATCACTTTCGTCTGTGCCAAATACTTTAAGCAAATCTGCTAGCTTTCCACTAATACGTCTACCATCACTCCAACCTGTTTTAAACCCACAGTTGAAGCAGTTGTATTGAAAGCTATCATCATGAAACATTATACCTCCTCGTTTGCGTTTATCTGGACTATGTCCACGAGTATGGCACATTGGACAGTTACCACTGACCCAACCGCTAGGAGTTTGCTTCCAACCACCAGGCATTTGCTGACGAATAAAGTCCAATACTATCATGTTTTAATATTAACTTCTATAAACGACTTTGTCAAGTGTTCCGGCATTACCAACTGCTGGTGTATGCACAACTCTAACATAAGTGTACATACCAATAAATGTATGATAATCAACTGCGGTGTTACTACTTACTGTATAACTTTGTGCAGTTATATCAAAAAAGTCAGCATCAGTGGGTTGTAAACTCAGTGTTGCTTGTATTTTGTATGTACCTGTATAATTTGTTAAATGTACTTGTACAGTGTTTAAACCACTTTTACTATTATTAAGTACAGGACCTGTCATTCTTCCACCAACTCTATCATCTCCGTTTGGTGGGAAAGAACTTACTGTTTCACTAGGTCTAAGTTGAGGTACTGCACCATCTTTTATTTCTAATGCAAAAGTAATTCTTGAATTTTGATCACTGTTTCCTCCATAGCTTCCGGCTACATCTGTCATTGTATAAGTGACAGTGAGATCATATAACCTTGCGTCTAATGCATCAGTTTCGTTATGATCTAACTTGAGTATGAGTTGACCATTATCATAATCTACAGGAACAAGTGTTTTAGTAAGAACACTTGTTTTACTAGTTCTATCAAGTACTGTAGCAGTATAAACTTTGTTGTGTAAGGATTGAGGTTTTCTATCAGTGTCTTTTACAAAGAACTCTATATCACTATTAAGCCCTTTATAAGCTATTAAATTTCTTGCATGTGTAGGGCCATAGTAAGTGGTTCCTGTTCTAATTGGTACTAGAACTTCTGCTCTTTGGTTATATTGGTATACTGATGTACTGCTCATGTGTTCAAATCCTTACTAGTATTTATTAGACTAAGTACTACGATGACAAACAACATTCCAAAAAAATATAAAGACTTAATGGACCAGTTTCCGTTTTTAACACTAATTCTATATGGTGGTAAAGAATATGTTGGTATTATACAAAACATGGATAATAATTTAGCCAGTATGTATAACTTTGATCTAATTAAAGAAAGTGAAGATAAAAAACAATTTTTAGAACTTGGAGATGAATGGTGGTGGGGTACAAATAGAATGATTCCTATTAACATTATTTTTAAGGCAAATTTTGAAAAATATAGAAGTTGCTTACTAACTTTTAGCATCAAAGATTTTCAAGTAATGCATGGTCCAACTATTAGTTTGAATAATATTATACAAAAACGAGTCAAACGTAGAAATATACAACTAGTTCGCAGACTGTAATTGTTCACATAACAAATTCATATGTACAACTACAACCATTGCGTAACTAACTGCATGGGCTTTCTTAAAATAGTAAGCCTTATTGTCTCTTATTGGTTTTATCCAAACTTCTTTCATTATCGTTGGCCACCCTTTGTCCTGTAGATGTCTTTTTGCGGGGCGAATAATCGCCAGTGTCGCTGCCAAATGCTCTACCGACGTAGGTTTCAATTGTTTTAATAGTTTGCTGTGCCCGCTGAGATGAAACACCTTTTCTACGAAGTCTTCGTGAGCTAATAACTCCCATAATGGTTCCCTTTCCATAAGTTTCTTGAGATGATCGTCATCTCTAATGTCTTTGTATATGCTAACATTCAATAGATCCAGTTTAAAGAATCCATAATCGTCAGCATCTGTATGTTCAACTGTACAGATGTTGGTAAAAGGGTTACTAGGTACTCTATGAAAATATACACCTGTGTTATGCTTGCGTTGTTTTAATTTAGCTGGCGTATGTTTGAACAGTTCTAATGCTTGTGCTCTGTCTGCAAAATCTATGTCAATATCAGGTAGTCCCATCAATCATCTCCTCTACAAAATTTGCATCATGTGGATTGAGTTGACGTTTCTTACCCCAATAGTCAGCATCAATACAATTTGCAATTCTAGTCATACATTCAGATGACATCGTTTCTAATGCAGTTTGTGCCCGGTTACTACTAATAAGTAGCCATGGACTAATCTTTCCCATTTCAACCCAATCAGCGATTACATATCCGCTTGCACTTTCCCAAAAGGTATCAAAGTAATCTGTCTCTGCCGCATGTTCTACAAAACGTTCCAATGCACGTTCTACACTTTCACGTTTACAATGGTCCTGTACAAACAACAGATACATTTTGTCAGTGGGCCAATCTTTTAGTTTAGCTTTATTTTTAATTAACCAACGTGTAAACTGTTCTTGGTCAATAACTTTGGTGTTCAAACAATATGCACCAAACTTTACAAAAGCTGTATAGTATTGACTATCTACAAAGTCTTTATATTCTTTGGGCTTGCTTTGCATTTCAATTCTATAAAATAAATCATAACTGCTAAAGCCTACCAAGACATCTTGATTATCTTTGTTCTGCCAACGTCTTTTCTTTTCACAACTGTGTGCCAACAGAGTAGTTTCTTTCTGAAAACTTTTCTTACAATATTCACATTTAAAAGTGTTTTGTTTCAATTGAACGCTTCCTACTGCACTTAGCACTTGCTGTACTGTTGTCATTTGAACTTTTTATCCACAGCTTTTTTACCCACATACAAAATTGCTATCACAAATACTATAACAGTTAGTACCAATGATTCCATAGCTAGGTCTCCTTGACTAGCATCAATTTCAATACCTTTTTCAGATATTGCAATTCTACAATTTTCGCATTGTTCATTCATTTTTTAAATAACTCTTTGATTTGTTTTTTATCCATACCCATTTCTTCTGCTAGGTCTTTAAAATTTTGGACATCATTTGTACTTACCAATAGTTCTAGTTCGTCGTCATTATAAGTTGGATAAAGTTCTTGTAACCATTTTTTAAGTTTACCAGCTTTACCTTTTTTCTGTTTACTCGGAGGTATCCACGGGTGAAATTGATTAGTGCCTAACCCAACACACTGTAACAACTTGTGTTGTAATTGAGGTTCATGTCTTAACATGTTATTATGCTTGTTCACCAGTTCATTTGTTAATTTAAGATAATGATATTCGATATCTGGATTCTTTGTTTGCACTGCACTTGTATAACGCATTAGTACAAAGATACTAACTTTACCTTGTTCTTCTTTGGTAAGGCTATCCCACCAACCTCTATCACGTTGGTCGATTGCTCGCATCTCTTCTTTTATGCTTAGTTTGTCTACCAAAGTCCCAATACCCTTCCGTTACCTACTATTATAAAGCCACATGTTAAAATATGCAAGACAATCCAAAAGGTTCTAAATAATAATGCTTTGTGTACATCACTTTGTGTAATAGGCAAAAACTCTGGCTTGTCATCATCATTGAGCCCAACAGGCATGCCCACTGTTCTCGCCCACAATTTAAGCCATCGTCTTTGCCCTCTCATTACATTGCGTTCTTGCGTTCTTGGATTTCAGCACGTCGACTTTTTGTCAACTTACCTAAGTCTCCTAATGCTCCACGAGCACGGGTTGCGGCAGTTTTAGTACTTTTACCTTCCCATGTTTCATGCTCTTTAAGATATGTTTCGTATGCTTGTACGATTTGTTCATGTAATGTCATTTAATTCTCCTTTATTACCATAAATCCTCTGTACTCAGTACATCGGGAATCTTGTTTGTTTCCTTAACAAAATATATGCACGGACTATCTTTTGTTTCTAATAACGGTACTGCTAATATATGTCCAAACTTTAGTTTAGGAAAGTACCATTTTACTTCTTGATATATGTTTACTATTTCTATTTCTGCAAATGTTGGAAGAAAGCCTGTTAACGGATTAAAAATAAATGCTTTAAAACCTCTATCGTTTAAACTTGTTACAGGTAATACTTCTGGATCTCCTATACTAGGATCACATACAATTAAACTCCAATCCAAAGGCACTTTTACTTGTAATTGACCAACTTGTAGTACAGCCGCAGGACTATTGAAACTTTCAAGAAACACCAATGGGACAAAAATATAGTCGGCTTCCTTAGGGTTGCTATAATCCAAAACACAGTATCGTATATCTTCTATCTCTTCAGGAACGAAATCTAAGTCATATGTTTCATTCTCTACTGTTAATATTTTTGTCATTTATAATTCACCTTTTCTATGTGAAAGGGATACTTGGCTTCTCTATAAAACTTTTTCCTTTCAGTTAAATGTCTTTTGCTAAATTTTGCACTGCTGGTTATATCCCATATTTGCACATGGTCTTTATCTTGTGCTTTACGGATACCACGCCCGATAGACTGGATAACACGAACAAAAGACTTACCAGGCTCAACAAGAACAAGATTAAAAATGCGAGGTATGTTAATGCCAACAGCGGCAACACCGTATGTTGCAACAATAATTTTATTGTCGACTTCACTGATTTCATCATATTCGTCTTTCCTTGCTTTGCTTTTCATTGACCCGCTTACAAATACTGTTTCTTCTCCTAAACGTTCTACTAGTCCTTCTCCTGCTTTGATACGGTCAACTAGTACAAGTGTATTACCTGCTAGTGCCATCTGTTGTATAACCGAAGCCATATAGTCCAATCTATTCTTATTAGTTGTAAGATATGTTAGTTCACTTTGATAATCGCCATAACTAACACTGTCTTGCAGTTGTAGTACATTAACATCACAGTTGGCTAGTACGCCCATGTCTTGCAGTTCATGAGCACTTAGGCTGTTTACTACTTCTCCCAAACTAACTTCTAAACTTAATCTTTCAAAGTCTGCTTTGGGTATTGTACCTGTTAGTCCCCAACGAATTGGAACACGACTAAATGCACCTGTGAGCAGTTTCTTTAATACGTCTGCTTTAGCTTGGTGAACTTCGTCTACCATAACACATACAACACCCTCCGCAAAATCGTGTAACCCACTGTCGCTCAGTCCGTCTCTGAATCTTTTTTCCAAAACATTTAAACTCTGCCAAGTACATATGGTATGAGTTCGCCCCAACTCTTTTCTGTCACCGAAATAGACTCCTACATCAAGTCCCAAATTTATATAATCGGCTTCGGTTTGCGTTACCAAATCCTTATTGGGCACTATGACTATCGTTCGACCATAGGGTTCACACTTGTAACTCAGTGCCGCGGTAATTAGTGTTTTACCTGCACCAGTTGCTATCTCCTGCAAACAATGTGGAGTTTGCAAGAATTGATTTATAACTGCTACTTGATAGTCACGCAATACTATAGGTTCACCAGCGGCTGGATGTTTTTTGGGCCAAACCCTGTCTCGGAACAAATCTTCAGTTACTAAATCAAATTGAAAATTATGTGGTTCTCTCTCGTCCTCTATATCAATTGAATATCCTTCTTCTTCGAGTACGGGGAGGATAAAAGGTAAACAATTTACAAATGTCATACCACCCATGGTAAAATATCCTACACATCCATCCCATCTACCTAACTTGTATGCTGGCACATGAAATGCATAAGGCAAGAAAAACTTGAGTTTCTTTTCAAGTTTACGGCGAGTAGTCAAAGCCAAACCTTCAAACTTACAGTTGACTTCATCTTTGAGAATCAGTTTTGTTTTCATATTTTAATTGTATGCTCTAAGTTGACATTTGTCAATAGCTAGGCAAACTTGCTTTTGATTGAAGATTGTTAGCGTGATTTTCCATTAGTTGCAGTCGATGTTTTAGTTCGCCAATCTCTTCTTTAAGTTTTGCAATCTCTTCGTCTTTAATTTTTAGTTCTGCTAGTCCTCGATACCCGTACTCTGTATAACCATCTTCCATATCTTTCCCTATCCATAAAAGTTTGCTGATAAACAACGTCTAACATGATCTGTCTCATTTTTATTAACGCCATGTTCCATCCAGCCTGGAAATAATATTAACTTTCTCTCTTTGGGAGGAATAGATAATAAATTTCCTAATTGTTCTGTAAAAGGAACAAATCTTGCAGGTGAATGTTCACAAAAATAAAAGTCTCCATCGTCTCCGTTAGATGCAAGATAATATGCCATCGAAATCATTGAGACACCATGATGATGTTGAACTGCAAAATCGCCTTTATGATATTGAGTGATCCAGCTACTTCGTCCACTTATCCTCATGTCTACTCCCATACCCCGCATAAAAGCTCTTATATGGTGACCTAATTCTTCGTGTAATTCATCTAGCTCATACTCGGCAATTACATCAGCGCCAAAAGTTGGCTTACCTTCTTTTTTAGAAACATTCATACCATGTGCTTTGACAGTCAAAGGTACTGTTCCCCATTCAACATTAGCTAATTTAGATAAAGTTGCATCATGTGTTTCTTGTGAAATTTCTCCAGTGTAAATATAGGTAGGAAAAATTTGTTCTGTTTGTCCAATAATATCCATTTATCCACTCACAAATTTTCCCTTAGGACGGTACCATACTTTTTGATGATATATCCTTCCTAACAGTTCCTGTATTTCCATCATCTCCGCTTTTAATTGTGGAGAGGTTTCGCCTTCCGCAATGGCTAAACCTCTTCGTCCTGCTTTTGCTCTGAGAGCCTGTTCAATTATTTCTATATCTCTAATTGATAATTCGAATTTTGTGTTTGGTTTTACCAACTTATTCCCCTTCGTACTACTTATAAAATAAGGGGACTAGTAAGAGTTCTTACTAGTCCCCAAGGTCCTAACTGGTGTGAGTGAGAGTGACGCAGACAGAGGAGTACACCAGTTAGTGTTTAAATGTCCTTATTGTGAGAACGGACATTTAAATTCTTTAGCCTCGTTTCATACAAGTGGACTCTGCATAACTCTTCCACTTCGAGGAATTCATCTTCTTAAGGTCGGCAATTTTGAGTACCATTCTCAAACTCATCTCCCTAAGTTTATTCTTGTTATCGACAATGTAAGTCATAAGCTCAGTTTGTTCTTCTTCGCTAAACTTGTAGCTAGTAAGCATACCATCAGCTACGATTTGTTTACACCTTAAAAACTTATCTCGCATTGTATCCAATGTAAGATCCAAATAGTGACACCTAGACATAATAGCATCAAGGTGATCTTTTAGCTTACCACGTGTTCTTTCAAACTTAACATTGGTAATAAAGATGATCGAACCTTTAAACTCAAATGTATCTGGAACACCATTGTTAGCAAGTGCCCTACTTTCTGAACGCCAGCTTAATGTTCGCTTAGGGCTACTATCAAGTGCCGCTTTAAGCAAGTTCAAACTAAGTTCATCGTACAGTACACTATCACAATCGTCTAACACTAGTACACTGCCTGACGCACTATAATCATATAGTAACTGGTAAAGTCCGATAGGTGTCGCCGCACCTTTCTCAACTCCAAAACGTCTCAAACTATCCTGGCTCAACTTCTTCATAATGCCAGCTTCTTTGAGTACCTTCTCAACTCCAAACGATTTACCAACGCCTGGAGGTCCAGTAACTACCATACCGCGGACGACCCCATCACATGCCGCATATGTCATGTCTTCTAGGATCTCAAATCGCTCCCTCAATCGCTCGATGATTTGATCATCTGTTTCGACCTTTGCGGTTTCAGCCGAAGCAACACTCTCTCCATCTTCTAACATTTCAAAGTCATCCTTGTTAACAACTTTGATCCGAATGGACCGATCAGGGAATCCAGTAACTGCACTGCCATCAACTGTAATGAAGTTACCGTTTTTACCTTCTTTGTAATCTTTTACTAAAGGAAACACTGCATCCTTAATTTCTATGTTGCGGTATGTACCGTTAACAATTTTTACGTCTGTTGTTGTCTGCATTGGTTCTCACTCCTTTTTAACAACTTATATATACATAATAACATCATTACAGATGTTGTCAACCTTTTTGATAGTGTTTTTAGAAAAAAACTGCATTAATTATTGCTCTAAAAGCCACTGCTTCATAATTAGGGTGTACTGCTTTGTGAGGCATACGGCTGTTGAATAGTACAATTCTTCCAGGCACATATTCACTACAGTATTCTATCTTTGTTAAATCTTTAGATTTAAAAATAGTCTGACCGTCCCAGTCTGGATCCCATTTTAAATTTGGATAAAAAAGCATACTCATTGAATTTGGCTCAATATGGTCCGCATGATATCGATATAATTCTCTTCCGGTGTGCAAATTACACCAAGCACGTTGATGTTTCCTTTCACCAAGATGTTTTTGAACATGTTTCCAGTTAGGGTGTCTTTCTAATCCAAAGCTATCCCAATATTCTTTACTCCATTGATTACCTAATGTACTTGCACTTTTAAAGTCAGTAACTTGACTATCCCAGGATGTGGCAAAACTAAATTGAGATTGATATATTGTATTCATCATTAGGGTTCTGTCATTGAAATTAAATAAGTCATCAATAACAACTATTTCTAAACCATCGCTGGTGTTAATTATTTCTTCTTTCATTGCTCTATTCTTACATAGTTAAAAACTGTTTCTTTACAGTTTGAGAATTTACTGATATCGTGTGTTTTCACTTTACCAGTAAGTACAACATCTTTGCCTTCAATAAGACCTTGAATGTCAGGCTCACGATTAAAGAAGAATTTTATAATGTTATTTTCTTTAGTTAAGCAGGTTACCAAATGAATGTTATACTTGGCAATAAACTTAACATCTTTAATGAAAGCTGGAAAACGTAACCGCTCTCCAATTTTACCAACAAACTCACTGCCCTTACGATACTTGTCAAAAAAGTTATCTAGTCCTTGACGTTTCTCTAAAACTCTAAAACTATTGGGCAAACTTGCTAGTACTGCTACTCCAAACTTTTCAACTGTTTCATTACTAATACTTTGCAATACATTAGTTTCAAAATCATTAATAGTAGAACTTAGTTTTTTAGCAATAAGTTCTTGCTTAAATTCATCTACAATTTTATCAGCTTGTTCTACTGTGTCTTCACTAATATTCATCATAGATGCATCTTCAACTGCTAATAGCATATTTAAAATTGCAGTTTTATTATCGTAAACTTGTTTGTCAGATTCGCGATCGAAATAACCATAACCGCTTTTGATAAACCCTTGCTTCTTATCAACCTCAATAGCAAGTTCAAGTACCTGTCTAGTATTAAACTGTGGCTTTTGCCGTACCATTGTGTTACTCCTCTTATCTAATTACAAATACGATATTACATCCATTATCAAATACTGTCAATACCTAGATTAGAGGTAATACAACTAATAAGAACAGTATCACAAAGAACGAAATAAAATAAACATTCATTATAAAAATTAACGTACCAAAAAACTTGCTCACTAACCATTTAGTAGCACCCCAAACTCGATTTTGTTTGGGAGGCTCAATATCTTCATACATTAGAATATCTTCTGCTTCTTGGATTGTCATATCTTTTTCCATTTTTAAGCAGTCTGAACGTAAGGTGTATTCCAGCTACCAACATTCATGCTGATGTAGTAGGCTGTTTCAAAGTAATCTATCTGAGAATTACTATTGTCATACCAACCTTTATTTTTGTGATAACCTTCTCCTTTGATAGGAGCAGTTTTAATAATCTTGTGAACTGCATCAAAAAATGTTTGATGATCACCATACATATGTGTATGATACTGATTGATCGGAGCATAGCCTTCATCGCCTCGAAAACAATCGCTAAAGTCTGTTGGACCAGTTTTTATAGTAACGTCTACACTTGAATGATGTTGCTTACGAACACCAAATTTAAACTTTGGAAACGTAGCTTTAAGTTCTTGTCTAATTGCCTTAACATCTTCTGCGTTAATATATGCCATGTCGTCAACTCCTTGTTTGCTTAACTTACTCTTATATACTAACACCAAGAGCTCATACTGTCAACCTTTTTTGGCGTCTTTTTTAAAGTTTTTCTATTCTTTTTTGGTGTCTGCCGCCTTCAAATTCTGTGGCAATAAAGGTGTCAACTATATTAATAATCCAAGCTGGATCAGTTACTCTAGCACCCAAACACAATACATTTGCATTATTATGCTGTCTTGTGAGCATTGCAGTATGTGTATCTTTACAAAGCCCTGCACGAATCTTTGGATTACGATTAGCTGTCATGCTCATACCAATACCTGTGCCGCACACTAGGATACCAAAGTCTGCACCACCGTCTGCTACTAGTTCGCAAACACCTTTTGCATAGTCTGGATAGTCGCAACTTTCCTCACTATCACAACCCCAGTCTCTGACATTGTGTCCTTGTTCTAGCAACCATTCACTGATCGCTTCTTTTGTTTTGTAACCTCCATGGTCACTAGCTATTGTTATTATCATTGTATGTTCCTAGTCAAAAAAATAGGGCAACAGGTGCCCTATTTTTACTTATACAGTTTAAATTAAACTGTTGCTTCTACGAACATTTTTGCTCTGCTACCGTTTACATCACGAGCAGTAATGCTATATCGTGTTGCGCCTGTAGTGGCTACGTCAGTCTTGACGTTAAGTCCAGCTGATTTCATTTCGCTCATTCTAGCAGGAAGTTGCTGAATGCCAAACCTTGCTCTTGCGTCTTTCGCAGTCAAAGTTTTACCAGTACCTCTTAGATAAGTTTCTAAGAAAGTTTTTTGGTTAGTTTTAATTTTAGTAAAAGCCATTATGACCCTCCAGTTAAGTTTAACTTAGGGTTTTCCCTAAGCAATAAAAACAGTATAACACTATAAGTTGTACGATGTCAACCTTTTTATTTGTCTTTTTGTTTACCTTATTAATAATGCTACTAAGTCTTATTTGCACCCAAGATTCTTGGAGAGTGCGTAGACTGACAAAACCTAATTTGACAGTGATTTATACCGAGAACAAGTCGCCTTGTTCCGTATAACCTTTAACTGTATCTTTAGTCATTATACCTTGACACCAATTATATGCGGCATCTTTAACATATACAAATGACTTATCATAGTAAGGAATAGTGCCAACAATTTTGTCATGTTCGTAAAAACTACACTGTAAAAATTCGTCGTCTACAAGATTGATTACACTCAATCTACTTAGTTCTTTGTTCTCAGTTTTGTTATACCAACTTGGTCCAAAATCGTCTGCCATTAAATTCCTCCTATAGATCAGCTAAAGTGTTTTTCGATCATTTCTAAACGATCGCTTGCCGCCGCCATTTTATCAAGTTCTGCAATAATAGCTTCAGTAACATCACTGTGTTCACCAATACCTGCAGGCATTGCTCTATAGACTTCAATGTTTGCTCTGTGTACTGCTATTTCGCCTTCAGCTTGCTTTCTAGCGGCTTCAATTAATACTTCTCCAACTTTCATTCTTCTTTGTCTCTCTGTTTTGGCTACCGTTCTGGTAGCTATTGGTATTTATGGTGCTCACACCCGGACTCGAACCGGGACGCTTTAAAAGCGACAGATTTTAAGTCTGTTGTGTCTACCGATTCCACCATGCGAGCATCAATGGCGGAGAGACAGGGATTCGAACCCTGGGTACGTTTGACCGTACGACGATTTAGCAAACCGCTCCTTTCGACCACTCAGGCACCTCTCCAATTTGGCCCACACTACAGGATTCGAACCTGTGACCTACTGCTTAGAAGGCAGTTGCTCTATCCAGCTGAGCTAAGTGTGGATTAATTAATATATCTTTGTTTAACAATATCCCAAGTTGCTTCTTTGGGTTGTCTCCTTGCATGTTGTACAATTCTTCTAAGTGTACTAAGATCAACACTTGAATGCATTGATTTGATTAGTTCTAATTCACGGTCACCATACTTACGATTACTATGTGCCGCATTCCATACTAGTTCAACAATTAACGAACTAAGCGATTGAGGCATGTTACCCCCAATCCTTAAAGTCGCCTAGCTCTTCATTGTCGTTGTATCCTGCACGATATGCATCAACTTCAATAGTTGTCATTAGTGCTTCAGGAATCTCCTCTGATTGCATACTTGCTCCAGAATAATAGTGAGGCTTAAATCCTCTGCGGTAGTAGCTATCTGCTCCACCTCGGTCATATGGACCTCCATGCCTATCATCATATTCCATATCTTATCCTATCCAAAAAACCATATCAACAATGCACCAACAACTATCCAAGGTGCATACTTCCATCCAATTTTTATTGCACCAAATACTACTGCTAAAAACACACCAGCACTGACACCACCAATTATGAGAGGTTTTAATACCTCCCATGCTAGGTCAACATCTCCTCCCATTAATCGAAGATCCGAACTACGCCAAGGTCAATATCGTCGAAGACCTTTTGCATAGCTTGCATAATCCAAGCCTGATTATTTTTTTCAGCTTCTACATAAGCATTTTGCAATGCTTCTAGTTCTGCCATTGAGATAGCTTTTACCTCAGTTTTAAGATAAGTGTACGTCATTAAGCCGCCTCCATCCATCGGTTAAGTGTGTTAACATCTACGCTCAGCGAACTAGCAAGTTCAGCTATACGTTTTTCTTCTGCCGCTTGGTATGCCTTTTCTGCTTCACGTTCGGCATCCATTTCAGCACATGCTTCTTTAACAAGTTCTTCCAACTGTGCATCTGACATAGTTGAAAAATCGAAACTGCGAGCATAGCCTTTGCTATATGCGTCAGCAGTTGCATAATATGCACTTTCTTCGAGTTCAATGCGTTCGAACTCTACTAGAGTACCACTAGGAACACGTTTGCTCCAATAAGCAGTATCAGATGCTTCAGGCAACATGCCCATCCAGCAATCAGGTTGTTTGCTGAATTCAATAGCTTCAGCACGTTGAGCATTGATATAATCGATCAGTTCCTGTTGCATAAGTTTCTCCTAAGAAAAAAGTGGTTTCATGTTTTTGAACACTACGTTATAAGCATTAGCTTCGTATATATAGTTGTCAAAGAACGTATCATCATCATTATCTGATGCACAATGCTCTTCCCAAATACGGTTCATTGCTTCCATGCCTTCGAGTGCGTCTCCCCGTCCAAAGTTTGTAATTGTTTTCCATGCATTATCAAACGTTACATTCTCTTGGTAAAAGCTAGGGATTCTAAACATCTGTGTCTCCTTGTTTGTTTAACTTATACTTACATATTAACACCAAGACGTCATACTGTCAAGTCTTTTTTTACACTTTTTTCATCTTTTTTTACAAAGATACATCCTCTAATCCAGCTGCTCTTAGCTTTACAATATTGTTTATTTGGAATTGTTTAGCGTCTATAGCTTTAATTAATCCCATAAATTTATTACGGATTAGTGCTACTTCATTAATAATATGTTGCTGGTCGATTACTTCTTGTTCACTATCAGCATACTTTTCAGCATCTCTACTCGAAAGTGCTTTATTGTATCCTTCTAAATACATGCGATAATGTTTGTTGCGTATTTTACGCATTTCGATATTTAGGTACTCAAGTATAGCTTCAAGTTCCTGTAACTGATTAAAACGATACTCCACTACACCAGGCATATCTCTACTGTGTTTTTCAACATTTCCTTTGAGTCCACATTCAAGTCTTGCTTCGTTTAGTTGTGTTTCGTAATAATCAATCGCAGGCACAATATTAGCTATGTCTTGCCTAATTTTGCTAAACCAGCTCATTTACCAATCGTCATGTTCGTCGCTATCATAGTCGTCAAATATGTCCTCTTCATAATAAACGTCTCTGATAATTTTGTCCAATGTGTTGTCATTTCCAAACCACTCGTCTCCGACTTCTGACAAATCAGCTATTTGCTCATTAATAACTCCTAAGAATTTTTCACAAGCAAGCTCTTTGTCTTTTGGGTTAATGTAAGGTTTTATAGATAGCCACATATCAACATATGCGGCAATCTCACTATCACTCATTTTCAATATATTCGTCCTCAGGTATGATGTCTTGTTCTTGGATATTTAGTTCTTCTTGTCCATTTCCGTCTACTTCAACATCGTCCCATTCTTTCATAATAAGATCCAAAGCATTGTCTTTGTTTAAGTTCCAAGGCTTGCGGAACATTTTAATTACTTCACCTGTAATTTTACTAGTGTATTCTAAACTGTTTCCACTTTTCTTAAGAACTTCTTTTGCTTCAAAAAACTCAACTAATCCACTATAAGGACTCATACCTGTTTCATAAGGAATTTCAACCTGTACACTTTCAAAAGGTTTAGCATAACGTGTTTTCATTACCTTACATGCGGCACGGATACCATGCACTTGTGAAGTTTTGTTTCCATCTGCGTCTACTTTTAGTTTTAGTTTACGCATTGCGATAACAATACTTGATGCATAGATAAAGCCTTGTCCACCACTGATCTTGTCATCTGGATCAAACATATCTTGCGATGCATATGTATGGTTAGTTGCTAGTAGTCCTACATTAAATTCACCAAACATGTTAACTGTGTTTCTAACCAGTGATGTTAGTGCTTTAGGTTTACGACCCATATCACCTTTCATATCACCTTTTTGAAACTGATCCACATCTGTTGGTGTTAGTAACATACCTAAACTGTCTACAACAAATAATACCTTAGGACGCTCGTCATGTTCCTTGTCTGTATATTCTGCTTTGTAGTCTTTCATAAAATCACTAATAGTTCTAGCGACATCATCAATCATACTCATATTAAGTTTAAGTAATTTTTCATCACTTGTGTCTACATCTAGTGCATGTAGCCATTTTGCATCTAGTGCATTTTCGCTGTCAATTAGTACAACAAAAATACCTTGATCCTGTGCCGCTTTGATTACATTACCTGCGGCTATATAACTTTTACCTGCACCTGATT
>Ga0181412_1000360_pt1 | contig 19483 bp, 27 predicted proteins | sample 35SPOviralmetaG_FD_130113 | JGI IMG/M metagenome (GOLD analysis project Ga0181412, IMG submission 130113) | Marine viral communities from the oligotrophic San Pedro Time Series (SPOT) site, San Pedro Channel, CA, USA - 35 SPOT_SRF_2012-08-15 | ecosystem: Environmental > Aquatic > Marine > Strait... | reverse complement strand
CTTGGCACCTTTCTTCGCTTTAGCGGGAGGTGTCATGCCTGCCTTGACTGCCTGCATCATTGCCATGCTGTGCTTAGGTGTCATGTGCTTTGTCATTCCACCATGGAATGAATCATGATCATCCTTGGATGTATGATCACGCATCTTGCTTGCACTCAAGTTCTCGATCGGATCATCCGAATCATCCTTACGAGCACCAGCAGATTTAATGTTAATACTTTTGAAGTTATAGTGGTTGCCGTTGTACTTGTTGAGAAGAGATTCAAACTCTTTCACACGGTCATCACCAACAACCATAGTGACATGTTCATGACCCTCATCATTAAGGTCACGCATTATGTCAAAGATGTTTCTATGCGATTCATTATTTTGAATTGCTTTCTCATGGTCAGGGAACATTTGACGCATGAACCCAACCTTCTCATGTGCAGACAGAGGATTCTTTTTATGATCCTGACTGCGTGAAGGGTACACACGATAGTTTCCTGAGTCTCCACTATGAGATTTCACAGCGTCAAGCAGTTTACCATGTCCAGCGTGAGGTGGGTTAAACCTACCAAACGTGATGGCAACATGCTTGTCTTGTGGTTGTTCAGTTTTCTTTTTTGTGGTTGCTTTGGCAGCGGATGCTGCTGCTTCCATCAAGAATTTCTTAAATTTCATCCCCAGTCTTTTGCTACTGTGAAGTTTGCTCTAGAGAACTCTAGTCTATCAACTAATTTTACCGCGCCTCCGTCCTTGATGGCAACAAAACCTTCAGGACTTGTAACTCGATAACCATTTTCATCTTCAAGGAAAGTGCCAACGCCTTCAATTCGTTTCAAGCGATTGATGATCTGCTCCTTAGCAGTCATCAAATTTTTGAAACCAGAAAGTGAAGCATAGATAACACTCTTGTTATTATTTAGGTAAGTAATGGCGTCTGCCTTTTTCTTTTCCCAATCCTTCTTAGATTTCTCTGTCTTTTTCTTATCGATTTCCTTGTCATATCTAGAAGATAAGAACTTGATAAACCCAGTAGTCATCGCTTGAGAACTACTAGGAATGGTACCACGTCTGATGACATCATTGAAGTAGATCTTAAAGACAGCAGCATAGTCAAAGGATTTCTTACCACCACCAACAACATTCAAGAAGTTCTTACCTGTAAGGAGGTTTTGCTTAGCAACCCTGATGCTGTTGTTGATCTTGATCAGTTCTGTATTGCTGAGGTTTGCCTTGCCGTTGACGTTATCAAACTGAGCAGAGAATACCGCAACAGAACCAACACCTTGTAGACCACTAACATCAACACCAAAACTAGCAGACATCTCAGGAAGAGATGCACCAACATACCTAGTGTGGAACACGATACCTAGTTGACTAGCAGCAACCTTTTTACCCATGAGAGTATCCTTCTCAACACAGTATGTAATTGTGTTAGGACGGAACTTGTAGCACTTCTTACCACCCATGGTGACTAGCGGTGGAGTCGATGTGTATAGCAGGTCACCTTGGATAACACCTTGGATAGGTAACTTAGACAACTGGGACAAACACATCTTGAGTTTGTCTTTGATAGGGTGGTCACCATACCACATATCAATGTCCTCATTGGTATAGCATACCTTGGGTTCTCCCTTGGCAAAGACAGACTTTGTACCAACAAAGAATGCACCAACCTGAGGGTCAGTACCACAGAAGATAGCAGGTGCACCGTCCCACTTGACAGTAACCTTGGTCTGTGTACCACCTTTACCAGTGGTCAGCATGTCACGAAGTGATGTTAGAAATGCAATAGCATTCATAGCACCAGCGTAACCGTTGTTGAAGATGTCATCTTCTAGGTGTTCTAGGTGAGTATTCTTACTCATGGTTGTACCCCCACTTTGTCACGATATGGATTACCAATAGTTGACTTCTCCCTCAAATAAAAATTATCTGTCGGTTTCAGATTGTTGCTCAAATGATTCTCCATGTAGAAATTTGGGATACCACCAGGGGCAGCGAACTTGTAGTAGACCACCTCACGCATAACAAACTCAGTCATAATGTCGCGGAAGGTGATGAGTTTTTTGTCTGCACTGAGTTTACGAAGCATGATTTGACAGATGAGTGCTGCGATTCCAACGATGCCAGAGGAGTGTTTAGGAGCGGTCCAGTAATCGATGGCTTCATTATAGAACACCTCTGCCAGTTTCCACCATAGGTCATGTACCACTTCTATATCTGTCTCACCAGGGTCACCGTCCTTAATCATCTTCTGAATATTGTTCACCACCTCAGCAGGGATGTGTGCTTTGATCCTGCCCTCAGTACAACAGAGTTCCAACGCCTTAAAGGATCCCATTCGGACATTATTATCTGCCAATACTTTCAGTAATTTATATTCAAATGTTTTTTTATAGTCCTTTACCCATCTAGCAGATGACTTTGACTGGTCCAGTAGGTTAATAATATCTTGTGGTTTGACTACGTTAGTAGTCTTACTAATCTTTTTAACTGAGAACTGATACTCCCTATCATCTTTGTCATACAGCATGAAGTCAACCAGGGCAAAGTTACCCTCTGTAGGGATGAAGACTTCAGACGTTGCCTTATCTAGATTTGGGAATCCCAACTTCGCTAGTTCACCACTACCACGTTCCAATACACATAGTGGTGCAGTAATCTCAGAGAAGTCTTTCTCGATGTCACTCATGCATGAGATGTATTCACTCTTAGATAGTTCTGCATATGCCTCAGTGAGTTCACGTCTGGCAGCAGGACCATGGTGCATGCAATACTCGGTCAGTTCTTTCAGATATGTTTTCAATACCATCGGTAGATCATCACGTCTATCGATAGCGTTCAGGACTTTCCTATAGTATGCACTGAATCCTATTCTGATACCTGCAATACCCTCAAAGTCCTGAGGTTTCATGGGACAGTTCTTCTTCTTACCCTTGGCACCCTGACCAGGTTTACCTAGGGCAGTGGTAAGAATCCACCCATGCTTATCTCCATTGTATATAACTTCAATCTTTGGAACATAGTTATCCCCAGTAAGGGGTTTCACATGTACGGGTGTACCCTTCCTGATTGTTCCTACTTTATGTCTGCTAACTGCTCCATCATACACAGGTATTTCTTTCTTAGCGAGAGATTCAAACCCAGATGCATAATGTCTTTTATAGTCAGCCCATGCCTCTTTAATAGTTCTTGCCATGAAAAAAGGAGGGGTTTACCCTCCTATTTATTAATCTTCTTTAACTTCCCATGATCCACCAACACCGCCATCCATGTTAACAACAATGTCTTTCTCTTTCACAGGAGAGTATGGATGCTGAGGTTTGTGTTCTCTATCCATGGGTTGTGATTTAACAAGGTCATCACGAGAGCGATTCTTAATGATAATGAATGCATCTTTATTATACTTGCGATCATCCTTTTGAGATGACCACTTCTTATTGTAACCCTCAGGTTGTTCAATGCCACTCACTTGGGTGCCACCGATCTCAACATGAATATCATCTTTGAATACGTCCCACCCAAGATCAACGTATGCTTGGCTCAGTCCTTCTTCAGTAAATTTCATAGGATTCCAGTGTCGGATTACTCCGCCAATAATAAAACAATTAGTAATAAGATAACTTAGAAATAAAACACTTCGTACAATAGCAATGTAGTTATCGTAGGGTTTTGTTTTGTCATCAGAATAACTTCCCAACGAATACTTCCAAACCCGAAGTGCTTTCTCAACGTCCAAACCTTTTATCCATTTTTAACTTGACATAATACATCCCCAAGATCCAAACGGAGAAGAGGAACCCCTCCCCGTAGGACATAGAGTTCCAAGCGTGTACTGCTCCGTCCATTAGATGTCTCCTTGCTTACGGTGTTCAGAGTGCTCAACAGTAAACTCACCAGTAGGATAACGTGCTGCCAGTTTCAGTGTGTTGAGATAGATCACGTCATCAAGACGAACACCTAGTGCGTGTGCCGCTTGAGCGACGTACCACATAATATCACCGAGTTCTTTCTGAAGGTGTTCTTTGTTCGGTTCGTCATACGCTTTGCCTTGGAACTTGATCTTCTTGACAATCTCCATGAATTCACCTGCCTCCGCAACAAGACCACTTGCAGCAGTATCAAGTCTGGCAAGATTGCACCCACTCGCAACCAACTCCTCAATACGTTCTTGGTAATCAGCAGTCGTTTGTGAATGACGTGAGGTTGTTTGATCAACAAACTCCATGTATTTGTCAAGATCGATCTCAAACTTCTCAATCTTTTTGCCAGAACGCTTCTCCGCAGTCTTCGACTTAATGCGTTTCTTCGTTTCATAGGCACCCGTGACACGCTCATCGTTGGCAACATCATCCGCATTTGTGTAAGCTGAGTCACGAATGTCTTCAGCGTCCGCCGCCATGTTCTCCACTTTGTCCTGTGTCTTAGACGAGAACTGTTCTGCTTTCTTTGCCATTTCTTCATTAGAGTTGGCATCATTGGTTGCTTTAGTCATACTTTTAATTCAGCGAAAGATTTCTTCATAGGCATGTCCACAGCACCATCTTGACCAGAGTCAATGATGTTTTGTTGGGATTGATCACAATCATACAACCTCATCTTCGCTCTGTCAATGCCTATGACAAAGCGTTTGTTCATGGTGGGGTCGTTATATCTATTCTTCAACTGCTTGACCATAATTTGATTTAAGTTCTCCATCTCTTCGGTAGAGATGAGAGCAAACATGATGTCAGCAGTTGCAGGTAGACCAAAGGATTCACTGGTATCAGTGATCTCTACATCAGAATTCCCATAACCTGATCGCGTAGTCTGAGTAGCACTAACGATAGGAACGTTGAACTCACCAGCAAGACCACGGAGTTCTTCAGCGATTGACTTAACATATGTGTATGAGTTGACAATGTTTCCTTTGTAACGTGACGAAGCACAGATATTGAGGTAGTCAACAAAGATGATATGGGGTTTGAACCCCTTCTTCAAACTCAATTCGTTAAGCAAACTCTTGAAGTGATTTGAGTTTGCTGATGCAGTTGGGTACTCCTTGATAACAAGTTTACCCTGAGTCTTTTTATTCAAGACATCGATCTTATTCTGATACTTTGCTTTAGTAAACAGAGGGTCACTCAACGTTTGGATCGAAACGTCCAAGAGGTTGGCGTCAATTCGCTCAGCAATCTTCTCCTCTGCCATCTCACATGTAATGTAGAGAACGTTGAGCCCTTGCAAGAGTGAGGCACCAGCGCAGTGGCACATGAATAAAGACTTCCCGACGCCTGTACCAGCAAGAGCGATGTTGAGAGTTTTATTAGAGAGACCACCTTTTGTGATTTTGTTAAAATAGTCGAGATCAAAGGGAATCTTCTCCTCTTTTCTGTGGTAAAAGTCGTAACGGTCATTTGAGTCTTGTAAGTAATCGTGTCCAACATGATCATCAAAACAAACACCAAGTGCATCCGACATGATAGACGGAATTGCGTCCTTGCTGCGTGTTTTATCTTGCCCATCAGCGATCTTAATACTGTCCATAAGAGCAATATAGATCGCCCGTTCCTTACACCACTTTTCAGTGGTATCATACAACCATTCATTGTTGTATTGATCCCTGTCTAGGTTATCAAGGAACGATATAATTTCTTTGTAAGTTGATTCGTTTACATCTTTGCGTTTTTCAACTTCAATGGCAACTGCTGTTGCTTCTGGCAAACCCTCATATTTATCAACGTAAGTAGCGATCTCGTCAAAGATCACCTTCATTGTGTAGTCATCGAAATATTCTTGCTTGATGAAAGGCAAGACTTTTCTACAGTAAGGTTCATCAAGGATGAGTTTACTGAGAACGATAGTTTCAATCTGCATTAGACGTAGTGAAGATAAGTGCCAACGATATACTTGTCATTGCTGACGGGTTTAAGACCAGCGTGAGGATACATCCATGTTGGTGGGAAGATAAGAACGCTGCCTTGCTTTGGTTTTACAGAGTAATCCAGACTGTTAAAGACTGTCTCTCCTCCTTCCTCCACATCGTTCAAGTAAAAGAATAGCACAAGAAAGCGTCGAGCGGAATCATGGTCACCAATATCCACATGAGTGTCAAACCTATCAATTACATTCGCCTCATAGTGTTTGAGACGAATCTGTTCAATAGTATTCTTGGGTGGGAACCTATCGTTTAACTCCATCTCAATCATGTACCTCTCGGAAGCATACTTGATAGCAACAATTAATTCATTATGTACTTTCGTCCACTCATGATGATTATTCTTTTCTGCTTCTAGAGTGATGTTGATCATGTTAAACGATGGTCGTCCATCCTGATCCCATCGTTCACTCTCAGTGCCCTCTGCAATCTTAATTGCATTACGACATAGATTTACATCTAGAACATCATCGTAGACTTTGATGTAGTCCTTAAGATCCATATCCAAACTCCTTCTTTGCAGATTCATCGAGTGCTTGCATTACTTCGGGCGTGAAATATTTCTCAGGATTGGCAAGAATAACAGAAGGGAAAACACTAGATTCCCCAACAACCACCCTATTCCCCTTCCTTGGGAAGATTCCATACTTCTCACCCAGTTCCAATAGTCCGTAATACTTGTCAAGTCCACGAGCGTCATAGTATAGACGTGTTGTAACAAGAGAATTCTCCTTTGTGAGTCGTGATTTCTGTGCTCTACATTTGATGAGGTTGCCAATCACTTCCTTACCGTCTTTCTCTTTAGATTTAGACAGGAAAATAATGTTAGAAGAAGCGTACTTGAGTCCGCTACCACCACCCATCTCTTTCGTGGGTACATATGCACCAACCACATCATAGGTGTGATTAGTAACCAATAGGGGAACACCTGCCTTACCAAGTTTCAAGGTAAGAACACGGAAGATAGACTTAACTACCTGAGCACGAGTCATATCCCTAGTCTCCTTGCCTGCTTCAGAGTCCTCAATCTCTTTAGTGGTAGATAGCATACCCAGTGAGTCCAGAACAAACAACATAGGTTGACGATCTGCCTCGGGTTGCTGAAGGTACCTGTCCAGAACTTTCAATGTTTGAGTCCTGAACTCCTGCACAGTCACAACAGGAACGAGGTACATACGATTGGAATCGATACCTCGTTCCTCAATCATCGACTTAGAAATGGCGGATTCTGACTCAAAATAAAAGACTCCAGCATTAGGATTAGACTCAAGGAAAGAACGAACGATACTAAGAGCAAAAAAAGTCTTTCCAGTGCTTGATTCTCCTGCAAGAGCGGTGATTTTGTTTGCAGGAAGACCTCCAAAAATGGAACCACTAAGTAAGGCATTGAGTATATGAGACCCAGTGTCAATAAAACTACTAACGTCGCCTGCAGCAACGCCATCACTGACCACACCAGCGTAGTCATTGTCTAACTCCTGTACTATATCAGCGAAAAATGATGATGTCATCCGAATAAAAACTCCAAGGTTGCTTGCGGTTCATGGTGCCAACCCATTGTATCAAGGATTGCCTTGAGTGGGTCGAGAAAACTCTTCTGAAATTGTAGTTCGTAATCCACTTGTTTGTCAAGTCCGAATTCTGTAGGAAGTGTTTGGAAAAAGGAGATGACGTTCTCGTTAATACGGTTTGGTTTGCGTAGGTACAAGAATTTGATCTTCTCTCCCTCCTGGATTAGAGGAAACTTATGTGTTAACTTATGCTTTTTCATGTAGTGATTGTAGAGCAGTGCTCCACGTACATGGATGGGACATGACTTGCCATAGATTGAGTGCGGCGAACTGTTCTTGGCAATGTTATTGCAACCACGAGGGAATGCAATATCTTCTAGTGGCATGACTTCAAACTTCTGACGGAAGTCTGAGACAAACTTCTGCAGTTCATCTTCACTGCCACTCATCATGATCTCAAGTGCTTCCTTAATCTTCGTGCGACATGCACCAGGAGTGGAAGACTTGACTGCTTCGATACCCATCATTTTTAGTTTGGGTTTCTCAAAACGAACACCCTCAATGTCCCATGCATTAAGGATGTATCTCTTCTTAGCAGTCCAGATGCCCTTGTTAGCGATAGTCTCACGCTTCATGAACATCTTCTGCTCGTATGCATTTACATAGGTTGCCAATTCTTGGTAAGAATTCGAGATATACTTTTCAAGTTCCACTTCACACACCTTGTCAAGGAACCCAACAATGCTCGCACTGCCTTTCTCTCGCTTCGCGAATACAGTTTCAACCAAAGGACCCATATTGAGGTAGATAGAGTCAGTGTCACTAGCAATAACGTAATCAAAATCATCTGTCTTAAGTAATTTGTTAAGGTAAGTATTCATCTTAGTTTCAATCCATCGGATACTTACCTGTCCTGATAGAGTAATCGCTTCAGCATTTGCCAAAGAGTAGTATCGGAAGTATTGGTTTCCGATGGCACCATAGGCAGAGTTGAGTTGGATCTTTCTTGCCATTTGGATGTTGTTGAATCTTGACACAGATTTTTGTAGTGCCAAGGTCTCCTCAGGTGTGGTGGCATTTTCAAGAGATTGCTTAGCGGCAAGCATTTGTTTCTTATAGATCTTTCGTTCTTCATAGATCCGTTGCATTATTTCGGGGAGGAACCCGTGTACATCTTTACGATACTGTGCACCATTAGCACAGACACAGTAGTTAGGGTCGGGAGTGATCTCCTTCTGCAGTAATTTATCTACTGTAATACCAGGGAACCTATCATCAACCAACGTCTCGGGTGAGATATTGTATTGCATGATCAGGTGTGGATACAGACTGTTAAGGTCAAAGGAAACAACCCAGTCATACATACCTGGCACTGGTTCTTTTACATATGCACCTGCATACTTATCATCTTTTTTGGTAGTGATCTTCGGGGGCACAACAATGTTACGTCCCTTCAGGTCATTGTAGATCAACGTGTCCCACATACGAACCTGAGAGTACACATCAGATAGGTTCACTTTAGCGTCATACGCTAGGGTAAGTGCCAACTCAAGTAAACGCATCTTATCTTCAAGACGGTCAACTAGGTTAACGTCTTGGATGTTGTACTCTACAAATCGTTGCCAGTCAGAAGTGTAGAACGCTTTGAAGTTCTCAAACTCACTGTGATCTAGTTTGTTCTGACCTAGTTCAACATATGCAATGTGATCTAGTCGATAACTTTCCTGGTTAGTATAAGTAAACTTCTGATATAGATCAATGTAATCTAAGATCGTTACCCCAGCAATTTCATATGCAAGGTTTTCACGACCTTTGATGACGATCTCACGTAAGTCTACCTTGTTCCATGGTGATAGTGAACGCATCCACTTCTCACCCAGCACACGCTCTATGCGTCTGCAGATATATGGGATGTCATACAGGTTACAGTTCCAACCAGTGATCACATCAGGTGTATTCTCCACCCACCAACTATGGAAATCCTTTAACATCTCCTGTTCAGTCCAGAACACACGGTATTCTGTCTCAGTAGAAGTAAACTCTCTGGTTCCCCATGTAATGGTTTCCTTTGTGTTCACGTTTTTCATCGTGATACACAGCATTTCCTCAGCGGATGCTTGTACATCGGGGAATCCATTCTCACAGGCAACCTCAATATCGATAGTCCAGATCTTCATCTGTTTCATATCGAAGTCAACAGGTCCCTTATACTTTTCAGAGATCCACTGGTAAACGAATCGTTCGTAACCATGAACCTCAATGCCTTCTACAGCAGTATATCTTTGAATGAATTCACGGGCATCCCGTGCACCATCAAATTTTTGTGGGTGGGCATACCGACCGTCAAGGGTACGATATGGTGACTCCTTCCTCTGATCCTGCGTGACAAAGAACAGGGTCGGTCGGATCCGATCACGGTACTTGACCTCCTGCCCATTCTCATACCCACGATAGAGGATGTTGTCGCCCAGTAGTAAAACGTTTGTATAGAACTTCATCCAGATGTTTTTGAGTGCAGGTCCGCCACCTTAGGTGATGGATCTACTATACTCAAAACCACGTCAGAAGTCAAGAACATGTAACGCTGATCTGTGTAGAGGGGATACTGTTCCAGTTGATCATCACCCATTACTTTGTAGCATTGTTCAATGAGGTAACTAGGTTCCTCATCCAACTCCGTCACTTTCCCCAGTAGATACAGGTGGTTTGTGAGAATAATCAACTTCAAAGTTTCCTGCATTGTCGTTCTCCATTGCTTTAATTAGTTCAAGGTATTTTCCCACCACTGATGGGTGAGGGTCATAGATAAGGGCAACCTGGTGGACTGCGACCACAATCTCAGGTTTGTTTGAGAGTGGACAATAAGGATAGAACTTCAGGTTAAGGTCGTTAACCTTCTGTGGTGCCTCAGTCGCGGGACGGTCTTCAAACAACATCTCAGTGGATTCTAAGATCTGCACTGAGTATGGTTTTTCAAACATGTATGCTACAGCACCAGGGGTATCCTCGTCTTTACGAATCTCCTTGATGTCAGCGATCACGTCTTCGCCGTTGACCATTCTTACGACTTTTACGGTCATTTTCTTTCTCCATTAATGTATTAAAACTATAGCGCACAATGTCAACTAATGCTTTCCTTGCTGTTTGATTTCTTTCATCTGCAAGGATGTGCACATATTGCATTAGGTGATCGACATATTCAGTTGGCACGTCCACCGTAACGGTTTCCGAGTTTTCCGTGTACTTAGGACACAGATTAACATACATGTTCATAACAACTCCAAACAAAAAAGAGACCACAAGGGTGGTCTCTTCGGTTGTGAATTATATAGGTCGTTTAGTAGTCCATGTTTCCACCATAACTGATACAGGTCTTTTTGTTTTCTGCTGATGATCTACACCACTGTCTAACATAGGCATCTGCATCTTGATTCATAGAGAAGTGGGCATGGTTATGAAGCATTCCTATCAGTGCTATCATCCCCAGCAGCGTCAGGGAGGTCAGTGTCCCTGGATTCGTTAGAAATTTGAGAACTAATTTCATACACCTTTCGTTTCTGATGGTCTGGAATGATTCTTTGTAATTCTACCACGAGTAATCCATTAGTGAAACTGACTGTGCCTACTTCGACATCATCACTCAGGTTGAATCCCCTAGCAAACGTGCGTGAAGACAATCCACGATGCACATACTCATCATCTTCAATATCATTCTTAGATGCAACAGATTTTACTAAGAGTACATTTGACTCAGTAGTTACCTCAACATCTTTTGGATCCCATCCAGCAAGTGCTACTTCAATACGCCATTTAACATTTGATTCTTTGACGATATTGTATGGAGGATATTGTCCTCCAGGATGATTCGATCCATATGAATGCAATCGATAGAAGATATCATCTAGTCCGACACTGTATCTGTTTGCAGCATCAAAAATCTTATCGACATCTTTCGATGTCCATCTAGTAAGGTCCATGTAACTTCTCCTTATAAAGCGAGATTGTATTGTGTGGTCCCCGAAGGCAACCGATATATTTATTAAAAGATAACAAAGATTGTATAGGGTGTATACCGATCTATATCATTCGGATTTCTAGAAAAATCTATCTGATAAATAGAGCTAGCACACGATATTGATTGGCAACAAATGAGAAAAGCATTCGTGCTTTTTGGAATGATAGCGATGACGGCACCAGCACATGCCGATATTACATCAAAGATGTCCAGTAGCGTTCAACTCAATGTTAACGCCGCCGCGACTCAAGTTTCGAGGATCGGGTCTTCCTATAGTATTTCTGGTACTGGTATTAATACCACAGACGGTACAACTGCAGGAACCATATCCACAGGAGCAATCACCTCAGGAATAATGGCACCTGGAGCAATTGCTGCCTCACAACACACTGATGGAAATGCATTTTCATACAGTCAGTCATACACACAAGGCGATGCAGTTAGCACTTCTGCTCCTACTGTAGGTCAGGTCGGTAATTTCTCATCACAAACGTCCACTGCTGCTGGAACTGCTTCCACACTTGCGGGTACTATAACTTCAGCAGGTGCCATCGCCGTAACGGCTGGTGGAGCAGGCACATCTGCCACGGGACAATTTGTGTCGGAGATTACTATTGCACACTAAGGGTGGTGTAAGAGATGACCCATTCTGGAAAGATAACATTTTGGTCTGTGATGTCTGCGGTGGGTGTAAGTGTCATACTTGCTCCTGCCCAGGCGGTCCCCGTGGTCCCAAACTTCACCCAGGGAAGTATGAGCAGCCACACGGAGACGACCAGTAAGGTAACTGAGACCATAAATTCTATGGACTATTCGACAGGGTATCAGTATTCCGCCACGGGTACTGGTGTTACTGTGAATGGTAACTTATCCCCAGGTACGGGGTCTACTAATGTAACTATTGATGGAGTGACATCGACATGGACGGGAGTGACAAGCAAACCGCAATACACACAAACAATACCAGGAGCAGCGTTTCAGTTTACGGAAACTTACAGCGGACCAGGATTACAAAATCAAACGATTATTCAAAGAACGACAGAAATAACCAGCGTCACGGACACTACAAGTATTTTCTCCCAATAACACTATGTCTAACACAACTCACCAATGTTCTACCTGCGGTTGCGGAAACTGTGGGGGGAGTAAGTGCAACTGCGGCTCCAATCGCAAATAGTTCAGGCTCAGTTACCAACCAAGCTATTCAGGTTTTACAAGGACCATACATCACTAACACATATGGAGATGGTATCTCCTGTCAGGGTAGTACATTGAACTTGACACCCTATGTGACAGCGAGTGCAAGTCAAGCAAAACCATACGAACCATACTTTAATGATCCAGTATACGATATCAGTGATCTAAATGAGGACGGTTTGATTGATAATCCTGGTGACATTCTCTTCACTAAAAAAACTAGAACAGGACAAAAGGATAACTACAGTTTAGGTATAGGTTTCTCTGCTACCTGGTCTATTCCTTTGAATAAAAAGCAGCAAAACTTGTGTGAAGAGGCAGCAACCAAGCACAACAGTATGAGATCTCAAGTCCTTGCTAATAAAAGATTAGACTTTGAGATCGCGAGACTTAAAAATTGTGGAGAATTATTGCAGAAGGGAATTCGTTTCGCTCCTGGTACAAAATACGCCACTATATGTGCAGACGTGCAAGTTGTAGCACCACCTTCACAGATTCAACAACACATTCATAGCATTCCTGTTATTTCTTCAGAGAACGCTGCCACTTCTGACGCTCATACACAGACTCAACCTTAACTTTCTTACCTAGTTTTTCTTTTATCTTCTTGATAACTTTCTTTACTGTAGGTTTGACTGCTTTCAATAGCAGATCTGCAATAGGTTTAGCAAAGATAGCAGTTGATGTTGCTACTATAGCAATCGTTGCTGTGGTAGTTACCATCTCCATTGGAGGTAAATACTTTTCAGCAAACGATGGTTGAATACATCTTGGATCACTTGCTAATAATTCTGAGTACCACTCACACTGTTGCTCCTCCGCCGTCACTGCTGTTACAGGTGGTGGCGTTTTTGTTGGCACCACTGGTGGTCCTGATGCTTCCAGTTCTGGTTGTTTTGGTGCTAATTTTGGTGCAACTACTGGGGGACCTGTAAACGTTAGGTCATCCTTGTTGTAATCCATAACACCAAACGACGGCATACCTGCGTCACAGTACACCCTGACACCCTTAGGATCGTCTGATTTCAGTACGCTATTCTTACCATCATCCTGTTCATGTGCCTCTACACATCCAGGCATATCAATAACAGGAACACCCACCTGTGTGGTGACAGGTGGGTATAAAGGGATTGCCTGTGGTGGACTAGAAGTCAACCAGTCAGGCATATCGGGAATGTCATTAATTAGATTTGTGGGGATGTTGATGCCATTAACATTCAACCCCCTCACATTCACTTCAGGAATCTCCATTAGCAGTCATTAAATACTGTGCCAACTTGGGACCCCAGTTCTGAACCTGCTTTCTGTCCTAGTAGCAATGCCCATCCGCCTGCTAACCATCCAACATAAGGGATACCCATTACAGCAGGGACAGCAACACCAGCAGCGATAGCACTACCTGCCATTGCACCTTGTGACCGTGCTCCAGCGTCCGCCACGATGCACTCTATGTCTTTTGCAGACTTTCCCTCACTACTAATTGCACCTCCTCCCATGTTTCTGGTGCCTTCCATAGTGAATTGATCACTACGATACTCACGACGGTTCTCATTTTTATCGCCACCAAAGAAACCACTTTGATTTTTTTGAAGGTCTAGTGATTTATGTGACTCTAGAATGGCAGGATCGTTGGCCTTGTATTCAATACTATAACCATCCTTACCTGCTTCAATTTTATATGAAGAGTAAGGAGTTCCGTTTGGAATGTTGATAGTAGGAACCTGTGGAATTTCAGGTTGCTTTGGACTGCGAACTACATATCCAAGTAACCCAATATGTGCAACAGCGAATAGACCGCCGACAGCACCAACTACAATTTTTAGTTTAGTATTCATGGTTAGAATGGCAATGCGGAACCGCCAATATCAGGAACAACTCCACTAACTCCACCAGTTTGACTAGGTAGTTCTGGCATAGCGCCATCCACCATAGAAGGCAAAGCGCCAGTGATTGCTTCGGTTGCTGCTTCAGTGATCTTCGCCTTAGCGGATTCGATCAGTGCATCCTTCTGAAGATACACATAAGTCCCACCACCCACGATGCCTGCAACACCTAAGAATGATACTACTGCGAGAGCATTAATTACCTTTTGCATTTTGTCCTCCGTTACATTTTGTATGAGTCGTCAGTAGAAATTTTGATTGGTCCCTGCTCAAGACGAATAGTCTGTGAAGGTGCAGTCTGTGCTGCTTTCTCAATCAATCTTTCCATCTGTTCTTTGGTAATACCACCACCAGTACCACCACCTTCTCCTGCTTTCTTTGCTGCCTGGACGCCGAAGGTAGCTAAAACTCCAGTGAACACACTGGCTATGAAAGTTGGATCCAGCTTTTGTTCTGGGATACCCAGTGCAGGTGGAAGTTTGATATACGCCAGCGTGAGTATACCACCACTCCAGACAAGAATACCAAGTCTGACAAAGGTAGAGAGGATAGCAAGTTGTTCTTCCTTATCCTCCGCTGCCTCTTTAATTTTACCTAGAAGACCTTTCTTCTTAGGATCGTTCTCCTTCTGTTCCATATCTGAAGAGATAAAGTAGAAGTATTTAGACTACAGGTGTTTCTACCGCAGTTTTCTTTTTACCAATGTTGTACTTGCTCTCCAAAATCCATTCAATCTTATCTTTATAAGAGAGAACTTTAATTTGATTTAGTGGTGCAAGTTCTTCTTCAGGAAGTTCCAATACAATTTCAATCAGACCCCAGTCTGATAGTAATTTTGAGATACGATTCCTACGTTGCAAATCGTTCTCAGAAATATTCGTATGTTTGCCATCAAGAGCAAATAACTCTTTGAAGTGGACAATATAATACTTACCTTTTTTATGGAGAATGTGGCAGGATTGATAAAGTTTTCTCTCCTTGCGTGACGCTACACCAATTCGTGTCAGCGTTTCGCGTACCTTCAAAAAGTCGTCAGGTTCGCGGAGGGTAACTTCTAGCATCATGTCCTGAGACCACTTGATCTCATCAGACGAGCTCATCTTTTTCCTCCAGTATCGAGTTTCATTTTAATAACCTCAAGTTGTTCCTTAGTCAGAATACGCATTGCTTGTTCTGCTTTCTCATAACTGTAACCATAATATTTTTTAACAAGTTCAATGTGGGAGTGAGACTCCTTCTTCTGCCACGGAGAGAATCGCTTGGATTTCCTAACACTATGTATATAATACTGGTATTGAAGATCGTTCTCCAAATGTGACATACCATTCATCATGTTGGAGTGCATACAAGTATCAATGAAACCACTCATACACTTGTTAATAACGTATGGTGGATACTTTTTCATTGCTCTCTCATCATTAGAGAGATCACCCTGCTTCAGGTTGATGCTGTTGAGATAATCTTTGAGTGGATATTCATGCATAAAGCAAATCAATAGGAGTGGGTGGTTCTACGTTGTAGTTTGTGATCAGCAATTCTTCTTTTCTATTATCACGTCGGTGCTGCATGCCGTACGTGATCTTAAAGTTGCGTTGATGGAATCCCTGAAACATATCAGAGATCTCATCCTTCACATTATAGGTCAACATCCATTGATGTGGGCATTCTCTACAGGTTCGCGAGAATAATTCATGATCAAATCCCTTATGTAGTTCAGCATTAGAACCATACAAGAATGAATTAATCATATACGGTGGATCTAAAAATATAAAAGAATCCTTTGGTTCTGATAACTCATCCATCATCACATCAGTATAGTCTAAGTTAGTGATGTGCCAGTGTTGAATCATACTGGAGTATTCTGCTAATGCCTTTGCACCACGTACAGTAAAATTTTGACGTGACGCACTAGCAGAGAAGGCAGAGTTCTCAGTCAACCCTGAATAAGAACACTTATTAAGAATCCAAAATAGAACAGCTTGACGAAAAGAATCCGCCTTCCCAATATCAGTCTTGGCAGAATTAAATAACTCTCTTGCTTTGTCCTCGGTACTGTTCTCAAGTTTGACTGCCTGTAGTACATCCGAAAGATCGTCACCATTTTTCTGTAATTGCATCCAGAAATTGTAGAGATATACATATTTGTCATTGACCCATACGGGAGAATCAGGAAACTGTTTAGTGAATTCGATTGCCATCGATCCTCCACCAAGAAAAGGTTCCCGATATTCTTTAATATCTTTTGGTATCCACTTCATAAGATGTGGTGCTACCCTAGACTTTCCTCCAGGATACCTCAGTGGAGTCTTGAGTTTTTTCATTAGTCAAATACACGAGTTACACCAACAACTTGTGCTGATGGGTTACGTGCTAGAGCAGTCTTCTTTGCATCAGCATAATCTTTTGCCTGCACTACCTCTTCAAATGTTGTGCCTGCCAAATACAACGTCACCTTGCATTTCATAATGTTCGTTCCAATCTGTTTGTTGCTTGATCTGGGAAGTCTCGTGGACGACTATCTAGAGCATTGTCAGTTCTAGGTGAACCTTCATTTGCTTTCATAGTATGTTGAAAGTTTGCTCTCTTGTATCTATTAGCAAAGATATCAGGTATCCAATAGGTTACCTGCCAATCAATTAAAGGACATAACTCAAGATGTTTCTCTACAGAATGCTTAAAGATACCTATCTGAATGTATCCATCATGAGTGAGACATCTACCATTGCCAATGTCAACTAAGAATAGTTGTTTCATAAGACTTTGATCCGTGCCATAGGATAATCTTGGGCAGTATTGTTCACATCTCCACTAGGTAAACTATTGAAAGAGACCGCCCAACGTTCGGTATCTCTATCATTACTTCGGGAACCATGGACCAACCAACCTGGGAATAAGACCAGTTTACCACGTTTTGCTGCGATTTCAACCTCACAATCCCATCCATCTTCTCTCATAATTTCTAGTGTGTCCCAATTCCTAGATGTAACAGGGTCATGAATGACCAGAGGGGTACCGTCAGTCAGGTATAGGACCCCACAAACAGCAGACATGGAATGTCTATGCATAGGATGATGCCCACCCTCGTTTGCCTTGGCAAATACTCCCCACATTAGAGACACAGATAGTTCATCACACTGCAACCTGTAGTTGACCATCCACCTATTCAAACATTGCTGAATAAATTCGGTGACTTCAGTCCACTCAGGTCTGTTATGTAGATCCCCCCGTGATGTATAGACAGTGTTAGGGAAGTTATGCAATCCCAACTCCTCATCATACAAAAGTTCAAGTGCGTTATCGATAATTGTATCGGGGCACTTGAACTGCATTACTTCAACGGGAAACAGTTTATGAATCCTATCAATGTCTTCTAATTCCATCATAGATATTTCGTTGGGTCTTCAACACTAAGAAGAACACCATCAACTTTCTGAAGGAGTTCTCGCATATCCTGATGGAGGACGCGGTAACCAGTTCCGACATACAATTGTCCAAGAAGGACACTGGCACTCATAATACTCCAAAAATAATAGTACGCTCTAGATTTCTGTTGCCTTGGTTGTTTCTTAGTCATTTGAATTCACACCTCATCATAAGTTCTGTTAAAAAACAAACGAGATTGATCTCATGATCAACTACGAATGCAGATTTGTACTGATACTCACCAATAATTAGCACCGCTTCGGGGATACTCTTTGGTTCTAGAAAATCATAGAGAGAGTCGTATACCTTTCGCATGATTTTAATGGGTTCATTATCTAGGTTTTGAACCACCCACTTCTTCATGTTTGTAAACTCGCGACCACGAAGGTAACTTACAAGATCATTTACTTTAACGTCGCTACCATTTGCTAGCACACCTGCATCGATCTTACCGCGAGAAGAATATCTTTGAAGTTCGTTGATAGTACGACGAAAGTCAGGGAAATACTTCTTGACCAAGGCAGCAACCACCTTAGTTTCAAACTCAATGTTCTCATTGGTCAAGATCTCCTGAGTACGTTTGAAGAATGCACCTGCCAGGGCAGTCTTCTCGGCACCTTTAAGAGAGAAGTCAATCACTGCACATCGAGAGTGCAGAGGATCAATGATTTTGTTCTTGTAGTTGCATGTAAAAATGAAACGACAGACGTTGCTGAACTCTTCCATACACGCTCTCAGGAGCAATTGTACGTCAGGAGTGGTATTGTCTGCCTCATCGATAATGATGACCTTGTGACGCGCCTCAGAGGTCAGAGAGACGGTAGATGCAAAGGACTTTGCTTGGTTGCGAACTGTATCTAGAAAACGACCCTCATCAGAACCGTTGATAACCAGATAATCAGAACCCAATTCAGTACAAAGTGCTTTGGCAACTGTCGTCTTACCAACACCAGCAGTCCCAGCAAGGAGTAAATTAGGAATCTCTCCCTGATCTAGGAAACCTCGGAAGACATCCTTGGTAGAGTCAGGAAGGATACACTCATCAATAGATTTGGGACGGTATTGTTCAACCCAGAGAAACATAATTAGGATACAGAGTCAGGTTCAAGTGCAATGAAATATTCGACACCGAGATTGTTACCCACAAAGTGTGCAACCTTCTTCTCAGAGATACGAACAGTGTAGTCTACAGACACATTAGAGCGTTGTGCTTGGGACATGACCTTCAGGTTTTCTACCTTGAAGCAGAAACAGAAGTCACGGGAATCCTCGCCAACTTTAATCTCAAATGCATTGCTGGTGTCGTTCTTCTTGTCAGTGACAGAGAGAACCATGTCACCATTCTTTGTGTAGAGACACAGGTCAGGCACCATGTAGAGTTTAGCAGCACGTTCAATAGTCTGCAGGTTGTCTGAGGACAGATCAAACTGACAGAAGATCTCAGGTAGATCGAAGTGTTTTGTTGGAGGAGTCGTGATGATCTCAGGATCAGCGTAGTAGAACGTGGTGCTAGAACGACCGCTCTTAGATCTTACGCGACACTTCTGAT
>Ga0181412_1000354_pt1 | contig 19554 bp, 26 predicted proteins | sample 35SPOviralmetaG_FD_130113 | JGI IMG/M metagenome (GOLD analysis project Ga0181412, IMG submission 130113) | Marine viral communities from the oligotrophic San Pedro Time Series (SPOT) site, San Pedro Channel, CA, USA - 35 SPOT_SRF_2012-08-15 | ecosystem: Environmental > Aquatic > Marine > Strait... | reverse complement strand
TGGTAACGCTGGGCAGCCTCCTTCATGCGTTCCTCCCAGTATTCAAAGGACTGGCGAACATCTGTGGGCTTCATGCCCTCAAAGCGATCCTCCCAGAAGTCGTCCCACATCTCATCCTCCACCTCAGGGGCAATGGCGGTGTGATACATCCTGCTCCAACGCTGGGGGTCGTTACCACTCCAAGCGTTGCAGTACATCACACGGGTATCCATATCCAGATGTTTGAATACACCCTCATTGCAGGTCCCGCAGAAGGTATAGGCGTTGTCATCCCACCACGTGGTTCCAGACGAGTCTGCCCACCCACCACAGCAATAGCATGCGCCATAGAGGTGGGTCATCTCAAGGTCGGGGTGTTCGTCACGGAGCAACTGGGATCTCTGACCCCTGATCTTCCAGATGAGGTCGTTAGGGAGCTGAGCCCACAGGGAAGCGGTCATGGTTGCCATCAAGTCGTATGCCTCTGGTTTCTTTACCACTAGCGGATGGTATCCTTAGGTCTGAATATACATAATTTTTTATAAGACCATCAACCTGTGAGGGGTACTCTCTCCACTGCTCCGCCACCCACAGGTACACTCGAATACCCATACCCTTCAGGATTTTCACATCATCCTCATCCACAGAATCGTGTTCCATACTCACAAAGTCCACCAAGGGGTAGTCAAGTATGTGTGATGTCATTCCCCTTGAGATGAGACCCACGGGAAAGCTGTGGTCCAGAGAGAGGAGGCGGTCGACACACCTCTGATCAGACGAACAGAGTTCCCATGTGTGACGGGAACCCTTGACAGTCTCTGAAACCATGTCAGCCAGGACGGTCGATTCGAAACCCCCTCGAGGTTTCATATCCAGAATGATGTGGAGAGGCTCATTGACCTCCACGAGGTCTTTAAGTGTATCGTTGTACGAACCATCCCTGAGAGTCCAGTCGTGGCACAGAACGAGACTCCCCTTGCTGTTCAGCCGTACATCGACTTCAACGGCACCCACACACCTGTTTGCCCTGCGGATCCCTTGGACCTTGTTTTCCATCCTGGGACACCAGATGCCTCTGTGGGCTATGAGCATAATGCTTACAACATATCGAGAACTTTTTGGAGCGACTTCAGATTCTCATCCCAATCCCCGAAAGCCTTGACGTGATCCACGTACCTCTGACCCTCCGAGAAACCCTGGGTATACAGGTGGTACAGAGCGTCCGAGTAGGGCTTGTAGTCATGGAGGGCAATCTCCCCACCGTGGCTCTCAAACTTGCTGACGGTCGTCCAGATCGCAGGCTCCACCACCCACGCCACATCCCCCATGACCTCCTTGACCGACGGGACCCCCGAGACCACCTGGGGCCTCCCATACAGGGCGTGTTCCATATTGGTCATCCCATACCCCTCACCGCAACACGTGTTGATACCAACAGCCGAGGCTTCCATCACCTTCTCCACATACGAATCGGGTGCGTGGAGAGGCCACGGATTCTGGAAGATGTGATTGTCTAGGAGATGCTGCTCATCCAACCCATGCTTCATGCACTCAACCTGAATCAGTTCCCTAATATCATACCCGTCATCTGACTTCAACACCCCTCCAACGAACAGCTTGACCCGCTCCGGCTTCCCCACCCTGACCCAGAAGTCGATCCACGCCTTGATGGTTACACACCACTGCTTGCGGTACGAGTTCCTGTTCATGTTCAGGACCATCCACGTATCCGCTGGCAAACCCATGCTTTTGAGAGCACCCTCTTGGGTCATCCTATTCTTGGGTTCGTCCACACCCAGGTGGATGTAATCAATCTTATTGGCATCCCACCCGAGGTCATCAACAAGATGCTTCTTCCACGAGTCGGTGTAGGTGTAGGTCAGGTCGATCTTGTCCCGCAGGTACTTGAAGCGGTTCACATCCTGCCACGGATACACGATATCCATGAAGGTTACGACCTTCTTGCCCTTCAGGTGGTCTTCGGCGAGTTTTAGGAGAGCTGTGATGACTGCAATGTCGTTGTAGATGAACAGGATATCTGGATTCTCCTTCACGACGGTCGGAACGATCCCACCGTCACCGAATCCCTTGGGTGCGGCTGGGTCCAGTTCCAAGGCATCCACGAAACGGATGCGAGGGTCTATGAACCTATCCTTGATGTCTTGGTTCGGGTAGTTCTGGAAGGCGTAGTACACCAGTTCGAGGTCAGGGGGACCGTGTGCCAACAGCCAGTTGCAAACCTTTGCGGCAGACTTCCCGTATCCCGTGCCCTGATTGCAATGTGTGCAGAAGAATAGGATCTTCATGACCACCTAGCAAATTGTAGCTTCGAACCTCTATAATAGTTGTGATAGGCTGTGACCACATTGGGGTGGTGGTACTCTTGGGGCATGCACTCTGGTGGGGGTGTGACGGTCGAGGGAAACCCCTCACTGGCATAGGTGCTATTGGGGTTGCGGTGGCACTCCATACCCTCGGGGATATTCTGAGAGAGCCACATGATGTGCTTGGAGCACCCGTGGACCGTCCCAAACCTCTTGTTGTGTTCCACAGCCAGGGCAACCCCCAGAGAGGCTGCCCACCTGTAGTTCGCTGGGTGAGTCCTGAGCCACATGGTCATGGGGTGATTGCTGTGCGCCTTCTTATACCCCCGCTGACCCTTCTGGGTGAGAGGGGCGCTGTCGTCCCACCCAGAGGGGCTGTGATGGTGGTGAGCTGTATAGAGCATCTGGCAAATCTCTAGAAGGATCTTCACCACATGCTGGTTGCAATACCACTCTGCGCACTGATGAACATTCCACGAGAGGATGAAGATGTTCATTCTTTTACAATTATCGTCTCAAAACCTTAAGGTCTCAAAGTCAATTTTTCCACTCGAGCACTGGGATCGGTCACGTTCGGCACCCACTTGGGCATCCACCTCTCACATATGAGATGGCGTTGATTGGGAAAGTGGCGATCGAATATACGGTCATATATACCCTCTCCATGCTCCCTCAGGAAGTCAATCCACCCGCTGCCCACCCCATCACTGAACGCCTCCTTCTGCCTCCACAGGACCTCAGGGGGTATGATGGGTCTGCTCTCGTCAAACGCCTTGCGAAGCACACCCTTCTCGATGACGGTGCCACCGCACACCTTGAGTTCCGGGTCCAGCGAGGTCACCAGGGAGACCAACCGGTCATCTAGGAACGGGCACCTGAGTTCCAACCCGTGGGCAGAGATGCACCGGTCGGCACGGAGCCCGTCAAACTGGTGGATATACTCGAGGCGCCTCAGGGTTTCATTCTGGAACTCGTCCACCCCCGGGGCATTGTGGAAGTAGAGGTACCCGCCGAACAGTTCGTCCGCACCCTCACCCGACACGACCACCTTGATGTCGGTGTTTCGGGATATCCACCTCGCCAGGAACCACATGGGGGTCCCAGCACGGATGGTGGTGGTATCCCACGTCTCCATGCTCCAGATGGCATCCGGTACGACCTCCCACAACTCTTCGGGTGTAAAGTGCACCTCGGTGTGATGCGCCCCCAAGTAGGTCGCAACCTGCTGGGCATACTTGAGATCCTGAGACCCCTCCATTCCCACGGAAAAGGTGCGAATGGGTTTCGTCAACATTGTACTCGCGAGTCCAGCAACGAGACTACTGTCAAGTCCTCCAGAGAGGAGGAATCCAACAGGTTGATCACTGTTTCCGACTCGGATCCGAACCGCATCCTCAACCGATTCTCTAATTCCACCTGTACCCCGGTGATAAGGCATACACTCCCGAACGTTGTAATAAGCCTTACAAATGCCCGAAGGACCATATACATGTGCAGGGGGAAAAACCTGTATGTGACCGAGTCCACCCAACACCTTTGCCTCAGAGGCAAATGCAGAGCCCCCGTCGGATGTCTGGCAGTGAAACAGGGGGCGTACCCCCATAGGATCTCTTCCAGCAAACAGCTTGTCACCATCCACGAACACGAATGCAAACTCGCCCCTGACCCTCCGCACAATGTCGGAGATGTCGTCGCTCTCACGGTTACACAGGAGGTGGAACAGGGGTTCGCAGTCACTGCGGGTCATCTCGTACCCCGTTGCCAATTCACTGTGATTGAATATCTCCCCGTTGCACACCATGGCTCTGTTCCCGTTCACGAAGGGCTGCATCCCCGAGGAGGACAGGTCATTGATTGCCAATCGATAGAACATGAGCAGGCTGTTGCCCACCTGCGTCTCGTCGAAGGCATCTGGACCCCTGTGATTGAGAAAGGTCCGTGGTCTCTCGGTGGTTTCGTGTAGACATATAATGCCACACATGTTTGTAACCTATCGAGGTATAGAGGAGAAACTTTATATCTCGGTACATACAAACAATGATGCTTTCAACTATTCGCCCCGTTGCGATGGCAAAGAACACCAAGAAGCCCACCAGGCGCCAGAAGGCGGTCAGGGAGAGGGGTTCGGAACTGAAGGATATCCGCACCCAGCTGAGTGAAATCAGCAAGAAGGAGCGCAAGCGGATGGACGGACTCCTTGACCTCCACCGTGACTTCATGAGGCGGGACGAGGACACCACCCCCTCCTCCGAGAATCAGATGGTGGATCCGGAGATCGTCCCCGATGCCAGCATCGACGGGTATTTCGAGGGGCAGGACAACTAGGCGTTCGGTTTCCCTCGAGCCCCCTTGATCACAAAAGCAGCTGAGACCACAGCCAGAATCCACGGGAGCGCAGGGACATCCTGAAAGTTCTCGGCTAAGATGGCAGCGATAACACTGAATTGAAAATCCCTGAGTTCCCTCCTGGTATTCTCAATCTGGCGCTTCGTACTTGCCCTCCCCCTATCAAGTTTCTTGACGGTGTCGTTGATGATCCTGACGTTCCCTGGCATCTCCACCGCCCCCCGAGCCATCGAACCCATGTCGAGGGACTCCACTATATCGTCGATGTCTATCAGGGGCTGGATGTACCCCATGAAACTAAAGTCGGGGTCCAACTGGCTGCAGATCCCATCGACTGTGGTGAAGCTCTTTGCCAGGAACAGAAAGTCCGAGGGAATCAGGAACGGCTTGTCCTCCGCCAGCCCCCGGCTCAGCTCGTCCTGCGCCAGCTTGGCATTGAACTCCTTGCCGCTCATCTCCTCCAGGTAATCGAGGGCTGCATCCACGAACACCACGATCTCCGTCTTGTCTGCGGTCGGCTGGATGAGCCCCAGATCCACAAGCCCGTCCACCACTCCCGTGGTGTCCCTCTGGATTATGAGGGGTGCGAGGCTCAGGAGCCCGTTGCGGAGGTTCCCATCTATCCCGATGCACAGCCCAAAGTCGTACAGGATCAGTTGACCATCCGGGGACAGGGCGACGTTCCCTGGGTGTGGGTCTCCGTGGAAGAATCCAAAGTACATGATCTGCTCTATGAAGTTCGTGACAAAGGCACGGCTTGCCTTGACTCTCATCTCGGGGTCCGTCACATCCACAATCTTAGTGCCATCCACTCGCTCCATTATCATGCAACGGGGGGTGAGCACCTTGTTGTACACTCGGGGTATCCTCACCCACGGGGTTTTCCTGAAGTTCTGGTAGAACATCTTGGCATTTGCAGCCTCGTTCACGTAGTCCAACTCTTCCATGAGGTAGCCCCTGGCTTCCTCGAACAGTTCTATAGAGTTGGGACCCGTGTCCACCCCCAGGAACTCAAAGAACTTGAGTATATCGGTGACATTGTCTATGTCGTTCCTGATGACTTCCTTTATGCCGAGGCGCTGAAGCTTCACCACGACATCCACCCCCGACTTGAGGGTTCCCCGGTGCACCTGCCCCAGACTGGCAGACTTGAACGGGTGGACATCCAGATTGTCAAACACCTGATCAACCCCCTGAGGGAGTTCTGCATCCAGAACGGCGCTGACCTCCCACTGCTCCATGGGAGGAACGGAGTCCTGGAGTATCACCAGCTCATCTATGAACTCCTGGGAGTACAGATCCCTCCGTGTACTCGCCAACTGCCCGAGTTTCACAAAGGTTGGACCCAGATCAACCAACTTATCCCGAGTCCACACCCCCAATCTCCTATTAGCAACCGCATCACTCTTTTTAAGACCCCTCGACTTTGCTACAAAGCGCGTAGCAAAGTCCCACGTCTTGAGTGTTTGTAGCATCTCCTATTCTGTGCTATCATAATTCTTCTAAATTGATGGCGAGGGACTATACCGTAAGGATGTGATGTGTCCCAATACACGTACACATGTCGGGGTGGGTCCAAGCGCAGTGGTGGAATCAGACGGACATACGAGAGTTCATATATCTCGCGAAACCTCAAGAGGAACTCGCAAAGGTCAGTCAGTTCATCCTCATCATAAGCATCCTCATCACGTTGCCAATCCCTGACCACGTGGCGCATCCCCCTGAAGTATAGATTCCGGCGGCAGCAGGGGCAGGTTGGAGTCTCGGGGGATCGCTCCCACCACCCCTTGATACAAGACATACAAAAGCGATGCTTGCACACAAGCGTGTACGTCTTGTAACATGTTTCATAGCAAACGGGACATTCCATGGTAACAAATGGATGCACAAGTTTAAGCGCCGCACCCACAGTGTTGGTACTTCTCCTTCTTCATGAGGATCTTGCAGAGGAGTAGCCCAACCACGACTGCGATCAAGATCTGCTCAGACTTCATTCGGTTTAATACTACTCGAGATATTTTTGCGACATAGGGGGCATGTGGGATTGGTGAAAACCCAGTTCATGATACAGGGGTAGCAGAACGTGTGGTTGCAGTGGAGGGAGCACATGTTCCCTGGTGGATTGTCCATGCAAACGGCGCAATCGGCATCTTCGTTCGGTTGGTGGGTCATTGTCTTCTGGATGAAGTTGACCACGATATCATCAGCCTCGGACGCCAGGGGCATTTCACGGAACAGTTCGGTGGTTATGGGTATGCTGGGAATCTTGCGAAAGCCGTGAGTATAGACGCATTGCTCGTAGAAATCCAAATATTGTCTGATTATAGAAGGAGTATGCTGATTATGTGTAAAGCGGGACCACTGATGAATGGCGTTCTGATCGGTATGACGCTTGCAAACGGGTATCTGTACCCCATAGCAGTTGCTAGTGTGACGACCGCTAAGCTTGCAGCGATGACCCTTCGTTGTGCGAGCCATGCATGTTGGCACGTCGGTGTCCATTACTTGATGACCCCAAAAAAATCCGCACCGATCGACGAGGATTGGGAGTTAGTCACCTGAACGGATTCCCCCTCTACAAGTCGGACACTGGTTGGAGCGATCCATCCAGTACGAGATGCAGGATGTGTGATACCTGTGACCACACGCAAGTTTTGCGGTATCGTCGTGCTGGGCTAGGGACATCAGACATATGGGGCAGGTGGGTGCGTGGACGTGACAGGTGGGGAGGTTGTTGACACGGCGCAGTTTGCACCGTTGTTGGGAACTCTCCGCCTGACAGGAGCATCTGAGTTCCCACCTCATCTTCTGTAATAATATAGAGTTGAAAAACTTTATTGTGGTATAGTAAGGATGGACTGGACTGCCTCCAAAGTGTCACAGAGACGATTGGCAGAGAGGCAAATTGCAAAAGGGGATGCGGTGATGTTTGACATAGACGACACGTTGTGGAAACCTGGAACAGGAGAATTGATTCAATCAATGCTTGAACTTCTTTACACGGCGCGCATGCTTGGCTACTATATTGTCATTATTACTGCTAGACCCGCTGACCCCGAAAACCAGAAGTGGACCGTAAACCAACTCCATCGAATGGGTGTGGTGCCAGATCAATTGATGTACTGCCCACCCGAGGTGAAGGATGACGCAAAGGATGCTCTGAAGCAGAGCAAGGGAATGCGTATGATCCTATCTGTCGGGGATCAGTGGACTGACCTGGGAGCCTCCAAGTGGTGGCTCAAACTACCCGCCTACAACGACCCTCGATTGCTTACTAACATGCCCACAGACTAGCAGAACCTCCAGCGATTCTCGCAGTTCATGCAGGTCACGAACGTGGTGAGTGGCTCATCTGCTGACCGGGTCTGCATCTGGTAGTAGGTGGTCTTCATGGATTTGCACTTGCCACACTTGAACATACCAATGTACCCCTCCTTGTCCTCCGCAGCCAGAGCCTGCTTGTGGGCATCCTCCACCCGACGCTTCTCCCGCGTGGCGTGGTAGGGTCCGTTGGGCCACAGTTCGCATGGACCCATCTTGGGTGCTTCGTACGACTTGATCTTCTTGCTCTGGATCATATCCTTCAGAGGGCATCCATCGGACGTGAGGAGGGACTTCATAGTGACCCACTTCTGCTTGTAGATGTGGCGGAACACAGGGTTCTCCCAGCTGGGTGTGCTACTACGCATCTTGCAGCGCTCGATGGTGTAGAGGAAGATTGCCTTCTCGAGGTTCACCGAGACGGCGTGGGACATGGACATGGTGGTGATCTCCTGACGGACGTACTCACGAGCGGGGTGCTGGTTCTGGGTCTCCATATAGCAAGTAGTGTTCTGACTATTTGCTATATGTGTTTACTATAATCATGTGGAATACTTGGGTGCACTGGTACACTTTTTACTGACCCTCCCCCATATCGTGCAAGACGGACTTAACCCTGTTTGAAAATTCCCTCGAGTCCTCCAACTTCCTCCGCCTGTTGGCACTCGCCGTGGCATTCTCATACATCTCCCTGGGTTTCTCGGTCAGGCACATACTTGCCAAGAGAATCAGAAGAATGAAAGCCCACTTATGATCGGTCCAAGCCATTTACCATCTATCAACATTTTTTGACTGGAGGGACAGCCTCCTTGACATTCGTGAAGCGCTCAACACCATCGGCACATAAAACATACGTGACATTCATAGTAAAGAATTACTCTACTATGTTCCCCACAGAAAACTTTCCGCCTAGGAGCGCAGTATTGGTGTGTGAGCAAGAGGGTCACATACTAGAGGTGACGATGGAACTGAAGGACATCCCTCGGCTCCTCAAGGGCACGGCAACCATCCAGGGTGCTCACCCCGACCACGATGTGGTTATCCTCAAGTGTGACGAGTCACCCTTCGACCTCATGCAAAATCAGAACATGCCAGAGTTAAACGGTCCAGCCCTGTTTGTCAGGATGGACGACAACTCGGAACCCCAAGATCTCACGCTTCAAGAGTTTTGGGAGATTGTGGGTTCCACGCCTTCCCGTCCAGAGCAGCCCGAGAGTACTTCAGACCCAGAGCAAACTGAATAAACACCAGATCCAGCATATTCTTCTCATTGAACTCGACGCCCATCGGGTTTGCCTTCATCACCCGCAGTACCTTGTGACCGTGCTTCGCCATATCCTCCTCTGGCTCAGACATGACATCGGCAAGTAGTTTGAACCACATGCAGTGCTTCTGATCCATGGGGTCGAAAGCGTCATTGTAGGATTTTGCCACAGCTGTATCCATTTTTGTAAAATATATTTCATAGTCTTTATCATCATATGGCGATCCCACGGACTCTTGCACAGAACGCATATCTCAAGGCACTCCGCAACAGCATCAAACCCATCGTGGTGGCGACGGGTCCAGCGGGGTGTGGAAAGACCTTAATGGCATGCAACGCCGCCGCCGAGAGGCTTCACGCCCAGCAGGTGGAGCGGGTGGTGATCACACGCCCCACGGTGACTGTGGACGAGGATCTGGGGTACCTGCCTGGAAAGCTCGAGGAGAAGATGGACCCGTACATGAGACCTATCATGGATATCATGGGGAACTACTTCACCCGTGCCCGCATCCAGCAGATGATGAAGAATGGGACGCTGGAGATTGCACCCCTGGCGTTCATGAGGGGGCGCACCTTTGACAACTCTTTCATCATTGGAGACGAGATGCAGAATGCCACCCAGAGTCAGATGAAGATGATCCTGACCCGACTGGGTGCGGACTCCAAGATGGCAATCACGGGTGACACCCAGCAGACGGATCTCCCCGAGGACACCACCAGCGGGTTGCTCGACCTTGTCACCTCCATCCACAACGCCCCCAACCTCGAGTACATTCATCTCATCTCTCTGACCGACGAGGACATCCAGCGCCACGAGGCGGTCAAGGAGGTTTTGAGACTATATGATGATGTCTAATCGCTGGTATGGATTTGTGTACATCTAGATTTTCCCACATTGTCAGGGGTGGGGGGTTTCCCCACGCATCTGCAACCCTCGTAACGTCCCAGAACTTCTGGTACCGAGGGTGGATCCACACGACCCAGTGGCATCCGCCCACCCCTCGGTACGGAAATCTGTTGCGAGAGATTGTACACCAGGGTTCGAGAGGGTCGAACACAACCTTCATGATGTACTCGTGGGGTGTGTGTCCCATGGAGTGAGTCACCCACCTGTGAACATCGTAAGCATGTTGATCATCCACTTCTCTAACAATCACAGGGTCCATTAGAATAAAGAGATATTTCTATTCGTTAGAAATGGCTGTTGCCATCGTCACAGGTGTCACAGGTCAGGATGGATCCTATCTCGCCGATCTCCTCCTGGAGAAAGGGTATCACGTGCATGGAACGATCCGCAGAACCACTCGCAAACCAGAGGACACGTGGGCTCCGATAAGGAACCACAGGTTCACGGCACACGATGCTGATCTTGAGGATCAGGCGAGTCTGCTGAGGATGCTCAACAAGGTGGGTCGCCCCGAGAGGCTGGAGGTGTACAACCTGGCTGCCCAGAGTCACGTGGCGGTGTCCTTCGCCTGCCCGCTCTCCACGACCCAGATCAACTACGTGGGGGTTTTGAACCTCTTGGAGTCCCTGCGCCAGTTGGACCTGTTGGGGGTCACCCGCTTCTATCAAGCCAGTACGTCCGAGATGTTCGGTGACGTGCTGGAGACCCCCCAGAAGGAGACGACCCCCTTCAACCCCTGCAGCCCCTACGGCGTTGCGAAGGTTGCCGCCCACATGGCAATCAAGAATTACCGGGACTCGTACGGGTTGTTCGGGTGCTGTGGGATCCTCTTCAACCACGAGAGTCCCCGACGTGGCTACAACTTTGTGACCCAGAAGATCGTCAAGGAGTTCCAGAACGTCTTTACCCAGAACACGGTGCTCGAACTGGGCAACCTGGATGCCAAGAGGGACTGGGGGCATGCCAAGGATTACGTCCGTGCCATGTGGATGATGCTCCAGCAGGACGCCCCGGGGGACTATGTGGTTGCAACGGGGGAGCAGCACAGCGTTCGGGATTTCGTGGAGGCTGTGGTGCGCCAGTACCACAAGGATATCAGGTGGGAGGGAGAGGGTCTAACAGAGATTGGACTGGTCGACGACCGTGTGGTCGTTCGAGTTAACCCCGATTTCTATAGACCTTGTGAGGTGAACACCCTCCTTGGAGACTCGGCGAAGATCCGTAGCCTTGGTTGGGGTCCCATGTTCTCCCTTGAGGAACTCGTCAAAGACATGTGTGGGAACGCTCCTCGGGCGATTACCAAACTCTACTAGAGCATCCCACTCCTCCCTCATGCCACCCCACCCCCCGCATGGAAACTTGATGCCGTTTCTTGCCATGGCAGGTTTAATCCTCTGTTTGGTGTTCACCAACTGCCGGGCGTCATCGGGGTGTAAATCGCTCAAGACCTTCCACTTCTCTGGAATCTCATCGGTTGCCCACTTCTCCTTGAGCGCCTGACAGACGGGCCACGTCACACGACGCAGGTGATGCACCTCCTGCTCCAACTGGGTGAGACGGGGAAGCAGGTGCTCACGAATAAACTTTGCGAGTTCATCGGCAGTGGGTTCTTTCCACTCCATTTTAAAACATATAGCTGATAGGTTTTAAAATGGAACAACTCCAAACCATGATGTGGCTGGTGGCATGGTCTATCCACCGCCGAGGAAGGGGGCGCATCCCTCGTGAGGAGCGTGTGAAGATACTAGGTACCGCCCTCATGTTGTGTCTTCAGGTACTTCAAACCAGACCCTGCGACCTGGCAACTAGCCAACCCGCCATAGCAAGCATAGCACCCCGTCCATTCTGGATCTCCGCCTCTGGCGTAAACGGACCCCAAGACAGGGACTCGTCATCGCTGTAGGTGACTGCGGTACCAGCCGCAACCAGTCCCGTCACGACCACCGCATCCAACGACTCAAACTGGTGGGCACCATGGCTCATCGCCTCTATGGCTGCCCACGCAACTCCCTGCATAGCCGAGCGCCCGTTGACAGTCTCCGCAAAACGCAAATAGTTTTGCAAACTGCCGGGAGATCCACCCGACGATGACTCCGGGGATGGGCGACCCTTTCGCGAGCGCGAGGTGGAGGGACGAGTGCGAACCTTCGTGGCGGCTGAACATGTCGTCAGAACAATAGCAGTAGGCATTGGTTGTATATATCAATCGCTCTTTTCCTTTAAGCCCTGTGAGCGTCCCATCAGGTATGCCCACAGCAACATACCTTTGCCGAGTTCGGTGGCATCCGAGTCCCTCCCGTAGTACTCATCCAATTCCTGATCCAGAAGCTCCTTACGCTCATCCTCGGTCATGGCATTCCAGTCCTCATCAACCTGTTCCCAGCACTCATCGTGGTCGTTGTACTCACTGGATGGCTCTGGAGACAGGTTGGGGTACATGTCATCCAGGTTCTTGTCAATGTCATACCCGGGAGGGGGAGGCTTGGGAAATAAGAAACGATATAATGCGTATCCAGCAAATCCGAGAGTTGCCAGGTGAAAAAGATACATGTGATGTATTTAGTCCTTATGCGACCTTTCCTCTAAGATGGTTTCAATTTTTGAAACCTTCTTGTGAATATCCAAGCAAACCTCACGGACCTCTCGTTGCTCGATTTCCTGTGCATCAGCCCTGGTGAACAGGGTATCAATCCGAGATACTTGGAAGCCGCCGGCGAAAATTGCACCAGCCACTGGAAGCATCTGCACGGCAAGAGACCACTGCGACGACATCGTACATATAATGTGAACATATAATAATATGGAGGATCTCAAGTGTGTTCCAAAAAAGACCCAACTGATTTCTCTTGACAGTCGAAATGCCACCTCTGGTACCACAGATCAATGTCAGTTTCGATTTGGATTGGAATCCAATGTGTTCATCGAGAGCATGAAGGATGTGGTGGGCGTTCGCCTCCTAGACTTTTACATCACCCAGACTGGGGGGACTGCTGGGGGGACCCAGAACCTTGCAAAGATTGTGGACATCGAGGTGGATGAGATCCCCCTGAAGGGTCAGATGCTTGACGCAGCCCTGGGTCGCCTGTTTGCCCGTGTGCCACTCGAGAAGAGTACCAACGCTAGCATAGTCTCGACGGGTGAGGTGGGGGAGCAGTGGAAGGGGGCGTACGAAACCCCAGTCCGGTACTTCAACCCCATACCCCTTGACCGCCTCACCTTCCGCCTGACGCAGGTGGGTGACACGACTCGAGAGGTGGTCCCGTGTCACTCGTGGTGGTTCGTGGTGCTCGAGGTGACCACACTGGACCACGAGGCTCCCAAGCCAGACCGCCTGGCAATGGCTATCGAGGATCTCTCCCGCCACGTGAGGGATATGCCACCACCGCAGATCGTCATGCCAAAGCCCCCAGAGCCCAAGATTCCCCTGTGGAAGGTTCTGATCCCTCTGGTGCTTGTACTAGGGGGTGGGTATTACGCTTGGAGCAGACGGGGGCTGCGCCAACCTCCGCCAGCAAATATGCCACCAATCTATAGACCAGGCTAAATGCTTGACGCAATCATCGGACCTACCCACTACGCAGGTATCGGGCAGCAGGGTATGAAGTACTCTCGGATGCTCGGGTGCCCGTATGTGGTGCTTGAAAAGTTCATGGATATCCCAGAGGGATCCAACGTCATGATATACGCCCTCCCCATCCAGATGTGGTTCGAGCGCATCCCAGTCATCAAGCATCGCTTCAATAAGGTGGTGCTGATGACCATCTGCGAGACCGAGACGGTTCACGAGGACTACGGCAAGTTGTTTGATCACTTCCCAATCGTGGCAACCCCCAGCAAGTTCTGTCAGAGCATCTTCCAGCGGCAGTTTTCTCAGTCCACCTTCCACGTGGTGAATGCCTACGTGGATGACCCCGGGGTCTCTGTGCTGTCGTACAAGCCCAAGGATTGGTCCAAGACCAAGTACACCTTCTATCACGTGGGGAACATTGCGGACCCTCGCAAGAATGTCAACAGCATCATCAGGGCATTCGTGGAACTTTTCAAGGACAAGACTGATCACGTACGCCTCGTCTTGAAGGCAACCTGCAACCAAACCGTGACCGTTAACGTGCCGGGTGTGGAGGTCATCAACGGTCTGCTCTCCCAGGAGGAATTGGACGAGGTGCACGATCAGGGGGACTGCTACGTCACCTTCAGCCACTCCGAGGGCATCGGACTGGGTGCGGTGGAGGCGGCGTTGAGGGCAAAGCCCGTCATCATGCCCGAGTACGGCGGTGGTCCCGAGTACATCAACACGCCGTACAGCATCCGTTGTGGGATGACCCGGCTTTCTCGGGACGACTTCCTGTTCAAGGCTGGGATGGAGTGGGGGGACCCAGACTTCAACATGTTAAAGCAGTATATGCAGAGGGCATTCGAGACCCGTGACAGCCGTGCGGGTCACCCGATGACCCAGTACGTAGTCAGCAAGGAGAAGGTCTGTCGCCAGTTAAAAGCGGTCTGCGACCTTGTTTGAGATCAGGATGATCAGTCCTGTAAAGAGGACCCCAACCATGTGGGATCCCTGATTCGCAATCATCATTGCTATCAAATCGTCGATCGGCTTGATACCAGTGCTTTGGCGAACCTCGGGGCTCATCTTGGCAGCCGCAAGATAGATTGCCATACCGATGATGACGGGGTAGAGTGTTTCCGAGTCGAGACGCATGTTCCTTTACAATTGATCTAACATTTCTTTTGTGGGCATGTGGCGCTTGCAGAAGCCCCCGCATCCCGGGGCTGCCCTGTTGTTGCATTGGGTTCCATTGAGATTCGTGGCAGCACAACAACCCACCACGGTCTTACGTTGAGTGGCTCTCTTCGCGGAGTCGTCAAAGTCGGGAGGTTTGGCAAGGAATATAGTGCGGGGTCTCTTAGCAGCAGCTTCGGCATAGGCTCTCCTAACAGAGGCGACAATCTGTGGCGTAGCCATCTCTTAACTCCCATTATACTTCACTATAGGCAGTAGTGTTTATATAGATGTTTTTGAGGGTGTTGTAGAACTTCTGGACCCTCCAGGTGATGTAGGTCTGCATGAGGGGCAGGACGCTCATAAGCACCCAGTAGCGGTAGTCGTCTTCCGTCTCCCTCTCAAAGTTGTACCACAGAGCGTACCCGAGGAGCGCCCACCTCCCCAGGGAGTACAGGTACTGGTAGACCAGAAAGGAGACCAAGAGGCGGTAGTTGTAGGTCTTGACCCCGTAATTACCCCATATACTTGCGAGGAGGGGGAACAGGGCGATCGGGTTCAGCAACATGACGACATTCAGGAAGGCGAGGATCCCATCCACAAAGCAGCAGAACCTCACAAACTCGGCATCCCTGTCGAGGACGACGGCTCTCTCCAGTGGCACAGGCTCGTCTGACTTGCGGTATGGGTTGTACTCCGTTGTTACTGCAACGAACACGGGTCCAGCGGGGTTCTCTACCACCGAGTAATCGGACATATATTGTATCCACATATAATATATGCCTCTTATACTCCGCGTACCCCTTGCTCCCCCAGTCACCCACCCCAAGAATCGAGCGCAGATGATGCACCGCAAGGAGTACGAGTCACTCTACGCCGCCATGCTGTACGCCAAGCAGCCCACGAACATGCGCAAACTTTCCAAGGCTGTGGAGAAGGGTGTGGAGTACGGACAATACACATGCCAGGACGACAGTTATTAATATACGCCTATGTCATATGAAGAACATACTTGACTGGGTTTTCAAACAGCGAGATATTGACACGCAGGTGATATCACTCATGATCGCAGCGGCGCTGACTGGAATCATCAAGGATTTATCAGTGGGTGTCATAGACCCCCTGGTTTCTGGAACGCTCAGACTAGACAAGAATGACGAGCAGAAGGTGGGTCCGTACAAGTTCAAACTTCAATTACTGGTGTCGGGGCTCATCAAGGCTGTGGTCATACTCTTAATCGTCTACCAATTCGCTCGTGCGACGAGGAATCTTTAACTCTCCCAGCAGATGCCCAATCCACCTGTGGGTTTGCAATAGATTGAAGATACAGATCAACCTTTCCTGCCAATTCGGGGACCGCCTCGAGCGCCTTGTCCGTCACCGATTTCTGAACGTTCAACACATGACTCTGGAACGTTCCGAGATTGACCGACCCCACCTGCTGGATCTGCCTCTCACTGCTCACAACCTTCAGGGCATCCAGGTAGGCTGCAGCGTAGTTGGCGTGAAGCATTGCCTGGACTGGGGAGGCATCCTGCTGCGCCTGAACGGCATAGGACGCACACTTCTGGACCAGGGTCTGGATGCGATCCCTGGGCGTCCCCGCCTTCCAGAAGTACATGAGAACAAACACGATACCTGCGAGGATCCACAGAATCATTATTAAGATATGTGACTAAAATTAATCACAAAGATGACACCCAAGTTCGGTGTCAGGTGGTCTGGTTGCTGTTACCTCTGCAAGAATCCTCTGGACATCAGAGTGTCCGTGTCTATAGATGCCCTCGATGAGCTTATCCCAGACATGACGACCTTCTTCGAACACCACCCAGTGTCGCTGATTGACAATCAATCCATGTGGAAGGTCAGGAGTGGCAAGGCGTACAAGTGCTGTTTATCGTGTTGGGAGAAGCCGTGGCCTGTTCCAAATCTACGAAACCGTGAAGTGACTGGGTGGTCTCGTAGAGGTGGGATCAGGAGTGATTCACTTACACAAAATAGCATTTACACGTGGTTCAAATCTCTCCACTTGTACATGAAAATGGATCCAGGGGGAAAGTTCGAACGAATCCCAGTCTCTGAGTTGTCACAGGGTTCGGGGCTTATTTTGCAAGTGCAGCGCCACCAGAACTAGAAGAACTACCTGCCTGAACAGCCTTAGCAAGCGCACCTGAAGAAGAATCCTTCATCAACTGACCAAATGACAGGAAGATGACGGTTGCCGTGAAAGCCATTGCCTTCGTTCCCTGAAGCGCCCTGGGCGACCCCGATTTCTCAGCGTTATACATGTCCACCGCAAGATAGATTGCCACAGCGAGTGCAACCCCAGTAACTGGCTTCGAAGATATCAACTTCCTCCGATCCATCGTCTGCTGGGAAATTGGGTTGATCTTTACTCTGGACAGTCTATCGACCGCCTCCCTCGCCTTATTAATCCGCGCACCCAACGTTTTCTGCGCCAGTTTACCAATTCTGGGTCCCAGAAGGATCTTTACGGTAAAGAGAAACATGAAAAAGCACATGACATAAAATGCAATCTTCGCCTGCTTCTTCCCCTCCTCACCCAAATCCTCCCTGAGGAATGTGTTGATTGCCCACCACGACCCCGTGATGGTTAACCCGGCACCGATAATGACCCCAGCAGTCTTATCTGCAATGATGTCCAGTAGGTCCGACATAAGTTATAATACCACCACATAAAAAATGCACAGAGGGGCTTAAGGATATGGGTCTCTACCTTAGTAAGTACAATGGCACCCAAGGAGGTTGTGCAGAAGCTTTCGCATCGCGAACACATTCTGGTGCGTCCTGACTCGTATGTGGGTCCCACCCCCCAACAGGATGATGTCTACTGGGTGAAGCAGGGTGACCGCTTCGTCAAGAAGAAGCAGACGGTCTCTCCCGCCCTCCTGAAGATATTTGACGAGATCCTGGTCAATGCGATTGACCGCAACACCTCGCACCCCAAGGAGGTCAAGAAGATCGATGTGACCCTGAGTGAGACGGGGCACCTGACTGTCGTGAACAACGGTCCCCTCGGGGGCATCTCTGTGGAGCAACACCCCACGGAGGGGCTGTGGAACCCCGAGCTGACCTTTGGACACCTCCTCACCAGTACAAACTACGATGACAATCAGGAGAAGGTTGTGGGTGGTCGGAACGGCTACGGTGCCAAGCTGGCAAACGTCTACAGCAAGGAGTTCGAAGTCCACATCAAGGATGGCAAAAACAAGAAGGAGTACCACCAGGTGTGGCGGGACAACATGTCTCAGCGTGCTGACGCAAAGGTATCCTCGTACCGCAAGGCTGCCAACGAGGTGAGCATCACCTTCCTGCCAGACTGGGAGCGCTTCGGGATGAAGGGGCTCACCCAGGACTTTGCTCGTCTGGTGGAGAAGCGGGTGTGGGACGCATCCTTCTACACCTCGGGGTGCCGGGTGTTCTGGCAGGGCGAGGAGTTGCCGAAGCTGGACATCAAGACCTACGCCCGTATGCACCTCCCCCCAGACGCCGAGGTGGTTGTGAGTTCACAGGATAGGTGGCAGGTGGCGGTGGCTGCCTGCCCCAACGACGCCTTTGAGCAGGTGAGTTGGGTCAACGGTGTCTGCACCTACAAGGGTGGCTCTCACGTGACCCACGTGATCTCACAGGTGACCGATGGGGTCCTGGAGACCCTGGGGAAGAGGTGCAACCTCAAGGGTCACCAGGTGAAGAATACCTTGTTCGTCATGGTGAAGTCCACCCTGGTCAACCCCACCTTCAGCAGTCAGGTGAAGGATGAGTGTACCCTGAAGGTGGGGCAGTTCGGGAGCCGGTGGGAGCCCCCCAAGACCTTCCACAAGCAGGTCCTGCAAAAGACGGGCATCCAGGCTGAGATTGACGCCCTGAACCGTGTCAAGGCTGAGAAGGAGCTCAAGAAAACGGACGGCAACCGACTCAAGACTCGCATCACGGGTATCCCGAAGTTGGACGATGCCAACTGGGCTGGGACCGCCAAGGGTGACCAGTGTACCCTGATCCTGACAGAGGGAGACTCTGCCAAGGCACTGGCGGTGGCTGGTCTGACCGTGGTGGGTCGTGACAAGTACGGTGTGTTCCCGTTGAGGGGCAAGCCCAAGAATATCCGTGACTGCTCAGCAGAGCAGGTGACTGCCAACGCAGAGTTCAACTCCGTGAAGCAGATCTTGGGTCTGAAGCATGGTCACACCTACACGAGCCTCAAGGAGTTGCGGTACGGTCGGATGATGATCATGACGGACGCAGACAACGACGGGTCTCACATCAAGGGGTTGGTCTTGAACAACATCCACGCCTTCTGGCCCGAGTTGATCAATCTGGGTTTCGTGGTGAGCATGGTGACCCCCATCATCAAGGCAACCAAGGGGTCCCAGAGCAAGTGGTTTTTCACCGAGAATGCCTACCGTGAGTGGTGGGACACCAAGCCCCAGGGGTGGAAGATCAAGTACTACAAGGGTCTGGGAACTTCGACGGCTGTGGAGGCAAAGGAGTACTTCAAGGCTATCGATCGCCTTACGGTTCGCTTTGACACTGACGAGGCAACCGATGACGTGATGACCCTGGCATTCGACAAGTCCCAGGCGGATGCTCGGAAGCACTGGCTGACCCAAGCGTCCGAGGAGTACCAGACGCTCTCGGTCCCCTACGGGGATGTCAGGGAGTTGAC
>Ga0181412_1000353_pt1 | contig 19573 bp, 34 predicted proteins | sample 35SPOviralmetaG_FD_130113 | JGI IMG/M metagenome (GOLD analysis project Ga0181412, IMG submission 130113) | Marine viral communities from the oligotrophic San Pedro Time Series (SPOT) site, San Pedro Channel, CA, USA - 35 SPOT_SRF_2012-08-15 | ecosystem: Environmental > Aquatic > Marine > Strait... | reverse complement strand
GGATAATTTTTATTCTTCTACTTTATCTTGTGTATCTTGTAATTGTTTTTCTTCTAATTCTTGTTCTTTTGACTTTGGACGAGCGTCATCTATAATTGCCTGTTCTATTGTTTTAGGATCAACTTCTTTATTTTTTAAAGCAATTAAACAATCTACCAATGTTGGTCTTAATTTCATCCTAAACATTTTTGCGGCTAATAGTGGTAATTCCATTTGAGATATTTCTGTGGCTTCCATTACGTCCTGGGGAAAAACTCTTAATTCTGACATTGCTTTTATTTATACAAAAAATGGTGCCGCTTCACGGATTCGAACCGCGGACCTACTGATTACAAATCAGTTGCTCTACCAACTGAGCTAAAGCGGCATCTTATATATTTATAGGGCAACCCCGAAAAGCCGCCCTATAAACTCAATTTGTGTTATTTGTAAAGAGAGATTACTTCTTATTACCACGGCTTGAAAGCCAGTATATAACACCAATTGCAATTAGTCCTACTACACCTGCATCACCTAGTGATCCAATTAGTGCAACAAGATTGCCAACAACGTCTGCTGGGAAAAACGGAACTGCTCCGAATACCACTTGCAATACGATGCCTAGTAGTAAAAATGTTAATGCTACATCAGTTAGACTAGCAAGTAACGATTTAATTTTATCAAGCATAATACTCCTCCTTGATAGTTGTTAAGAACTTCTTATTCTTGATCATGTTTATATAATACGTTAAAATGATTATTCTGTCAATAGAATAATCGCATAAAATAACATTTATGGCCTATATGTCCTAATTTGTAAATGAAAACTTAGATATATTATTTTTTTAAACCACGTCTAACCATTTGCATTACACCTGGTTTTGTTATAATGCTGGCCAATTTAATAACAACATCTACAACATCATCTTTATATGTCATTGATAAATCTTTACCTTTTGCAAGAGTACGCATGGCAGTTTTAAATCTTGATACTTTGTTTGACGGTACTAAACCTTGTCTTGCAAGATAATCTAATTTTGCTAAATCTTCTCTGCTGATTGATTCATGTATTACGTTTGCAAAGTCTATAAAGTCACTATACTTGCCTGCTGTCATCATGTTAACTAGTTTAGCTCTTTTAGAAGGATCTGCTAATGCTGTACCAATTTTATTTAATATTGGCGCCAGTTCTGCTTCTTCTGGTGGTGTTAACGGTTTTAAATTATTTGGTTTAAGTTTGTCTAATGCTTTTACGGCTTTGGTAGTTGCATCTGGATTTAATTTTCTAATTTGTGCTAATGTTGGATCTTTTTCTTGTTCTGCATCTTGATCTGCTGTTGGTTGTGTTGTGTCAGTTTGATCAGTTGGTTGTGGTGCTTTTACACCCATTTGTCCTGCTTCTTTTCTTTGTACGAAATCTGTAATTGCTGTTGTTGAATTTGCTAACAATTGGTTTACATCATTTTGTGTAAGTTCCATTTGATGATTTTTTCTAAACCAATCTATAATATTTTTTGAATCTAATGCATTGTTTTTTACAAGATCAAATATTGTTTGACTGCCTTGTGGTGCACCATCTAGTTTAAAAGTTTTGTCATAATCAGCTGGTGGAATTGTTATGTTGTGATTTTTTTGGAACCATTTTGCTGATGATTCAGGATTGCCATTTTTCCCAACACTTGCTAAAAATCCTTTAAGATCTCTACTTATAGTTGTTGCTTGACTTCCTGAAGTATAGTCTGCCCAATCTTTTGCTATTTTATTTGCCTCAACACCTGTGTTTAATCTGCCTTGTGCTTTTCTTGAACCAAACATTGATCCTAATGTGTTTAATGCTCTTTGTGTTTTGCTAAAAGGCTTTGCTTGTTTTTTTTGAAAAGGTGCTTCTGTAACTTTACCACATTGACAATCAACACATTCACATGGATTACATGGACACCCTGGAGCACAACAAGAACTATTTTCTTTAAGTATACCCAAATCATAAATTCTATCTGCAATCCATTCATCTGGCATTCCAGTTCTTGCTTTCATAATACCATATGGCATTTCGCCTGAGTTTGCAAAGTAATCAAATAGTTCATCAAAAATATCTGAACCATATTCAATATCGTCTATGCTTGTAATATTATGTTTGTTTAAGATTGCTCTAACTTCATCTTGTTCTGATGCTTCAAACTTACTTCTTAATCTATTATTTTCTTCATCAAAATCTTCTGAGTTCATAAAGTCTTCCCAAGTAGGATACATTTTTTGATACTCGTCATTGTTGTAATAAATTTCTTTTGCAAGTTCTTCTTTAGCACCGCTATCTGTTCTTAAAGGATCAACTGACTCATCTTTAATTAAATCCATTTGATGCTTTTGTAATTCTTCCATAGAATCAAATTCACCTGTTAGTTTACCATGTCTATATGATTTAAACTTGCCACCAAACTTTGTTGCCGCTAAACCATATTTGTTCATGCCCATATCACTTGGACCATCTTCTTGTGATTCTTTTTTAGATTTAATATGTTTGTTATGTTTAGCCCAAAGCAATAGCTGAGCTATTGATTTATCGTCAACTTTTTTTTTAAGTTTCTTTACTTGTTTTTCTGTTACTGTAGATACAACTTCGTGGATACGCATGGCGTTACTCCGACTCGTTTGCTCGTTTTAAGGCGTTTGCTACACTTGGATGATTTGCTAATCCTTTAGCAATTTTTTCAATGGCCGCGTGTGCACCTGAATAATTACCTTGCTTAAATCTAGGATCATTTAAAATACCAAATGCCATTTTAATTTCTTTATCTGAGAAACCTGCATTATCTTTGGTTTCATCTGGACCATCATATTCTTTAACTTCTGTGTCTTTTGGTTGTACTACTATTGCAACTGGTGTTTCTTTTTCGTTTTCTTTTTTTTCATTATCCCAAAACATTTCCCAGTGACGCTTTTTTAAGCCATCAGCCATTAAATCAAACATTTCATAACTGTCATTGTGACCTGATGCAAATTCACGAGCTAATTGATTAATTACTTCATGATAATGTTCACCAGCTTTTACTCTAGTAATCATTGACTGAGTAGCATTATCGTAATAATCTTTAAAATTTTGCAATGATGCTGTTTGTTGTGGTTTAAATAACTCGTTTAATTTCATAGTATGTGTGTCCTTGTAAATATTTATCTTTTTTTTATCTTTTTATCATTGGATAGATATCTTTAACTTTTGTTTTATATGCTAATGTATCTGCACTATAACCCATTTTATAAACTTCCTTACGTTTTTTACGTGAATTTTTAAATATTTTACCCATAGGATCAACTGCTTTAATAGCCTGTGCGTGTGTTGTTCCTGGTGTCATTGGAAAACTTAAAGCGGCAATATTACCACTTCCTGTTGCTCCAGCTGATGGATCTTCATTTATAATATCACGAATACGCATATTACCACTTTCTACACGACCAATATCTTGCTTTTGTCTTTGGACCTGGATTATCACAGTTATGTCTAGCACGGAAACTTTTTCTTGCTTTAGGATTAGACTTTCTAATCTTCATAGTCTTTTCACCTTTTCTTTTAGCACTTGTTCCGCCGTGACCAAAGTTAACTTTTTTAACATTACCAGTTTTTGGATCTTTAACATATACTTTAAACTTTGCAACATCACCACGCATTGGTTTGTTTAGTTTAACTGTTCTGCCTTGATATTCTGCTTCAAATGTATTACTTTCGTCAATGCTGTATGCAAGATAACCAAAATAATCATGAAAATCACCGTGTACTGTAACTTCGTTTTCATTTACTTGTTCAAATAATACGTCATCTATTTTCATATTATACTTCAATGCCTTTCTTTTGCTTTTTAGAATTTTCAATATCTTGTAGCATTTTTAAGAGCTTTTCACCAACATCTTTAAATTCTTTGTATTTAGGATCGTTGATAACTTTATCGCTTAAAAATTCATCCATAAAATTAAAATTTTGTGGTAAATCATCTGGCCATGCTTTAGATGGAAGTACAAATGAACCCATTGCTAATGCTCCAGCTGTTGCCGCCGCTGTTTTACCCATACGTTTCATAAAATCACGTCTGTCATTTTCTGTTATGATATCAAATATACGCATAATACTATTTAGTTCTTCCTGACTTCATGTTAGCACACCAGTGATACATCTTTGCTTTCTCACCAGATGCTTTTTTAGCCTTTGCTCTTAGGCTTGTAACTGATCCTTTGCAACTTGCACCAGAACGTTTTACTCTGCCAGGACGTGATTTACCTTTTTTCTTGCCGTCTGCAAAGTTTTCAACTATCTCTACGTATCTCATTTTTTGTATTTGTTGCTAACGTTCTTAGCCTTACCTTTTCTATTTGCATTAGAATCTTTTCTACGTTTTCTATTTACTGCTTGAGCTATTGCTTTTTTACCACCTTTAGCTCTTAATGAAGCCGCTCTTGACTTTGATAAGCATTTAGGTTTACCTTCACCAGGTTTTTTATCACCACACTTACCAATACGTTCGCCTTTGGTATTATAACGATCCCAGCCTCCGCCTCCAGCACCACCTTTTTTGCCTTTGCCAAACCAAGCTCTTAGATCTTCATTTATAATATCACTTATCTTCATTACTTCTTACTCTTGTTTCCCCAATTCTTTGCACCAACTTTTCTGCATTTTACTAATGCACCGCTGGCATAAGCCGAAGGCCAAACTTTATATCTTGATTTAACTTTGTGATAACAAGCATCTTGTTTTTCAGCAAGTTTATCAAATTCAGCTTCAGTAATTGTTTTTGCTTTAATTTCATTTATTCTCATTTGCCTATCCTCATGTTAATTTGATCCCAATCAATAATTGTCATCATTGCTTTAATGTATTTTGCTTTTGCGTCTTTGGCAGGAATATAATCTGTAAAACTATGTTCCCACATATCAATTGGCATTAATATATCTGTTTTATAACTTTGATTTGGTGTAGTTTTAATTAAACCTGTTTTACTTAAATACACCCAACCACTACCTTGTATTGTCATTGCTGATTTAACCATTTCATCAATCATTGTGTTTAAATCACCAAATCTATCTTCAATAAGATCTTTTATAGCACCATCTGGTTTTGAACCATCTGCTTTTTGTAATTGTTCCCAAAACAAATTGTGTAGCATAGCACCACCATAATTAAAATCTGTATCACCTTCTTTATTGTTATATCTTGTTACATATCCATTTGACAATACGTTGTAATGATATTCTACATTGTCTTTTGATAATACTGGTGCAAGGTCACTTGTCTTATATGCTAATTTTGTTAATTCTAATTTACTTGGTTTTGATTCGTTCATAGAAAATCTCATTCTTTCTAGGTATCTCTGTGACATCATTTGTTCTATACTTTGTGTTGTTGTAAATCTTTCTTCACCAATACCTGCTAATTTTTTTAATCTTGCTATATCCATTATTGTTTCACTTTAACTGACATTTGTGGATATACATCTCTTTGACCAGACATTCCTAAAATGTAAATAGTGTCTGCGTGTAAATATAATCCCATACTTGCTAAATCTTCTACTGACCTAAACATAACATACGTCGGATCTTTTTTAGCAAGATTTATATACAATACTGCTTCATCTTGCTTAATTGTCATATACCTTGTGAAGCATGAATTAGCATAAAGTGATTTTGCTTTTCCTAATTGACCTGCCGCAATTGCATTCGCTAATTCTGAATTGTTCATATTAGGAAATATTTTATCTAATAATGCTGTTGTGTTTTTTGCAAACGTTGGTTTATCAACTGTTGTTGCTTGACCTACCTGCACCCATCTGGCTAAATTTAAACCTGTTGAACCAGCTCCACCTGTTTGTGCAATTTCTTCTTTATATAAATCAAATAATGTATCTCTTGTTTGTTCATACCCTTGTGCTACTCTTACTTCTTGATCTGAAAATCTTGGAGAGCCACCATCAGTTGCTTTTACTTCAATTGATTTACCATCAATTAATAAATCTCCCTTGCCAGGTGCTTTTTGAATTCTTCTCGATAATACTGCTAATAAAAACTCGCCTTTACCTAAACCATAACCTGCATCTTTGGCTAAAGAATTTACAACATAAGTTACTGCTTTTGATTTCCCATAGTAATTAAATAATTGAGATAGTTTCATTACTTCACCACCTTTCATTAGTTTATCTACTTTTACTATTTGATCTGCTTCCCATTTTTTAAGAAATAATTCTCTATCTTTAACTGATGACATTTGTACTACTGCACCAATTAGTTTAGTTAATTGCTCAACAGCATTCGCAACGTCACTGTCATTTGTACCTAAATCTGCTATTCTATCAGCATAGGCTTTTAAATTATCAGTTGCGTCTGTTGCCTGTAGTAGTTCTCTAACTTTTTCTAATGTTCTTCTAGCTTCTTTAGTCTGTGGCAATGATTCTAATTTGCTTAATACATCTTGCCTTAAACCTAATAAATTCTTTTTATCAAGTGCATCACCTGGTGCTTCTTTTATTATACCATGCTTGATTAATAATTTTTCTAACTGTTCTTTAATAGGTAGCATATAATGATTTTTTCTACCTTTAGTTAAGTATGATAATGTTCTCCAAGTTTTAAACCATTCGTCTGTACCAGGTTTTGCTGTTGCTCTCATTTTTTGATTCATTGCTGTTCCTGGATGTGTTAGTAAACTCATTGTTCCTGGATCATTTTGATAAGGAACTTCAGTTGGGTTTACTGTATCTTTTTTAATTTTTTTTACTTTTCTTTCTTGAATTACTTTTCTAATACCTTTAGTAATTTCTATCAAATCTATTTGCTGTTGTAGTGTTAATTCTTTATTTGAACCATTCATTTTAATCAATGCTTCTTTCATACGTTTTACACGTCTCATATTTTTTGGTTGCATAATTGGAGGTACTCCATCTTTGGTTACTTTAAATCCCATTTTTTTAGCTTCAATTGGAATTTGATTAACTCCAACATCAGGTGTAGTGTTTATACCTTTAACAACTCTACCACCCCATTCTGTTAAATTGTATTGTCCTTTAAATTCTGTAAGTGCTTGTTCTACTTTTGATAATGGATCTTCATCTGCTTGATACTTAACTCCAAAGCCTCCTCTATCTCTCCAACCTTGAATATTTCTTCCTCTATCATCAATTAATATGTTTGGTGTACCATCTGATTGTACTGCGTATGAATCTTTTCTACCAACTATAATAATATTATCTGGTTTAATAGCAAGTTCACGTTGTATCCATTTACGTTTTTGTTCTTCACTATTTTTATGATCACCTCTTAATGGTGCTGATAAAATTGAATAACTATCAAACATTGACGTTACCATTTGTATTAATTTATCAGCTGTTGGAAATTTTGGTAATCTATTAAAAAAATCTGTACCTATCATTTTATTTAATGTAGGATCTGTTTTGGCTGGTGGAATATCTTTATAGTTACCTGACTTAACTCCAGCCAGGTTAGCATATTCTTCAAAAAAGTTTGCCAATACACCATCCATATCAACATAAACAATTGGTTTGCTTTTTGGTTCTTCTTTTATGCTTTCGTTGATATCATATGATTTGCCTTTGTGTTTTTCATAACCACGTTTGTCTAATGCTTTTTTATCTTTGTGTGTTCCAGCCGCTCCACTTTTACGAAGTGCTTCCATATCTTTCCAATTTGGATCACGTTTTTTAATTTCTGGATCTTTAGGCATTTTTGGTTTTTTAGATTCATTAACTCCCATGCCTTGTCTTACTTTTGTGTATAGTTGTTTTTTAAGATTTTCGCCACCGTCAACTGTTTGTGCAAATGAATTAAAATCACCTGCTCTTGCAAATGCTCTTGCCTTGGTTGCTGATACACCTTGTACGTCTGTTGCATCTGCATCTCTTTCGCCTGAACTTACAACTGTAAATTTTTCTATTCCAAAGTCTTTCATATATGGTTTCATTTGTGTTTCAAAATCTTGTTTACGATCTGAACCTACAACTAAAGTAATCTCACTATAATGTTTACCTAATTCTTCTAATGCCTGCCAAGGATTTTTTACATTTGGATCATCTACAATATTAACTGTTGGATACATAGCTCTCATTAACGTAACCTTGTCTTCATAATTTAAAGGATTACGTTTTGGATCTTGTGTTCTACCAGTGTAGACATAATGGTCTGCTCCATTGGCTCCATTCTTAACCATATTCAAAAGATGTGCATGACCTTTGGTAGGAGGATTAAACCTACCAAAAGTAAAAACTGCCTTGGTACTTTTTGGCTGTATAAGTTCATTTAACTTCATCTATGTTTACCTTGTCCATTATATTTTTTATAACTTCTTTTTTTATCTTTATTCATAGATGATTTTTTAACCTTACCACCGCCTATACTAGTACGTTTTGGCTTATGATCGATTGACGATTCTATTGCTTTTAATGCCATTATTCAGCTCCTCTTTTTAGATCAATATGATTGTATTCACCATTTTCCATATTATCAAGTTCTTCATCTGCTAAATCTTTTGCCGCCATATTTCTTACTATACCAGACCATTTATGTCTAGCCATATGCCCTGCATCATTCTTAGCAACGTTATCAATTAAATATCTCCATAATTTAATTGCTAAATTATGATCGTATACGCCTTTTGCACGTTTACGCATTAAGTTTTTAATAATAGGAAAGTATTGTCTGTCGTATAAAGCTGGGTCGTTTTGTGCCAACATTGCTAATTCTTCAGCAGATGCTATTACATCGGTGTCGTTTGCTTGAGCGGGATCACCTTCAACTAGCTTTAAATACTGTTTAAATGTTTTATTTGTCATGACAATTCCTTAACTTATGTATATACATACATATTTATACTGTCAAGAACTATTTCAATTAATATGATTTGGCTATATTTTTAACTGGAACACCTGTTTTGGCCAGCTCACGCATAACGTTTTGTACGCCAACTACTTGTCTAAATGCATCGTGTAAAGCATGGTGTTTATCTGCTTTTGGCATCTCTGGATTAATACCTAAATCAAATAATGTCCTAGTATCACGTATATCATAAAATTTCCAACGTATTCCAAGCTCTAAACGTTTACACACTTCTTCAATTATCATTAAATCAAAACAAGATCCATGACTCCATGGCTTTTTAATTCCAAATGAAAACTTGTTTAATTCACGCATTGCTTCTTGTATTGTGATTCTGTTTCCTTCACCAAATGCTTCATCTTGTGCTTCTTTTGGTTGTGTTCCCCACCATTCAATAGTTTGCTCATTAGTAATGAGCCCAATTTTTAAACAAGAATCTAAATCAATTCTTTTGTAATAAACTTGATTTGGTGGTAATTGGTCTACAGTTATTTTACTATAATCTGCGTGTGGGTCAAACTTAATAGCGGCCATAGTTACAATAGCGGCATTGTTTGATGTAGACAGAGTTTCTAAGTCAATCATTAAGTCCATAGCTGTATTATAGCACAAATAAATTATTTGTAAAGAGGATTATTCTTCTGATTTGTCTTTATATTGCCATTCGTCAGTATGGCCAACTGACCACTTAGGTTCATTTTCAACTGTGTAATTTTGTGTGCAAACCTTAAAGTCTGGCATCTTACGATCAGGATGTACTAAACTTTGATCTGTAAATATAGTTCTGTTGTTTGGCTGTGCCGCAAACTGCCCATTGTCTAATTTAATAAAATTAAATGACTTATGTTCTGGATCGTGTTCTGAAAAATTTGTATTGAGTGTATTGTTATCTCTATGACAAGTATCAAGTGTAAAAATGTATTCACCTTTGTGCATATTTTTATCTTTACCAAAAAATTGACAATCAGCCAACATTGGCTTTTTAATTACTGTAATATCATAATCAAAACAATCCCATATTTGTAATGTATCTAAAGGAAGTTGATTGTCTTTGTCATAATCTTCTTTCCAGACAAATGCACTTAAAGGTAGTTTGTCGTACAATGCACCGTATTCTGTAAGAAGTGTTTCTATGTATAATGCTTTGCCCATTATACTTCTAATTGATATCCAAACACCAGGAGTTAATTCTCCATGTCCTTTTTGTAGATCGTAGAGATACTCTTTTTTTACGTACACTTCTATTGGTGGTAAATTATGAACTAAAAAAGACATTCGCTCTTCCTTGTATTATGTAAGTATTTATTTGTTATTACTGTTTTCAAAGTCATTATACCAATCTAAGAACTGATCTTTATTGGTTAATAAGTCTAATTTTTCATTATTGCTTTGTGGATTTTGTCGTAACATAATACTATCATTATTAGTCCAATTTGATAGATCTTCAAACCATACTTCACGTTCAATAATTAAATCTTGTACTACGTTATTAAACAATGCAAGTCTCAATGATAAATCATCAAACCATTTTTTTTCATAGTAAAAAGTTTGATTCTCATTAAGCCCATTTAATGGTGTAGTTTTGTCTACATAATGATGCCACTTGTTTGTTGTCCATCCTATCCCGTAACTTAAAAATTGCCCTAATACATCTTTTCTTTCTACAACTATTACAGGTTTATTTTTAATGTACTCAAAGATATGATTACTCATATCTGGACCTGGATGCAATTTAAATATACTTGATTGTGTTAAATGTTTTTGTATTCTAAATTTTGTTTCTTGGTCAATACCATCTTTATCACCTAACTCGGGCCAGCTTTGATGATCTGGTTCAAAATGTTCAAACCCTATTTCTTCTGATAACCTTTGATGATCTTTATTTTCATTAGCATACCAATTAGATACAAATGTTGTACCTGACCTTGGTGTACCTAAAATAATTTTATGATTTAATTTCTTGTTTGTATGCATCCAGCCCTACCTCAATAGCATCTTTTTCTGGATCAGATAATGTACCAACTACTGGAGTAGTAGATTCAATATCAAAATCAATACTCATTACAGTATCAAGAGCATCAAACAATAATTCTGTTTCGTCAGGTGTTAAATCTCTTGTAGTAGGCATATCATATGCATGACGTCCATCTTTAATATGATATAATACATCTGTTGGTTCTTTATTAACTCTTACTTGAGATCTTAATATGCCTTCAGGAACAATAAGCTCAACAGTTTTATAAACTACTGCAACTGCTTCTTTTGGTAATTCTTCATCTACGTATAATCTTATGTGATGTTGATATGGTCTCATTTTTTCTTCTTTCCGTTGCCATTAAGTATGTCAATTGCTTTTTTGTTTGCTAAAATTTCATCATCTTGCAATTTGTCAATAATTGATTTTAACTTTTCTGCTTTTTCTACATCAGTATCAATATGCAAATCTTTTTTAATAACTTTTTCAAGTTTTAAAAATGGTATTCTTTCATTTGGAACATATCTCCAAGTATATCCTCTAGATGAATATACTCCAAACACAGTTTGTCGTACACCTATTTTGACAATCATTGATAGTTCACCGTCTAATATTACTTCTTCGCCTTCATTAAATGCAGGATCCATTTTGAATTTTAATCCTTTTGCAAGTCCTATAGCAAAATCTTTAAACCATATTGCTACTACCAAAGATATTAAAACAGTTATCCAAGGTAATAGCATACCTGTTAAATCCATTGACAATGTGTTAAGATCTGGTGACATTAGCTAGATCTACTTCCTGATTTTGTAGTTTCAAATTTTACTTTTTTTCCTGATCCTGAGTTTACATATAAACCAAACCAAGCCGCACCTGCACCAACTATTACTGATACAAACCCTGCCTGTGCATTGTTTGGGTTTTCTAATAGCATAAACCAATTCATTGTTTGGTAAAATACTATTGCATACATAAAAATTAGCAACCTTGGAATTAATCTCCAATTGTCTAACATTTCAGGTATATCATATTTAATTGTGTTCCACATAATAGAATCTCCTATTAACGTTAATACTTACACATATTTATCAATCAAGAAAAAAGGTGCCCAATAGTAAGCCCCGAGCACCTTTTATCAGTTCAATATTTTACGGAATTTATTTCTTAGTAAAGATCCAGTAAAGGATCCATAGAGCAACTAAACCTACTAGGCCTTGGCTTCCGATTTGATTAACAATTGCAATAATATTAGCAACTACGTCTAGGTCATAAAAACCAATTAATTTGTCGCCAAATAATACTTGCAATACAACGCCAAATGAAATTAACGTGATTCCTACTTCAGTTAACTTCCTAACGCCATTTATAACTTTATCCCACATAAGTAATCTCCTTAATATGTAGTTGAGTATATCAACTCGCTGTTATTTAAGGCCTGGTTATTGTATGGTTAAACACCTATTTAAATGATGTAGTGTTTGTGATAAATGCATACCTAAACACTACTGTAGGGCCCTTAAAATAGGATTAAGACGCCAATATATCGGTATTTTATCAAATAAACTACTGATATTAATTAGTAAAATATGTATATAAATTGGCCAAAGTTGACCTAGTTGAATACTACGTTAAATCTTCGTAATCTCTATTGAACGTATCTGTATCTGTAATAGTACCATAATCAATATTAGATACTGTTGAAGTATCTGTAATTGCACCATAATCTGTTTCATCACCAATTGGAGAAGAGTGCCCTAGTTTGACCCAAGTTGCACCATTATAGCCTTCAAAGTAATCTATATCAGTATTAAATCTAAGCATTCCTGTTGATGCCGATCCTGGTCTTTGTGCTGTTGTTCCTACTGGAATTACAATAGCACCTGTGTTAGAAGATTTAGTAACAACTGTTCCTGATTCATCTGGTAATGTAATTGTTCTATCTGCTGTTGGATCTGTAACTGCTATTGTTGTTTCAAATGAATTAGACGTAGCACCTTCAAAAGAAAGTTGTCCACCTGCACCAACGTATAAACTTGTACCATTTAATAGTTGGAATTGATCACTTCTAAATCTACCTGATATATTTTGTGAGCCAGCTTTCATAAAAGCATACTCTAACATACCATCTTCAGAACCATCTGAAGCATCTAAAATTTTACCAGTTATTTTAGCATAATTTACTTCTTGATCATTATCATTTTCGCCTTTAAACTTAATTTGTCCAATATAATCTGCATCTGCTGGACTTGAACTGTTTCTTTTTAATGAAATAACTGGACCTGCTGTGCTTGAATCTTCTGTAGTTGTTATTAATAAACTATCATCTGTTGATGTGTTTGCAATTGCTAATGATCCTGATGCTGTTCCTGAAAAAGTTGGACTTGATAATGTTTTATTTGTAAGTGTATCTGTTGTTGCTTTACCTACTAACGTATCTGTTGCTACAGGCATTGTAAGAGTAGTAGAACCGTTTGGTTTTAATGAAGCAACAACTGGTGTTGTTAATGTTTTATTTGTAAGTGTTTGTGTGGTATCTGTACCTACTAATGTTGTTGTAGCATTTGGTATGGTAACTGTCCTGTCTGCTGTTGGATCTTCAACTGTAAGTATTGTTTCATGTGCATCTGATGTAGCACCTTCAAATCTAAGAGAATTTTGTACATCAATAGTACTTGAATTTACTGTAGTTGTTGTACCTTGTACTGTTAAGTCACCAGTTACTACTAAATCTGATGCTGTTGTTATCCCTGACCATGAACCTGAAGATCTAAATTTAAGAGTACCATTTGATGTATCAAACCAAACATCGCCGTTTGCTACTGTATATGAACCAGAAGGATCAGACGTGCCCTGGAATAGGGTAGACCCACTTTTACCAATTTTAAAATAAGGGTTTGTAGTCCCTTTTAAATTATACGTTACTGCCACGTTACTCTCTCCATGTCAGCCCTAACAATTATCGAACTGTCCGGGCTATTGCCCAAGTCATAGAAATATATGTACTTTTTAATATTTATGCTTTTTGGAATTATATATGTATTTTTACAAGCCCAATTCGTAACGTAAACGCCATCTTTCTAACAATAATTTGTCATATTTGTCACTATTTCTGTAATCTGTTTCAAATACAATGTCTGTTAGCTCTTTATCTATTTGTGATAATCGTTTGGCCTTAGAATTAGGAGATAAACTACGTACTTTATTATACGTATTATCATTTGAATAATGAGGTTTTTTATACTCATTCGGTCGTTGCTTATGCTTTTTATACTGCTTTTTTCTAAACATAGTTTGTACTTCTGGCTCCGCAGGTAGGACTCGAACCTACGACCAATTGATTAACAGTCAACTGCTCTACCAACTGAGCTACTGCGGAATAATATGGGCTTCTACTTTGTGTGTATCTTCATCATAAAGTACGTCTATTCTTTTGCCCGTTTTTTTATGAATTACAAATGGATATAAACGATAAATTTTATCTTCTAAAATAATGTCCGCATCACCGTAATAAGAATCAATCAATTCCATTTTTTGTAATTCTTCATCTATAGAGTCACGACATCTTCTCTGTCGTAATAACAAAGTTATATCAATAATTTCTAAGTCTTGTTTTGCTTTGCTTGTAATAGACATAATTGTACCTTTGAGTGTACAATTATTTAGCAAATTTTTTAAGAAAAAAGAGTACTTACTGATTCTTCGTTACTTACACGTCTAATAGCTTCTCCAAATAATTTATTAACAGATACCTGTCTAATTTTTGTAATATCATTTGGACAACGATATTCAATTGAATCTGATATAATAACTTCAGTCAATTCACTATTTTGTATTTTTTGACAAGCGTCTTTTGTTAAAACTCCATGTGTAATATATGCTCTAACACTTAACGCACCTTTGGCCAATAATATTTTTGCCGCATTACAAAGTGTGCCACCAGAATCAACCATATCATCAACAAGTATTGCGTGTTTATCTTTTACATTACCAATTACGTGCATGGCTTCACTCACTCCTGGTCTTGATCTTCTTTTATCAACAATGGCAATCATTCCACTAAAACCATCTGCAAATTTTCTTGCTCTTACAACTCCACCTGCATCAGGAGAAACAAAAACTGTTTTTGTTGCTTCATCACGTAAATTCTTTTTTATATCTTTTGTAAAAATTAATCTTGATGTTAAATCATCAACTGGTATATCAAAAAATCCTTGTATCTGTCCAGCATGAAGATCCATTGTTAAAATTCTATCTGCACCTGCTTCAGTAATTAAGTTAGCAACTAGTTTGGCAGTAATAGGAGTACGACTTGATGTTTTACGATCTTGTCTTGCATATCCAAAGTATGGCATCACTGCTGTAATTCTTTTTGCTGATGATCTTTTTAATGTATCAATCATAATCAATAATTCCATTAAATTATCATTTACTGGTGAACTTGTTGATTGGATTACAAAACAATCTTCTCCACGAACATTCTCTAATAATTCAATTGAACATTCACCATCTGCAAACTTTCCAATTTTAGCCGGAACAATTTTTGTAAAGCAATGTTCAGCAATTGATTCAGCTAAATCTAAATTAGACTGACCAGCAATTATTTTCATATTTCCCCCTGTGTTTATTTTACTGTATAATGTTCATAAACTTTGTTTATGTTATTATATGTGGTTACAAAACTTGCACACTTGGGCATATCTTTTAATCTTCTAGCACCAATGTATGTACAAGCACTTCTTACCCCGCCGAGAATATCTTCTACTGTTGGTTCAACAGGACCACGATGTGGCAACTTAATATGTCTACCTTCGTTTCCTCTATAACCATCTTTTCTTTTACCGTGTTTTTCTCTTGCACGATCTGAACTCATTCCATAAAATTCTACATTGCCATCTACTACTGGTTGTTCTGATTCATCATGCCCTGCTAACATACCACCAATCATTACCATATGAGAACCTGCTCCAAAAGCCTTAGCAATATCACCAGGATGTACACATCCACCATCTGCCATTATATGTCCGTCTACTCCGTTGGCCGCATCTGCACATTCTAGTATTGCACTAAATTGTGGTACACCAACACCTGTCATTGTTCTTGTAGTACATACTGATCCAGGACCAATACCTATCTTAACAACATCAGCACCGTTTATAATAAGTTCTTCTGTCATTTCAGGTGTAACAACATTACCAGCAATAATAACTTTATCTGGGTATTCTTCTCTTACTTGATTTATAAATCCAACCATGTTTTGATGATATGCATTTGCAACATCAACTGTGATCATTTTTATATCTGGAAACATTGCTAAAACTTCTTGCATATTACGATAATCTTGTGCATTGTCATCAAATACTTTATTAGTACCTGTACATACTGAAACACTTTGTAATCTTAATCCTGAGCCTACTGCTTGTTTCCATTGTTCAGGGGTTGTTGTTTTTGTTATTACAGTCATCATCTTGTGTTCTTGTAATACTTTTGCCATACTAAATGTACCAACACCATCCATGTTACTTGCAAAGATTGGTGTAAAGTTCATCACTTTGCCTGAATTTCTAAATGTAAACTTACGAGTCATATCTACATCTTTACGTGATGTAAGAGTAGAACGTTTTGGTTGTAACAAAACATCATCAAAATTTAATTTTGGTTCTGTATTAATTCTCATTTATTTTAACTTTTCTAATATTTCTGGACCAAATACTTCATCAATAAGCATTGTGTATACCCATGGGTGAAAATGAACTTTATCTGATTTCATTCTTTCCCATTCTTTTTCTACATCTGCATCATTATCATATTTTTGTTTACATTTGTCTATTGCCCATTGTTTTACTGACCAATCCATTTTACCTTTTACCCAATATTCTGGTTTGCTAATTATAGGCTCATATGTTTCTTTGTATATAAAATGATTTAACCAATGCTGTCTATTAACGTGTGAGTGTAAACAAAATTTAACATTTAAAGATTTTAAAGTATTAATGATTCCCATTACATTTGCAAGATAGCATGATATTTCAAAATCACTCATATCTATAAACACTGAATGGAAATAACAATAAGCCAGCATTGCTTTAAAATTTTCATCATTGCGTCCTAAGGCTGTGTATAACTCATCAAATTTACTTTTTACATTGTCTCTTTCATGATCACCTAAACTAGCACTTTCATAAAATTCTTGTACTGCTCTGCCTGTTTCACCTTTGAAAAATTCTCTAATTTTTACACTTGTATCTGCTCCATGATAAAAATCTACTGCTTCACCTTTTGAAATACTTTTTCTATTGGGCCAGTTGTATTGTTCTCCACGTTCCCAATCTTGTGTTAACACTCTTTGTCTTGAATAAATTGGATGATAAGGTTTACCATCTCTTCCACCGTGCTTCTTAATATATTTTCCTGTAATAGCACTTGATATTTCAATATCAACTTTGTCTGTGTCTGGTATTTCAATAACAAACATATCAGGTTTATATTCATTATAAAAATTTATAATTTTAGTTGGATAAAAGAAAGATGAAAAAGAACTTTCTCCACCATTGTAAACATAATTGTCTACTCCATTGTCTTTGAGATATTTACTTAACTGTCCTGGCCATGCTTCGTCAAATGTATAATTTCTTTCATTTGCTCCACCATATGTGTGACTAGTTCCTAAACATACTATTTTTTTCATTGTTCATTCCTCGTTGTTAATACGCAATTTAATTTTGGACCTTTAATTAATAATTGCTTTTCTCCAGTATCATCTTTTAATACTTCTAATATTGTGTGTCCAGGAAATATATGATCTAACATAGTTCTAGCTTGATCAATATCACATTTTAAAAGATCTCCAAGATCAAAACTTCTTAATTTCTTTAAATGTTTTTTTGTTGCTTTCACTTGTTTACGTACATCAGTTAGGTTAACAATATCGTCTTTCATATATGTATTTAATACTACAATAATTTTGATAAAAAATCAATAACTTTTTATTCATTCCAAAGTCTCCATTTTGGATCTTTTGGCACCCATCCCCATGGAATAGGCCTATCAAAGTCTTCTTCATCTATATCTGCCCACATTCTTTCAAACATTTTATCAATATTGACTTCTTCTTCATCATCAAATTGTTCTATTAATTGATTTATTCTTTCTCTTAATTTTTCTTTGTTATATTCTCTAAGACGTTGATAATCGTAATATGCTTTTAAATTACGATACTCTTCTTTAGATATCATTATAGATCGTGTTTAGATTTAAATTCTTCAATAGCATCAATAAAAGGACTTTCTAATCCATAACTTCTAGATACTGCGGCATGAATAAACTTAAATGCAATGGCTAAATCTTGTTGAAAGTCTGGACTATCTATAGGAAAATCGCATTTGTGCATTTCATGAAGTAGTCCTTTAAACCCATATTGACATACTGTTTCAGCGGCATCAAGTTTTTCTTTATTGTGCCTTTGTCTTTCTCTTTTTAAATTTATTACATTATCCATTGTTTACCGACTGTGTTAAAATTTTAATTGAATCATTTATATTATACAATTCTTCTTCAAGGGATTCAACCATTTTTTGACTTGAAGAAAATTCTATTTGTGATTCAATATCTTTCTTTTCAGAATATAGTAAATCTAATTTATTTTGTAGCTCTTGTTTATCCATCGTTCTCTCCTTTTATTTTATGAAAAATTTTTCCTTTTTCAATAAGATGTAATTCTTTATCAATTTTTTCAATTTCTTTTTGTAAATGGTTTATATTTTCTATTAGACCAAGTTTCTTTCCTAATAACGACATTACTTCTGAATGATCTTCTATATTAGTTTTCATTCGTGTTCTCCTCCTGGATCACCTTCTGGTAATTTTACTTTATATGGATTGCCAAACTTGTCTCTATATATTACAAACTCTCTAGCTCTATTATAACTATGATATCCTTCTTGGAATTTGTATCTTGCTTTCTTTACATCATGAAATTGTTTAAATGTAAAATATACTGCAAATACAACTGCAATATGACCTACAACTAATCCAGTCCATATATCTGGTCTTATCATTCCCCAAATATATAATGTAAAGGCAGTAGACCAAACAAAACTTAATACTGTTAGCACTTGTAATCTAACTGTTTTTGGTAATGCTCTAAGATCGTTCTTTGTATCATCAAACAGTACTGTTGCTGTCGACATCATCCATTGTTTCATTTTAACCTCTTAAATAAATCTAATATTGTTGTTTTTTCTTTTTCTTCTTTTTCAAGTTTTTCTATTTTATTAATAACTAAAAAAATTATAGTTCCGCCAATTAGCATTACAATTAGTCCTACTGCCAACATTCCAAAACCGTGTGCAAGATCCATTATATTTTTTCTCTTTGTCTTAAGTGTATAATAACACGGTTTTGAAATCTGTCAACTAATATTTGCACACTAAACATATTGTTTTAACATTTTGACTTTTTTTAATTTATTTTTTGATAAATCACTATTACAATTGAAATGTGTATAACCTTTTGACTTTTTCACATACTGTAAATCTGCTTTTGCTTGTGTTATGTGTTTATCTAAGTTTTTACACCAATCCGGAATATCTTTGTAATCTAATTTGAACTTTTGTTCCACAGCCTCCCAATCTTTTCTTTTTGGTTGCTTTTTTAGAAACTCTTGTATTTCTTTTAGTATAGAGATTCTTTTGATCAAATGGTTTTTATTCCAGTCTATTATTTCTTTTTCATTTGTAAACTCTTGTGCTAGAG